>Ga0070731_10001267_pt1 | contig 26946 bp, 24 predicted proteins | sample Coa_R1_2_FD_66448 | JGI IMG/M metagenome (GOLD analysis project Ga0070731, IMG submission 66448) | Surface soil microbial communities from Centralia Pennsylvania, which are recovering from an underground coalmine fire - Coalmine... | ecosystem: Environmental > Terrestrial > Soil > Unclassified ... | reverse complement strand
CGGTTGCCAGGGCGGTGACCCGAAGCCCGTTGCTCGTGACGATCAGATCCTTTCCGTTGGCGACCCCCGAGGCGGGCAGCGAGACGGCGAGGAGCTGGCCGTAGCTCCCGTCCTCGCGGAGATCGTAGTGGCCGAGCGGAATGTCGCAGGTCGGCGTCTCGAGGGGTTGAAGCGGGGGGAGAGCGGTCTCCACCGCCCGGTGCGCCGGGAGCAAGGAATCCATGAATTCATAAAGCTCGCGGGTCCGTCCTCCCACCAGGACCTTGCCCTTCACGCCCTTCGTCTCCGCCATGGCCCGGAGCGTCCAGAGGGAGACGCCGTCGTTCCGCGCCGCGTGCGCGAACGCCAGGCGGGCGACGGTCTCGGCGCTCGGGGCCACCTCGAAGGCGCGGGTCCATCCGCGGAGGGCCTCCGTCAGCCGGCCCTGGTCGCAATCGACGTTCGACATCTGATCGAGCGCCTCGCGCCCGGCGCGGGTGTAGGCATAGCGCTCGATGGTCTTGCGTCGTTCGTGGGGCTCCAGCACGGTCTCGAGCACTTGTCGGGCGATGATCTCGTGTGCTTCGAGGGCCGAGGGGGGCAAGGACGCCAGCTTCGCGGCGAGCACCCGGCCCGCGGGGAGCCAGCGGTTGACCTCCGGATCGGGCTTGGCGAGCTTGCCGAGCCGGCTTCGGGAGGGATCCTGCGCCGCGGCGTAGTATTCGAGCAGATCCTTGTAGTTCCTGGTGTCCTCGGCGGCCGTCCACTCCTTGACGAAGGTTTCGGAGACCTCGTCGATGAGCAGGTGATCGCCGTCCTGGAGCGTCAGGAGGAGCAGGGTCGCCACGATGGCCATCGTCTGCTTAATATACACCGACTGAGGGGGCGAGCCGACATCGGCCGTCCAAGGATTTATGAGGATTCCCGTCGTCCTGCTCCTGCTCCTATCCGCGTGCGTCCCGTCCAGCTATGAGAAGATGCCGCGTCTCGAGCGCGACCTCCGCCTGGCGGCCAACCGGGAATCCCCGGGGGTCCATCTGTCGCTGTGGCTGTGCCAGGCCGACGGTCACGAGCTCCTGGCGATCGACGCCGACCGTCCGGTTCCGGCGGCCAGCGTCCTGAAAGTGCTGATCCTGGTGGAAGCCCACGCCCAGGCCCTGGACGGCCGCTTCCGGTGGACCGACAACTACACGCTCCTGTCGACCGATCTCGTCGACGGCACGGGAACCTTCCAGCACGAGCCGGTGGGGTCCAGCTGGACCTATCTCCAGTTCGCGCGGAGGATGATTTCGGAAAGCGACAACGTGGCGGCGAACGTCCTGCTCCGGCGCCTGGGCATGCGGTCGGTCAACGAACGCGCGGCCCGGCTCGGGCTGGTCGCGACCCGCATGGAGCGGGAGTTCATGGACTTCGAGGCCCAGCGCGAGGGCCTGGAGAACTGGACGACCGCGCGCGAAATGGGCTCCCTGCTCCGCGCCATCTTCCGGCGGGAGATCCTGACCAAGGAGGCCTGCGACGAGATGATCGCGCTCTTGGAGCACACCTCGCGCGGACGCATCGCCGCGGGCGTGCCCAAGGACATCGCGGTCGGCCACAAGAGCGGGACCCTTCCGGGCTGCCGTCACGACGCGGGATGGGTCCGCGTCCCGGGCCATCCGTACATCGCCTCCGTCTTCCTGGAGAACGTGCTGGAGCGTCCGGCCGGGGAGGAGGACTTGGGGCAGGCGGCGCTCGACGCCATCGGCCGGATCGTCTACGACAGCGTGGGGCCGACGGACGAGTAGCCGGTCAGGGCGCGGGGTTCTCGTCGACGAAGACCGCCTCGACCGTCTTCAGGCGGCCGTCCGAGGCGGAATCCATCTGCTTGAAGACCACGCCGACGTTCCAGCGCGGCTCGAGGGACAGGGTGTCCCGGCGGCACCAGCGGACGATGCCTTCCGCGGTGACGCTGGTGGCGGGGTAGCGGAACTGCAGCGTCAGATCCACGGGGTCGCCGGGGGAAAGCTTCTGCGAGCACACGATCTGCGCCCCGCCCAGGCTCAGGTTTTTCAGCGACTTGGCGGAATTGGATTTCACGCCGAGTTTCCGGAGGAGGCTCCGGGGCAGGCAGATGATCTCCACCTTCTCCGGGGTGAAGCGCCGGTGCCGCCGCTGCGGCTCCTTGGATCTCAGGACCTCGGAGGCCGTCGGCGGAGGCTTGACGGGGGCCAGCTCGGACAGGGGCCGTTCGAACTGAAGCCCCGCCACGTGCGCGGTACGGCCCTTCGATTCCACCGTCGTCGACCAGCGGACCACGGCCCGCGACATCACCTTCGTCCCCTGACGGGGCAGGACCACCCCGACGATCACGGAGATGCCTTCGCGGAGCCGACCTTTCGTCACGATGCAGGCTCCCGAGGAGCTCGTGTCCAGGAGCCGGACGGCCAGATTGTAGGAGTCGCTGCCCTTCTTCGCAAACTCGCCGCTGGTGAGCGCGACGGACGCGTCCTTCGCGGAAACGCGGTCATGGCGGCGGCGTTCGCTGCTCACCCTCCCTTACCCCAGGTAGGTCTGGAGGTAGGTCCGATCGAGATCCGCCAGACGCGTCTCATCGGCGGCCGACAGGTGCTTGATCGTCAGTCCCGCCGTCCACTTCGGGTGCAGCGAGAGGGTGTCGCGCTTGCACCAGCGCACGTCGGCCTCGAGCTCCACCGGATACGGAACGCCGGGGAACCAGAGCGTGACATCGGTTTTGGCTCCGAGCTTGAGCGGGCGGTCGGCGACGATCTGGGCTCCGCCCAGACTGAGGTCCTTGAGGCCCAGGGCGACATTGGTCTTGCGAAGCAGAGACGTCCAGAAGCCGCGGGGCACGCAGGAAACCTGCGCCCGGGGCGGGCGGAAGCGTTTGTGCCGCCGGCGCGGCTCGGAGCTCCGGTGAGTGGTATCCATGGCGGTTCTGACCCCTCTCTACTCGTCTTTAATATAAGGAATTTGGGGCTCCGGAGCTCCTCAAAAAAGGCGCTCTACTTCGATAGTTTCAGCTCGAGAACATGCCTCGGAGGATTGACCAGGACGTGCTTGAGCAGGAGGTCCGAGACTCCGTCCCCGTTGAGATCCATGATGAAGGGTTCCGTGGTGCTGACGTCGGGAGGAGGATTCATCGTAATCGTTCCCGTCGGCTGGTCCGCGATCGCCCGGTCCTTCACGCCCGGATAGATCTTCAGCGTCTTCTCGTCGACGCGGACCAGCATGTCCTTCAGCCCGTCCTTGTTGAAGTCGCCGTGGAAATTCGGGCGGAACACGAGGTCGAGCGTTGCGGCATCGCGCGTCACCTGGAACGAGAAGGGGATCGGAAAGCGGAGCTCCTGGACGGGGTCCTTGGAGAAACGCCCGTTCTCCTGCATCGGATAGATGTGGAGCTCGAGGTCGACCTTTCCCGACAGGAAGACCTGGAGGCCTTCGGAGATGCCGAACTTGCGGACGACGCCCATGATGAGGTCGAGCTTGCCCCGGCCGCTCAGGTCTTCGAGGTAGATGCCGGTCGACCAGCCGTCGGCGACGTTCATGACCTGGTCGGGCTGGGTCCAGTCGTTGCGGCCCGGGCGGCCGTAGTACACCTGGACGCGGCCCTTGGTCGGATAGATGACCGCGACGTCGAGCAGGCCGTCGCCGTTGAAGTCGGCCACGCGCGGGGGCACGTCGTACTGGATGAAGCGGCCGCGCCGGCGGCGCTTGTCGAGCGTCAAATCCTTGCCGTCCCCCGACTGGAAGCCCCCGTCGGGCTGCTGGCGGAAGACGGTGAACGACTCCTCCTTGAAGCAGGCGATGTCGGTGCGCCCGTTGCCGGAGGTGTCGCCGAACGACAGGAGGGGGACGCCGATCGACTGCGTGAGCTTCTGATGCGGGGCCCAGGGGACCATCGTCGCGACGTCCATGGGGACCGGGAGCTTCTGCAGGCAGTGGAACGTGCCTCCCGGCTCCTGTTTCATGACGAGGATCTCGTCTTCCAGGAAGAGCAGGAGCTCCGAGCGTCCGTCGTGGTCGAGATCGGGTGCGAACTCCGTGAACAGCGGGGGGTGGGAGTCCGCGATGAGGCCTTCGAACAGGGACGGATGCACGACGAGGTCCCGGGGAGCGCCGAACCGGGCGCCGTCGAACGGGATCGCCTGGATGGCGCGCGATCCGGCGGTGAAGATCACGGGATATTTCTCCCCGTCGAGCGTCCCGAAGGTCCAGAGGAAGACGCTCGGGTCGAGCCGGAAAACCTGCTGGGGCTTCGGGGAGTAGGTGCCGTCCTTCTGCAGGAAGATCTGGAGATCGCGGCCGTTCTGGAGGATGAGGTCCGGTTTGCCGTCCCCGTTCAGGTCGCGGGCTTCGATGTGATGGGTGAAGTCCCCAGTCTCGAGCATGATGGTGTCGTACTGGGGATCCTGGGCCGCGAGCAGCGCCGCAAGAAGCAGCAACATGAGGGCCTCACTGTACTCTGCCGTCCGTGGTACGTCAAACGCGCGCTTTCGGTGCTAGAATCCCGGTGGAGAGAGGCCATGCGGATTCGCCGACCCGTCATCGCCGTGCTGGTCCTGGTCGCCCTGGCCCTCGGGGCCTGGGAAGGCGGCCGGGGGTTCCTTGCGGTCCTGCTCTGGCGCGGAGCCTACGAGCGCCTCGAGCGCTGGGGCGGAGACCGGTACTTCATTCCGGCGGTGCAGCGACTCTATTCGCCGGGCGGGAAGCAAGCCCCTTGCCCGACCGATCTGGCCGCCTGGGCCACCCGCCGATACCACGGCCGTTTTCCCGCCGAGGAGGTCTATGACCTGGCGTGGCTGCCCACGCAGGAACTCGTCCTGCTCTTGGGAACGCCGCCCTGGGAGGATTCGCCGACCCGGCTCGTGGTCCTGGACCTCCAACACTCCGAGACGCTGACGGCAGAATTCTCCGGTTGCGACCTCCACGCGCGCGGATTTGATCTTCAGTCGTTCGCCGCCTGGGACGGTCCGGTCCTCCTGCTTCATCACTGGGGAACCGGGGACTGCGCGCTGCTACTCCGGCTCCAGGAGCAGACCTTGACCGTCCTGCGCTGCACCGGGTCCCGGGAGGTCGAACCGTATTTCCTCGGGTGGTGCAATCTTCACCTCGTGGACGTCGATGGGGATGGGATTCCCGAAGTCCAGGGCTGTATCGGAAAGGACGCGATCTGTCCCACCTGCGGCCGGGAGGCCGAATTCAATCTGGTGACGTGGAGATGGGTCGATGGGAGCTACCGCAAGTGGACGGAACGCGGCGGGGACTGCGGCCTGGGCTGCGAACTGGCCTGGTCCAACTGATGGCAGGGAGCGTCGCCTTCTGTTAAGATGGGACCTTCATGGCTAAAATCCAGATCGAGCCCTCGGGTTCCGTGTCGCTCGACCTCGCCATCCAGGGCTCCAAGAGCCTGACGAACCGCGCGCTCATCGCCGCCGCCCTCGCGCCCGGCACAACGAAGCTGACGAATGCCTCGTTTTCCGACGACTCCAAGTACCTGGCGACGGCGCTGAATCAAATCGGCATCCCCGTCGACACCCGCGATCGCGACAGCGTGATCCTCGTCCAGGGCGGCAAGCCCCTGAAATCCGACGGCGACTTCTTCATGGGAAACGCCGGCACGGCGCTGCGCTTCTTCACGTCGTTCGTCTGCCTGGGGAAGGGCCAGTACGAGATCGACGGAGAGGCGCGGATGCGCGAACGGCCGATCGGGGGCCTGGTCGACGCGCTCCGCAAGCTCGGCGCGGAGATCCGGTACGAGATGTCCGACGGCTGCCCCCCGCTGGCGATCCGGGCGCAGGGCCTGAAAGGGGGCCGCACGGTCGTCTCCGGCGACACGTCGAGCCAGTTCATCTCCTCGCTCCTCCTGTCGGCCCCGGGCGCCTCGGGCCCGGTCGAGATCGAGGTGGAGGGCGAAGTCGCCTCCAAGCCCTACATCGAGATCACGCTCGACGTCATGCGCGACCTGGGCGTCCCGGTGGAGCGCGAGGGCTATCGCCGCTTCCGCATCCCCGCGGGCTCGAAGTACCAGTCGAAGGTCTACAAGATCGAGGCCGACGGGGCGAGCGCGAACTATTTCCTCGCGATGGCGGCGGCGACTGCGGGGAAGACCCGCGTGCGCGGCGTCGGCGACCGTTCGCACCAGGGCGAGCTCAAGTTCGCGGCGATCCTGGAACAGATGGGCTGCACGGTGAAAATGTTTCCCGAGGCGATCGAGGTGACGGGCGCCGCGCTCAAAGGCGTCGACGTCGACATGAATGACTGCCCGGACTCCGTGCAGACGCTGGCCGCGGTCGCGCTTTTCGCCAAGGGCGTCACCCGGGTCCGCAACGTGAAGAATCTGCGCGTGAAGGAGACGGACCGCATCGCGGCGATCGCGACGGAGTGCGGGAAGCTCGGTGCGCACGTGGACGAGATGGAAGACGGCTTCGCCCTGACGCCGCCCCAGAAGGTCGGCGCGGCGGAAATCGAGACCTACAAGGACCACCGCATGGCGATGAGCTTCGCGGTGGCGGCCGTCGCCTCCCCCGGCATCGTCATCAAGGATCCGGACTGCGTGTCGAAGAGTTTCCCCGGGTTTTTCGAACTCCTGGGAACGCTGGGCATCAAAGCCCGCCGCACCTAGGCTCCGCGCCGGCGGACGTGCCGCCCGCGACCTAAAGGACCTGAGTGAAGACCATCGCGGCCGCCATGGCGAAGAGCATCAGGACTCCGATCAGCCTCCAGGTTTCGGGGTCCATCCTCCATGCCGACTTCAGCCAGGTGACGACGCCGAAGCGGCGGATGTAAAGGCCGGATCGGACGAGGAAGGAAAGGACGAGGATCGCCAGGCCGCCGAGAAGGCTCACGACGACCCACTGGTTCGAGACGACCGGTCGAAGCCACGCTCGCCAGAACTCGATCATCCGTCCCTCCGGAAGATCAGGAGGGTGACGAGGAGGAGCACCAGCAAGACCAGGAAGAGGCCGAGGGAATCGTTCTGGATGCGGAGCGCCCCCTTCAGGTAGTTCCAAAGACCGTACTCGCGGATGGCGGCCAGCGCCCGCATCAGGCAAACGACGACGAAAAAGGCCATCCCCAGGAGCATGCCGCCCACCACGCCGTGGTCCACGGTCCCCGCCGGCAGCCACTGGATTTCCACTCCCTGGGAGAGTGCAAGCGGCGTCAGGATTCTCCGCCCGGGAACCGGCGGGGCGGACGGAGATTGTCGACCATTCGCGGCGAAAGAGACGGGAACTGGCCGTCTAGTCGTCTTCGGGATGACGGCGGCGCGCAGGCTCGCCGTAGCGCTGCATGAGGGTATTGTCCACGCCCAGCTGGTCGAGGACCCGCGAGACGATGAAGTCGATCATCTGCTCGACCCGCGTCTCCCCGGCATAGAAGCCCGGGGAGGCGGGGAGCACGATGGCCCCCGCCCGCGTCACCCGCAGCATGTTCTCGATCATGATCTCGGAATAGGGGGTCTCCCGAGGCACCAGGATCAGCTTCCGTCGCTCCTTCAGGCAGACTTCGGCCGCCCGCTCGATCAGGTTGGACGAGGCCCCGCAGGCGATGCGGCCCAAGGTGCCGCCGGAGCAGGGGACGATCGCCATGCCGTCGGTCTTATAGGATCCGCTGGCGACCGCGACTTCGAGATCCTTGTAGTGGTGGTACTGGACGGTCGGCGCATCGTGGCCGAGCAGGCCGCGGATCACCCCGGGTCCGTCGTTCAGGTCCAGGGGGAGCTGGAGCTCGTGGGCGATGACTTTCTGGCCCGCCTCGCTCAGGATGAGGTGGACGGCGGCGCCGGTGGCGGCGAGGCAGTCGAGGAGCCGGCGTCCGTAGGAGACCCCGGAGCCTCCGGTGATGGCGAGGACGAAGCGGCGGTCGGCCATAGGATCCTCTTCAGCGCGACCCATTGGGTGAGGCGGTTGTACTCCTCGAGCTGCGGGAAGACATGGTCCCTTATATCGGTCGCCTGCAGCAACTTCAAGGCTCTTTCCGTGAGCGCCGCGGGACACTTCTCGACCAGATCGTTCACCAGGAGCTGAAAGCCCCACGGGCCGCCCATCTTGACGGCGCCCTCGACATAGACATAGGCGATCGCGTCCAGCGGCACCCGCAGCCACAGACCCAGGTCCGCCGTCACCAGGTCGGCGAAGACCTTCACCTTCCGGCCCCAGGTCTTGTCGATCTCCTCGAAGATCGAGTCGGGGCGCCGCTCGTTCTTGAGCCGGTTGTCCGGCGGCTTCGAGTCCATCTTCAGGATCAGGTTCTCGCGGATCAGCTCCCGCTCGGCGCCCTCCATCTTGTGGATGGCCGGGATCATGTTGAAGGGGACGTGGCCGAAGAGGTCCTTGAACTCGGGACGCGCGACGACGCCGAGCTGGACGAGAAGGAGGGCCTCCCAGGGCACCCCTTCCAGGTCGGTCGAGCCCGGGGGCTGATAGCTGACGAGGTCCTCGCCGTGCCGGAGCACGGTCGCGATCCGGACCTTGGGAAACTCCGGAAGCTCCTCCTGGGTCACCAGCCGGGCACGGATCCCGTCCTTTTCCAGCTCCGCCACGATCAGCTGCGCGTGGACTTCGGAAAGATTCTCCAGAAAGATGCCCCGCCCTTTCCGCACGGCCATCCGGGCCTCGACCTGCGTGAGGCCGAGCGCCGGCGCGACGATCGCCCCGAATTTGCGCGGATCGACGGACACGTCCTCTTCGAGCAGGATTGTGCAGCGTTTCTGGGTCACGGCTGGATTATAATCTTCCCGTTGAATAAGAAGGCCGCTTCGCACCTTTCGAAAGTCGACCGCCATCTCCGGAGGGTCATCCGGAAGGTCGGGCCCGGGGACGTTTCCTTCCCCCGCGGGGTCAATCCCTACAAGACGCTCGTGACCGCCGTCGCCCACCAGCAGTTGACGGGCAAAGCGGCCAACACCATCCTGGGACGCGTGATCGCCCTGTATCCGGGGAAAAAGTTTCCCACGCCCGAGGATCTGGTCCGGACCCCGGATGCCCAGCTGAGAGCCGCCGGCTTCTCGCGCGCCAAGGTCGCCGCGGTGAAGGACATCGCGGCCAAGACCCTGGACGGCGTCGTGCCCAGCGTCCGCGCCATGGCGAGGATGTCGGACGGGGACATCATCGACCGGCTCACGTCCATCCGCGGCGTCGGCCCGTGGACCGTCGAAATGATGCTGATCTTCACGCTCGGCCGGCCGGACGTGCTGCCGGCGACGGACTACGGCGTGAGAAAAGGCTTTGCGATGACCTATGCGCTCCGGGAGCTTCCGACTCCCAAAGAGGTGCTCGCCTTCGGCGAACGCTGGAAGCCGCACCGGTCCGCCGCGGCGTGGTACTTGTGGCGCGCGACGGAAGTCCTGGGAACGCCATGACCGCCGCCGGTCGACGTCGGCGCGGGGCCGACACACCTTGGGGCTCCGGCGTCGGACGGCCCCTCCCTCCGGTCCGGCCGTGGTTCGGCATCCCGATGGGAGGCTGACCTCCATGGACTTCGAACAGCGTCGGGTGGACCTGGAGCGCGAGTATCAGGGCTCGAATCCCTTCGACCGGGCGTACGCGTTCCTCGCGTTTCACCTCGAGTGGGCCGACGCCCTGAGCGCCGCGGACCCCGAGGCGGCGATCCGCCAGTATCGCCTGGCGGAAGACTGCCAGTTGACCATCGGCACGGGCGCCACGAGCGGAGGGGAAGGGCTGGCGTCGATGGGCGCTCTTTACGAGATCCTGGGGAAGCGCGCCGACCTCGTGGAACGCTTGGCCGACCGGCTCCCCGATCCGGCCGCGGCGCGCCGACGGCTGGACGAGGCGCTCGTCCTCTGGAAGCGGATCCTGGACGATCCCAACGGCCTCTCGGAGGACACCCCGGCGGCAGAGCGCCATCGGCGCCTTACGGAGAAGCTGGCGGCGCGCCGGTCCCCGGGAGGGCGCTAAAGCCCCAGGTCCTTCCACTTCTTGTCGACGAGCGCGCGGATCTCCGGGCTCATCTTCAGTTCGCCGGGCCAGCGCCGGGTGAATCCCTCGCCCGCGGTCTTCGTCGTCGCGTCGATGCCCATGTGGGACCCGTAGCCCGCCAGGCGGGACGAGTGATCCAGGATGTCGATCGGTCCCATGACGAACTCGATGTCGCGCTCGGGGTCGATGTGGTTCAGGGCCTTCCACGCCACTTCGCGGTAGTCGTGGACGTTGACGTCCTCGTCGACGACGACGATCGTCTTGGTGAACATCGCCTGGCCGAGCCCCCAGATCGTGTGCATGACCTTGCGGGCGTGGCCGGGAAAGCGCTTCTGGATCGAGACGATCATGAGGTTGTGGAAGACGCCTTCCATAGGCATGTGATAGTCGATCATCTCGGGGATCTGCATCTTCATGAGCGGATGCATGAGCCGCTCGATGGCGTAGCCGATGAAGCCGTCCTCCTGCGGAGGCGGGCCGACGATCGTGGTGTGGTAGACCGGCTTCGCGCGATGGGTGATCGCGTTCACCCGGAACACCGGGAAGTCGTCGTCGAGGGAGTAGTAGCCCGTGTGGTCCCCGAAGGGTCCTTCGCGCCGGAGTTCCTTGGGATCGACCGTCCCTTCCAGGATGATCTCCGCGTTGGCGGGGACCTCCAGGTCGAGCGTTTCGCACTTCGTCAGGCGCGTGCCCTCCTGCCGGACGAGCCCCGCGAACAGGCATTCGTCGACGTCCGGAGGCAGCGGCAAGGTGGCGGCGAAGCACATCGCCGGATCGCAGCCGATGGCGACGGCGACCTGGAGGGGCGCCTTGGATTTCCGGAGGTGCCGAGCGCCGTCCTTGTGCCAGTGGAAATGCATGCCCGTCGTCTTCTGGTCGTACACCTGCATCCGATAGGTGCCGACGTTGCGCTTGCCGCTCTCGGGGTCGTAGGTGAAGACGAGCGGATAGGTGATGAAGCGGCCGCCGTCCTCGGGCCAGCACTTCAGGACCGGAAGCTTCCCCAGATCGACCTGGTCGCCCTTCAGGATCACGTCCTTGCAGAGGCCTCCGTCGACCGACTTGGGCAGGAAACTCGCCATTTCCATGAGCTTCGGAAGCGTCTTCACTTTCTCGAGGAAGCCGCCGGTGGGCGGATTCATCGCCAGCGCCAGGATGGAGCCCAGGCGTTCGGGAAGCTTCTCGAGCGACTCGACGTCGAGGGACAGCGCCATGCGTTCCTTCGTGCCGAAGAGGTTGATCGCGACCGGCATCGAGTGCCCCTTCACGTTCTCGAACAGCAGCGCGGGGCCGCCCTTCTTCGTGGTGCGGTCGGTGATCTCGGCGATCTCCAGGTCCTGGGACACCTCGGTCCGGATGCGCCGGAGCTGGCCTTTCTGCTCGAGAACCTCGATGAAATGCTGAAGATCCCGGTAGGGCATGGGCGAAAGTCTAGCGTTCGGCGGGGACGCTGTAAACCTTAAGAGCGGCGGCCGGCTTAGGAGAGCGCGCCGAAGCAGCCTCGGAAGAGCATCGCCGTCACCAGGAGGGCCAGGATCACCGCGAGGGGCCAGAGCACCCAGGCGTACCAGGGAACGTGGAGGTCCGTCGGCGGTTCGAATCCGGGCGGATAGGTCGGCGGCGGCGAAGGATCCGGGTCATCGATCACACTCTCGATGATACCGGTCCCGGCGAGGCCTCTCAAGGCCTAATCCCGAAGGCGACGCCGCGAATTATTCCGGTTAGAATACGTCCGTCGTTCCGCACCAAGGAAGGGCGGGATCGGAGCTCGGGAGATGATGTCATGAAATGGCTTTCGGTCCTGCTGGTCCTGCTCCCTCAGGCGTCTCCCTCCGCCCCGCCGATCCGGCTCCCCTCGATCGCGGACACCCAGCTGTCCACCAGCTCCGGCGAGGACAAGCTGAACGGCGGCGACCGCTCCAACATGCGCCTGAAAGGCATCGAGGACCTCTCGATCATCGATTTCGACGTCGCCGCCCTCCGGGGCCGAACCGTCCTGGAAGCGAGGCTCTTCCTCTCCCCCACGGGTCCCCACAAGCTGCGCTCCTTGGGACTGTCCACGATCTCGAGCCCCTGGAAGGAAGGGACGGGCACCGGGACGCCGGCCAAGACCGGGGAAGTCTGCTTCGCGGAAGCCGCCCACGGCGAGCGCCCCTGGGCGCATCCGGGCTCGGACTTCCACGCCGTCTCCTTCGGCCGCGGCGGCTCGATCTGGTTCTCGCGCGATCTGAGGCCGGAGGCGGATGGATGGCTGTCGATCGAGGTGCCGCCGCCCCTTCTGCACGCCCTGGTCGAAGGCAATTCGTTCGGCCTGGCGCTGTCGGACGAACATGCCGAAACCATGACCAATAATAGCGTCTACACCCGCGAGCAGTCGTCGAAGGCGCCCTATGTCCTGGTCACGAAGATGAGCCCCGGAACCCCGGGGCCGTCCGGAGCGAAGCGCTATGCGGCGCCGGCCCCGAAGGCGCCCGTCGACCGCTCGGGCGACCTCCTTCGGACCAGCGCCGCGCCGCCCTCGCCGGCTCCCCTGACCCTCGCCGACGGCACCGTTCTGCGCGTGCTGTACGAGGGGGAGACCCGCCTCGACGCGCCGGCCGCCGCCCGGCTCTGCGATGGCCGCGGCCTCCTGCTGTCCGCCGCCCGCGCGGAATTCATCGGCTTCGAGATCCTGGTCGAGCTTCCGCACCCCAGGCCCGTGTCCTTCTCGGGCGCGGGCTGGGCGGTGACCCGCGTGGTCGCGGTGGGGAAGACGCTCGATCCCCTGGTCCCGGTGGCCGGAGAAGTCGACGGCAAGGTTCTGTTCCACGTCGAGCGCTATGTGCCGAAAACGGCGGCGCCCGGGACGCTGAGCGTCCCCCTCACGGTCAAGGTGGGCGACGCCGAGCTCGCAATCCCGGTCACCGTGCGCGTCCATTCCGCGGTCATCCCCGACACGCTGTCCTTCCAGGTCTCGCTGAATGCGTACGGATCGCCCGGCCAGGAGACCGGCGAGAAGGAAGGCTCGCCCGGGTACCTGGAGCTGGAGCGCGCCTTCCACCGGATGGCCCACGAGCACCGCGGGACCCTCGCCATCGTCCCCTATTCGCACCGGGGCCATCTCCAGTGGTGCACGGCTCCCGAGACGAAGCGCCTCGGAAGCAAGGTCGAAGTGACCTCCTGGGCGGCGTTCGACGAGCGCTACGGGCCGTATCTCGACGGGAGCGCCTTCAAGGGCTTGCCCCGCGACGGCGTCCCGATGGCGCATCTGTACTGGCCGATGCACGAAAACTGGCCCCTGCCGATCAACGACTACTACTCCTATAAGGGCGCGCCCGAGGACCACTGGCGCGACGCGCCGGCGCCGGAGCAGGCCTTTCAGGAGGAGTACGGCAGGGCCTTTGCCGCGATGGTCCGCGAGTTCGGCACCCATGCCGCGGAGAAGAAGTGGTCCCGGACGGAGTTCCAGGTCTTCCTCAACAACAAGCCGGACGTCCGCTTCGATCGCCACCAGCCTGAAGGCGCTTGGTGGAGGCTCGACGAACCGATCTCCTCGGAGGACCATCTCGCGCTCCGCTACTTCGGACGCCGCGCGGTGGACGCCGTCAAGGACCTGAAAGGCGTCGACATCAAGTTCCGCGCGGATCTGTCGCGGCCGCAATGCCGGCGCGATTTCCTGGACGGCGTGGTCGGCATCGCCTGCGTCGCCGGCAGCTACCGCCAGTATCCGGAGCTCGTCTTCAACCGGGGCGAGGAAGTCTGGATCTACGGCGGGGTTCCGATGGGCGGCAGCGGCGAGGCGGCCCGGGCCTGGGCGATCCAGTGCTTCCTCGACGGCGCCGACGGCGTGGTCCCCTGGCTCGCCTTGGGCAGCGTCAAGGCCTGGGACCAGGCGGAGGACACGGCCCTCCTCCTGCCGCCCAAGCCGGGAATGGAAAAAAGGCCCTACGCGACGCTTCGCCTGAAGGGCCTCCGCCGGGGGGAGCAGGACGTCGAGCTCCTCCGGCTCGCGCTCGCGAAAGTCAAGGCGTCGCGCGCCGACGTGAAGGACGGCCTCGCCCGGTCGCTCGGGCTGCTGGGGTCCTTCCGGAAGACCTCGGAGGAGGACGCGGGCCGCATCGACTACGGCCACCTTGATCCCGACCGCTTCGAACTGCTGCGCCGGTCCCTCCTGGAGGCTCTCGACCGATGACCCTTGCCCTCGCGTTCCTGGCCCTCGCCCTGCAGAGTCCGGAGGACACCGCGGCGCGCCGCTGCGACAGCCAGATCCCGTGGATCACGGACGGCGTCGAGCTGATCGACATGGAGCTCGCGGCCGGCCACCATCCGCAGTATCCGGAAGCGCGCTTCCCGAAGAACTACCAGGTCGACCGGGCCGCGCTCCTGGCCAAGGCACGCGCGGCGGCCGCGGAGAAAGGGCGATTGATCCTCTGGTACTGCCCGCGCCTGTACGGCCTCCACATGTACCGGGCGGTGCTGCCGGACCGTTACATGAAAGCGACCGCGTTCACGGATCCCGGCCTGGTCGCCCTGATCACGTCGAAGTTCGTCCCGCTCCGGATGTGCTGCGACGTGGAGACGGGGAAGGCCCTCAACCTGAAGCCCTTCGACTTCGTCGAGCCCGGCTTCGTCATCCTGACGCCGGACGGGACGATCGTGCACAAGCTGGACCATCTGCGGACCTTCAATGCCGACTGGTTCCGCGCCGCCCTGGTCGCGGTCCTCCGGGCGAATCCCGGCTTCAACAAGCCCGCCGGCGACAGCGTCGAGGACCTGATCCGCGGCGGCGACGACGCCCTGGCGCTGGGCCGCGCGACGGACGACCAGAAGGCCGAGATCCTGAGGCATGCCGGGAAGTTCGAAGAGGTCCTCCGGCTGGAGTGTTCCGCCACGCATCGCGGAATCGCGCAGCTGGGGCTCAAGCGCTTCGACGCGGCTCGGTCGACCCTGGAGGGCTCGTCGGACCCCGAGGCGCTCTATCATCTGGCGGCCATCGACCTGTGGACCGGCAAGAATCCCGAGCCGCGCCTCCGGGCGCTGGTCGCGACGCATCCGGAGTCCCCCTGGGCCTGGAGGGCGGCCTCGAACGTGGTCCGCGCCGAGGATTCGCTTCCCCAGGGGCCGCTCACGCATCATTTCGAGGATTTCTTCTACCGTCCCCAGGAGGGGATTCCGACGTCGACCCGGCTGCCCGCGCCGGACGTCGATCAGGCCGTCCGCCGCGCGCTTGACTTCCTCCTCCGGGCGCAGTGGGAGGACGGGCTGTGGCGGGACTCCCGCTATGCATACTGGCCGGACCCGAAGATCCTGCCGAATGTGTGGACGGCGGTGACGGCGCTTTCGGCGATGGCGCTCCTGGAGTGGCGGGACCTCGATCCCGAGCGGATCGACGCCGCGCTCAAGCGGGCGGACGTCTGCCTTCGCGACGAGAGGCGGCTCAACCCCGACCAGCACGAGGAGATCTACGCGCACGCGTTCCGGCTCCACTACTTCGCGGCGCGCAAGGACCCGGAGATGCTCCGCCGGATCGTCGGGCGCGTCGTCGCGATGCAGGACGCGCAGGGGTACTGGGAGCACGAATACCCGAATCCCTTCGTGACCGGCGTCGTGGTGCACGCCCTCTTCACGGCCCGCCAGGCGGGGGCCGACGTGCCGGGCCCGGTGTTCCGACGAGCGGCCGACGCGCTTTTCGCGACGCGCGGCAGCGGCGGGCGCCAGACCTACCGTCTCGACGGACAGCCCCCGGACAATGAAAAGAGCTCGATGTCGCGCACGGCGATCTGCGAGCTCGCGCTCCACGAATGCGGCAAGCTCGACCTTCCCGAGGTCGCCTCCGGCGTGGAGGCCTACTGGAAATTCGTGGACCGGCTCGAGGCGGTGCGCCTCTGCGACTACCACTCCGACGGACGCCTGGCGGGGTTCTTCTACTTTCACGCCGGATTCCACACCCTGGAGGCCGCCCGGGCGCTGGACGCTCCCGCCCGAGAGGCGACCGGGAAGCGCTTCCGCGAACGGCTCCTGGCGAATCCCGAGTGGGACGGCAGCTTCGTCGATTCCCACGAAATCGGCAAGAGTTACGGCACCGCGATGGCCCTCCTCCTGTTCGGCCGCTCCCGATGAGCCAGAGCCGCCGGCGCTTCCTGCAATCGCTCGCGGCCCTCCCGGGGGCCGCCTCGCTGCCGGCGTGCGCCCAGACGCCGGGCCGCCCTCGGGACGTCTATCAGGAGCTCGGCATCCGTCCGCTGATCAACGCCGCGGGGACCTACACATATCTGAGCGCCTCGCTCCGGCCGGCCGAGGTGGCCGAAGCGATGGAGTCGGCGTCCCGGCACTTCGTGAACCTCAACGAGCTGCACGCGGCGGTGGGGAAGCGCATCTCCGCCCTGCTCGGGTGCGAGGCGGCTCTGGTGACGGCCGGCGCGGCCTCGGCGCTCCTCCTGGGAACGGCGGCCTGCGTGGCGGGCAAGGACCGGGACAAGATCCGGCGCTTGCCCGACACGACCGGAATGAAGAACGAGGTTCTCCTTCCCCGGGCGCACCGGAACGGCTATGACCACGCCGTTCGAGCCGCCGGAGTCCGGCTGATCGAGGTCGAGACGCTGGCGGACGCCGAACGGGCCGTCTCCGAGCGGACCGCGATGCTCCTCTATTTCAACGTGCACGGCCCCGAGGGGCCGATCAAGGTCGACGAGTTCGCCGCGCTGGCCCGGACGAAGGGGATTCCCGCGCTGATCGACGCCGCGGCCGACATCCCTCCGGTGGACAATTACGCGCGCTTCCTCAAGATGGGCTATGACCTCGCCGCGTTCTCCGGAGGCAAGGTCCTTCGCGGACCCCAGTGCTCGGGATTCCTCCTGGGACGGAAGGACCTGGTTGAAGCGGCGGCCGCGAACGACAGCCCCGAGACCGATGCCATCGGCCGCACGAACAAGGTGGGCAAGGAAGAGATCGTGGGGGCCTGGGCGGCGCTCGAACACTTCCTGAAGGCGGATTCGGCGGAGCGCTGGCGCGACTGGGAGCGCCGCTGCGCCACGATCGTCGAGTCTCTCCGGGGGATCCGGAAGCTCGGCGTCGAGAGCTTCGTGCCCGAGATCGCCAATGCCGTGCCGCACCTTCGGCTCCGGTGGACGCGCGAGGATCTGGGGACGACCGCGGCGCGCGTCGTGGCCGGTCTCCGGGACGGGGAGCCGCGCATCGAGATCCGGGACTCGGGCGAGGAGTGGATCGAGGTGGCTGTCTGGATGCTGCAGCCCGGGGAAGACGCGATCGTCGGGAGGAGACTGAAGGAGCTTCTCCGGCCCTGATCGGACGTCCCGGGAGGTCGGTCCTCTCCCGTCGGCGTCCGTCGCCGGCGGCGGGGATCGACGGTCCTTCGGCGGAACGGGGTGGTAGCGCTTGCTCCCTTCGGTTCGGCCCGCTAAGCTTGGAGGGATTCCCGCAGGTTTTCGGATCCGCCCGGCCCCCGCCGAAGGGAGAGGATATGACGACCCCCGCCTTCTCGCGCCGCCAGTTCCTGGCCGCCGGAGCCGCCGTTGTCTCGACGGATCTCGGGTGGCGGTCGGTCTGGGCGGCACAGGCCAAGGAACCCCGGACGCTCGTGCACTGCCTGTCCAACGAAACGTACAGCCTTCGAGACTTGTACGGAAAGGGCAAGCTCACCCATCACACGGTGGCCGCGTTCCACAAGGAGCTGGACATCCGGGGCGTGAGCTTGAACGACATTTACTTCAAATCCTGGGAGAAGGACTACCTGGATACGATTCTGGACACCTTCAAGGCCAATGACCGCCGGATCACCTGCCTGATCATGGAGGGGAACCTGGCGACCTCGAACGAGGCGAAGCGCAAGCTGCAGATCGACACCAACACCGCCAAACTCAAGGCCGCGGGTTATCTCGGGGTACCGGTCGTGCGGATGAACCTGGGTGGCGTCGACAAGGGGGAAGACAACTTGAAGGAGGGCGTGGACCGCTGTGTCGCGGCCTTCAACGCGATGCTCCCTCTGGCTTCGGATCTCGGCATCCGGATCACGATTGAAAACCACGGGGGGGTTTCAGGGACGGTCGAGGGCATCCTGGCGGTGATCCAAGGGACCGACCCCAAATGGGTCGGGAGCAACCTGGATTTCGGCAATCCTCCGGTGAACCACAAGCCCGAGGTGTTTGAAAAGCTCGTTCCGCACGCGTATCACACTCACGCCAAACTGGCGGACTTCAAGGAAAACGGCGAGGCCACCAATTCCGACTACGGCCAGCTGCTGGGCATCCTGGCTGCCGCCAAGTACGCAGGAGCGGTGTCGGTGGAGTGGGAAGGGAAGGGCGACGCGGTCGAGGGCGTAAAGAAGACGCGTGACCTGATCCGCAAGCACTGGCCGGAACTCCCCAACTAACCGGGACCGCTCTCCGGCGACCGTCGCCTGGGCGGCGGTCGCGGAGCGTCCCTCTTCCCGGATCGGTCGCGTCGGTCCGGTCCCTCTCGGACCCCCGGATTCCCTGGGGAGATCCCCCACCTTCTGCTGGCGTTCGTGCCCGTCTTCGGGTATTTCAATACTCCCAATCGAAGGAGATTCCCGTGGCTTCCAAGGCCCCCGAGTTCACCCCTCCGCGGCTGGATCAGCCCTGTCCCTGCGGCAGCGGCCAGAGCTTCGCCGCCTGCTGCAATCCGATCCTGAAGCGGGAGAAACCCGCCCCGGACGCCGAGCGTCTGATGCGGTCCCGCTTCACGGCGCATGTGGCCCGCGATTTCGAACACCTCCATCGCACCGTGCTCGAAACCGCCAAAGAACCTTATGTGGCCGATGGGGACGTCGGCGGGACGGCCTGGACGCGGCTGGTGATCCACTCGCATGAGAAAGGGACGAAGCCGGACTTCGCCTACGTCGATTTCACCGCCTACTACCAGGAGGGGGAGGTGGAGAAAGCGCTGCACGAGAAGGCGGAATTCCAGCGGGTCGAGGGGACCTGGTACTACACCCGCGCGATGCGGCAGGGTCCGGCGCCGATCAAGCTCACCCAGGCCAAAGCCGGCCGGAACGACCCCTGTCCCTGCGGGAGCGGCAAGAAGTACAAGCAGTGCTGCTTGAACAAGTAAGGCCTCCTCCCGGGCGGGCTCCCTCGTCCATCCGTCCGTCCGCCGGCGACCCGCCGGACGCTACGGCCGACCCAGGAACATCAGGTCGACCGTTCCGTTCTCGAAATTGGCATTGATCCGGGACACGGCGGTATAGGCGGCCTGCAGGGGGATGCCCCTCGGGTCGCTGCGCCCCGAGAGCAAGAGGTTGGCGGAAGCCAGGACGTCGGCCACCGTCAGCCCGAAATAGGGGCTCCCCGGATCCGCCACGACCAGGGCGGAGAACGACCCCGGGTCCGGCGAGAAGGTCGGGTCGAAGGCGTCGAAGCCGATGTTCAGGGTCAGGGCGAGGACTTCCCCCGCGAACGGATTGTTGAGGGTCGGGGGGTCCACCATCCAGCGAGTCAGCGGAGCCGACGTTCCCGTTTGGGGCAGGAAGGTCAGGACCATCTGGGCATTCGTAAAGAGCGCCCCGTTGCCGGGGGAGGCTCCGATGGTCGCTCCGAGGGGGAAGGCTCCGCCGAAGGTCGCGACCAGATAGCTCGCCGAGGCGCTGCTCTGGGGATCGGCGCCCCACTCGGCCTGAGTCTGCGTCCGGAACAGGCCCGCCAGCGTCGGAGGGGCCGCGGCCTGGACGACGTAGGTGAAATAGAGGGCATCGGGATCGCCGAGGAAGGGCACTCCCTGCGCCCAAGCGGACGTCCCCCCGTCGTCATCGTCCGGGTCGGAGCCTCCGGAATGTCCGTCGTCCGCCGGCGTCGTCGCCGTGACGGGACAGAGGTCCGCGTGGAGGGACAGGAACAGCTGGGTGCCCGGGGCCACGAGCAGCGGCAGCGAATAGCTCAACGCCGCGGCCGAGGGGCTCCCTTCCTTCCGGAGCACGAACCCGTCGATCCACGCCTTCCCGTCCTGGGAGTGGGGAATGGCGTTGAGCGACGTCGTCACCGACAGGCGGGTCTCCCGAAGCAGCCACCCCGAGGCGGCCGTCGCGGTGATGAAGAGACCGTCGGTCGAATTGAAGACCGTCACCGAGCCGACGGTGGCGGGGCTCGAGGTCACCAGCGGCATCGTCAGGGCCTGGCCGACGGGAGTTCGGCTTTGGCCGCCGCAGGCCGCCAGGGACATGGTCAGGGTCGCTGAAAGGATCGCGGGGATTTTGGACATCGCCCACCCCCTATTCCTGACGCATTAAGTATACACAAGTTATATGGTCAATGGGTATTCGGCGAAAAAAAATCTGTGCCCGGCAGGGGGCCGTCAGGCCCGAAGTCCGGTGTGGATGGCGGCCACGCCGCCGAACACGAGGTGGTAGGAGACGTCGCGCAGGCCCGCCCGCTCCATCATCGCTTTCAGCTCGTCCGGCCGGGGCCAGCGCGCCACCGATTCGGGCAGGTACTTGTACGCGTCGATCTCGGACCGCGCGATCATCCGGCCGATGCGCGGCAGCACGGCTCCGAAGTAGGCGAGATAGCCCTGCCGGAGGAGCGCGTTCTGGGGGAGCGTGAACTCGAGGATCACGACCCGGCCGCCCGCGCGGATCACCCGGGTCATTTCTCGGATCCCGCCCTCGGTGTCCACCACGTTCCGGATCCCGAACGCCACCGTCGATGCGTCGAACACGCCGTCCTTGTAGGGAAGCCGGAGCGTGTCCGCCTGCTGGAATCGCACCCGCGATTCGAGCGATCGGCGCGCCGCCTTCAGCCGGCCGATCGCGAGCATCCGGTGCGCGAAGTCGCTGCCGACGACCTCCGCCCCCCAGCGGCGGTGGATCTCGAGCGCCATGTCCCCGGTTCCGGAGCAGACGTCCAGCACGCGGTGGGCCCCTTCGAGCAGCGCCGCGGCTTTCCGGCGCCACAGGACGTCGGAGTTCAGGCTGAGCAGATGGTTCAGGAAGTCGTAGCGCGGGGAGATCTGGTCGAACATGCTCCGGATCCGGAGCGGCGTCTTATCGACCATACCACACCGGCGTCGAACCGCCGTCGACGAGGGGGGCGAGCGTCCGGGTCGCGATCGTCAGGATCGACAGGCCGCTCTTGCCGTCCGCCGCGACCTGGTCGAGGACGATTCGGGTCCCGTCCGGCGAGAAGTCGAATCCGCGAGGCGCCGCCTCTCCCGCCTTCCATTCCTTCACGGTCACTTCGGCATCCCGGTTCAGGATGACGAGCGCGCGCGCTCCGCTGGCGTCCATCTTCATCGTGGCGATCTGGGTGCCGTTCGGCGACACCGCCAGCGCATCGGGTGCGGAGAGCCCGGCCACGCGGGATTCGGCCACCGTCTTTGACCGGAGGTCCATCCGTAGAATCGTGCCGTCGGACATTTTGATCCACGCCGAGTCGCCGCGCACCACCGGCCCGGCCAGAATGGAGCCCGTCGTGAAGGCGGCCACGCTTTCGTCCCCGAAGCCGTCGACGCGGATCCGCCGGAGGGTCGATAGCGGCGTTCCGGGGGAGCGATCGACGGGGTGGTGCCGAAGGACATAGAGCAGCTGCCGGTCCTGGTCGCACCAGGCCGGCGCGGACGGTTCGTCCTCGACTCCTGGGCTCAGGGGCACGTCCTTCAGCTCCGTGACCTGCCCTTCGGTGACGGCCGCGAAGCGCCAGGCCAGGACGGGCTTCCCCTCGACGACGCCGGACAGTTTGACCCAGCCGCCCCCGGCGGGAAGGTAGGTCTGGAAGCCTCCATCGGCGTCCGTCGTCTCCGGACGGCGGAGGCCGTACGCGGTGAGGCGCAGGTTGGGGAGCGGCCTGCGGTCCGGCCCGGTGACCAGCACCGCACGGCCCCGGACGATCCCCTTGGGGCCGTCGTCGGCCCCCAAGCCGGCCCGGGGCATGGGCGTCACCTGCCGGGCGTCCGCTCCGTCGGGCCGGGCGACGAAGAGATTGCGGGGATACAGGCTGGCATCGGGATCCGTCGCCGCGGCGAAGGCGATCCAGCGGCGGTCGAAGGACCAGGCGGGCTCGGCGGCCCGGGGCAGGGTGGGGGGGACGATGCGCGCGAGATCGCTCCCATCGCTGGAAATGGTCCAGAGGCCGTCCCCGCGGACGAACGCGATGCGCTCCTGAGTCGCGCCGGGAAGCCGCACCGGAATCGCCGGCTTCGGGGCGACGGCCGGGGCTTTCGGGGGGGCCGCCTCCTCCGGCTCGCGGCCGCAGGCGGAGAGGGCCAGGACCACCAGAAGGAGCCGTCGCATCGGGCGCATTCTACGGACCGGCGCGGCGCTTCGTAAAGTCCCGGATTTTTCCGCGGATTCTCCTTGAACCCTTCTGCCGTTTCCTGTTAACGTTCGGACCCATATGGGGACACCGGCCGCCCAGGCGAAATCCCTCCTCGCACGGTGGGCCCACAAGCCCAATGCGGCCGTCGCGGCGACGCTCCGCCAGTTCTACACGAAGAGCGCCAGCCGGCTACCGCTCAAGGTCCGGGCCGAGCTCTGCCTGGTGCTCGGCGAGGCCGCGGAACTGGAAGGCCGAGTCGACCACGCGAAATGGCTCTACGCGTCGGCGGTCGGCGGCGTCAACGCCCAGTCGGACGAGCGCCTCTACGCGCGCGCGGTGCTGAGGAGCCTCCTCAATGCGTCCCGGCTGGGCGAGGGCGCCCTCCTGGAACGCGTCGCGGCCCTGATGGAGAAGACGCCGCACGACCACCAGACGCCGCGGCTGGCCTTCCTGGGCAGCTTCGCGCGCGGCCTGGAGCGCTTTTTGGGCGAAGATTATCAGGCGGCCCGCCGGTCCTTCGAAGCCGCGATGGGCGCGTCGTGGGAGTCCGGCGATCCCGAGGCGGAAGCTGTGGCGCATCATCTGCTCGCCCAGACCTGGAGCCGGCTTCAGAAGCTGGCCCGGGCACGGGAACACGTCGAGGCGGCCCGCGCGGCGGCGAAGAAGGCCGGATCCTGGATCCTCGAGCGCCGCTTGGCGCTGGAGGCCACGAAGTACCGCCTGAGGGCCGGCATGGCTCCCGAGGCGCTCGCCGAGGCGCGGGTCCTGGCCGCCGAAATCCGCCGCCTGGGATTCCCGCGGTTCGAGTCGCTGGCCTGGACGAAGATCGCCCAGGGCATCCTAATCGACCGAGTCTCCGCACAGGTCCTGCTCGACCGGTCCGAAGGCCTGCTGCCGGAGGGGCACCCCGACCGGCGGTCGGTGCTGGCCCTCAAGGCCCTGGTGGGAAGGAAGCCCCCGAACGGACGGGTGGACCGGACCGTCGCGGAAGAGCTCCAAGCCCTGATCGCGCTCGCCCGCGGGTAAATGGCGAGCCGTTCCCACCCTGGAATCTCCTCCGATCTCCCTCGTTCTCAAATGCTTGCTCCGCCGAACCGGAGAGGCATCAGTCATCGGGTGTCGGGAAGCGGCCGCTCACCGGCGGCAGCAGCGCTTCGATCCGTCGTTGGACCTCCTCCATGTTCTTGGCACCAGCCAACGCCGCCTCCACCGCCCCCAGGGTCTTCAGCGTCACTCGGCGCTGGACGCGGAGGATCCGGCCGTTCGCTCGGACGATCAGGATGTTGGGCTGGTCCACCGGCTCCTGGGGGAACTCCAGCCAGCGGATGTAGTGGCCTGGACGGAGGTCGGGGGGAGTCACCGCGGTCGATCCCAGGGTGAATTCTCTCGCTCGGCTGCTGAAATTTTCGTGAATCACGTCGGACTCGCCGAGAATCAAGGAAGAAACGAAGACGGGGCCCGTCTCGGAGGTCGAAGCGATGCACTCGATCCGCATGGTAGGGACGGACCATTCGGTGGAAATCTGCCCCGTATGGCGGTTCAACGCGAGGGACCCGGTCATCAGTTCGTCCCCGGCGTACAGACCTCCGATCAGCAACGCTCCGAGCCCATAGCCTTGTAGCCGTTGCGTGGACCAGTGTCCCGGGTCGCTGAATTCGGCGGGCTCGGGTTCTTCGCTCCGGCTTCGGATCAGAGAGGGCCGAAGGAGGAGCGTCAACGGGGGAAGGAAGAGAAGCAGAATCCCGGCGGCGTGCGAGATCTCGTACAGAAGGGAATTCCCGGATTGATCCCAGGGAATTCTTCCCCCATGCCGGGTGACCAAGGAGTAGCCGAGGGATGCGGAGGCCCCGAGGACCCACAGGGCGCAGATCGCCAGACCGATCCGCCGGGACCCTTTTCGTCCCTCGAGGAGTCCGCTCGCGATCCAGAGGAGCAGGAGGAAGCTAAGGTCGAGCCGCCAATGCCGATCGCGAACGAATGAACTCACGAAAGAGAGCAGGGAGACGATCGCGAGGATCCGAAAGTAGTGGCCGACGAGGGTCCAGGCTAGAGGAACTTTGGCGGGAACCGGCGGGTGAATTGGCAACGGGTCCACTCCTCCAAGCATAGCGTCCTTCGAAACACGGGACCGTGGAAATGCGCCCTGCGGCGGCGAAGAGGGCGTGCCGATTCGGAGTTGGATTAGTTTAGATCCGTGGACGAACCCGCTCTTCCGGCGGTCTCCTTCAGCCCTCTTCGCGTAGCCATCGCGTCTTCGGGGTGAAGGCCGCTCGCTCTCACTTTCCCAGTGCGTGGATCGTCGCGACGAGCTCCCCCTTCTGGACCGCGCCGTCGGCCGCGCGAAGGCTGTAGCGGAGCCGCAGCTGCATGACGGGCTGCAGGGTAGGGAGTTCAAGGAACAGGCTTCGGCCGTCTTCGGACAGGTGGCCCGGACCCACGTCGATCGAGTCTCGACCTTCCGCATTCGGATGGAGGACCGAATAGTCCTTCGAGCCGTACTTCGCGGAGTAATGGTAGTTCCAGACCTCGGCCGCCCAGTTGTCGCTGTTCTCGGCGATCGCCTTGTCGAGGGGCTCGGTGAATCGAAGCCGGACCCCTCCGGCGACGGCATGACATTCGATGGGCAGATAGACTTTTTCGCCGGTGTAGCGGACCCGCTGGAGCGAGCCGTCGCGCGCCGCCCGGGTCTGCCACCCCCGTGTCCCCACCACGTACAGCTGGCCGTCCTGGGAACGGAAGCGGGCGCGGTGGGCTCCGGAGGCGAAATCCCCCTTCAGGGGGACCACGCTCCCCTGCCACACTCCGGCGACGTCGTCCCGGAGGACCAGCATCATCGAACATTGCCCGAACGAGAAATTGAGCAAGTGCCCTTCCAGGGGTCCCCACGCGCGTCCGCTCACCCAAGCCTGGCCCCCGGTCGAGTTGTCGATCGACCGGGGCATGTAGCAGAGGGGCAGATCGTATCCGAGCGGCTTCTCGGGCGTCACTTTCGGTCCCCCGAACCCGTAGTAGCCGCCCGGCCGAACCGAGACGATGTTCGAGGCCGGCGTCCACTCCCCCTCCTGGGGTGCCACGGTGATCGTTCCGTCCGGGCCGATCGACATGCCGTTCGGATTCCGGAACCCCGTCGCCAGGGACTCCGCTTTCGTCCCGTCCGGGGAGATCCGGAAGAGTCCATGGCCGCTGACGAAATAGAAATTGCCGGCCGCGTCCGTCTCGAGACAGGTGAGGTAATCGTGGCCCGCCGCGGTCGTGGGCAGGAGGCTCGAGAAGCTTTCGTAGTCGTCGGCCTCCCCGTCGCCATCCCGGTCGACGAGCCGGGTGATGCGGTCCCTTCCCAGGACGTAGACCTGGTCCTTCACGATCCGCAGCCCCAGCGCCTGGTAGAGCCCCGTCGCGAACCGTCTCCACGTCAGCTTCCCGAGCGTGTCGTCGATGCCGCTCACCCTCCAGACGTCTCCATGGATCGTCGAGACGGCCGCGTCGCCGTTCGAGAAGAAATCAACGCCCGAGAGGAACATCAGGGCCTTCCAGGGATTCTCATACGGGACGGTCAGCGTGTCGACGACGTAGGGTCCCTTCTCGCGGCTCGGCTGTCCTCGCGTCTCCAGCGCCGTCCACCTCGGAGGGCCGGGCTTCAGCAGCACCCCCAGATCGTCCGGGGAGGCGCCTCGGTTGCCCGCCGGGGGCACCGACATCGACACGGTCAGCCGGGAGGGAGCCGGGGCCGGAGGAAACGTCCAGACCAGGCGGCCGTCCAGCGAGCTTGCCGTTCCGTCCCCGGCGAGGGTCGTGCTGCCGACCCCCCCGGCCGTCCGGATCGTGAAGGTCCGCTCCTTGTCATGAGCACCTACCTCGATCGTCCTCACGAATCCGGCCCCTTCCCGGCGGGCCGTCTCGTGCACGGTCGTCCCTTCCACCTCGTAGGAGAAGACGATCCGCGCCCCGTGGAGATGAAGGCCCTTATAGGCCGCCGGAGCATCCCACGAAGGTCCCTCGGACGAAGTCCACACGAGCTCTCCGGCGATCTTCGGCTTTTCGATCAAGCCATAGCGGGCGGGACTGAACGCGAGGAAGCCCCCGCTCCAAGCGGCCCGCACACTGCACGTGTCGGGGTCGAAGACAAAGCCCCCGTCCTGCGTCTTGACGGAGATCGCCCGAAGAAGAATCTTCCCGTCCGGAAGCTTGAGCGCGGAGCTCATGAAGGGTCCCACCTCCGTCAAGCTCCACCGCCCGTCCACCCACTCCTTCTCGGTCTGCTTCCCGGGATCGTCCTTCGATTCCTGCAGCGCCGGGTCGGGCAGGGCGACCTCCGGATCGGACGCACGCGAGCCGGCGGTCCGTTCCGGCAGGAGCCGCGGGGCCCTTCTCCCATCCGAGGAGGCCGGTCCTCCCGAGCGTTGGGGCTCTGACGGGGCGGCCGATCGGACGCCCACGACGATGACGAGACACAGGGTGCGGAGAAGGCTGTTCATCAAGATCCTCGGACGTTCGGAGGATATCTTAGCGTCGAAGCCTGGGACCGTTGAACACCTTTAGCGTTGAGAAATCGTCCGGAGGGCAGCTGGCTCCCGGGGACGGATAGAGGCTGGGGAGGGCGGATCGGATGACGGATGCCGACGGGAGACGGGGGGTGGGGGCGATCGCGTTCGGAAGGCGCGGCTGGGGTGTCCGGCCCTAGGAGCGTGTCTGAGTAATCCAACTTTTTGACCCTCGAGGGTCGGAAGTGTGGAACAATCTCTCCGGCAGTGGAACCCACCTCTCAA
>Ga0070731_10001266_pt1 | contig 26988 bp, 19 predicted proteins | sample Coa_R1_2_FD_66448 | JGI IMG/M metagenome (GOLD analysis project Ga0070731, IMG submission 66448) | Surface soil microbial communities from Centralia Pennsylvania, which are recovering from an underground coalmine fire - Coalmine... | ecosystem: Environmental > Terrestrial > Soil > Unclassified ... | reverse complement strand
TTTGGAAAAGATACCGCGGCGCTGATCGCGACGGCGGGCGAGTACGGACTGCAGATGCCCATCGTCGGCGCGGCCCGCGAAGTGAATAAACATCAGCGCGAGCGCGTGGTCGAGAAGCTTCTGGCCGAGTTGAGAATTCTGAAAGGCCGCACCATTGGCCTGCTCGGCCTGGCGTTCAAGCCGAACACGGACGACCTTCGGGAAGCGCCCGCCCTGGATATCGCCCGCAAACTGATCGAGCGTGGCGCTCGCGTGAAGGCGCACGACCCGGTCGCCATGGACCGATTCAAACGCGAGCATGGCGATATCGGTGTCACCTGCTGCGACGGTCCCGAGGAGGTGGTTCGCGATTGCGACGCCGTGGTGCTGGTCACCGAATGGCAGCAGTATCGGGAAATGGATTGGGAGCCGCTCGCGAAGCTGATGCGTTCCGCGATTGTTCTCGACGGGCGAATGGTGCTCGACCGGGCACGCGTTTCGCGCGCCGGCTTCCGCTACATCGGGTTATCTTGTTAGGGGTTATCTTTTAAGACATGCAAGTTCATCGTTGGAATCAGGTCGAAAAGGAACAGATCACGCCTAAACTGGGCCGCCAGATGATTCATGGCGAAACCATGACCATCGCGCGCCTGGAAATGAAGCAGGGATCGTTCGTCCCCGAACATAGCCACCACAACGAGCAGATCACAACGATTGAAAAAGGCCGCCTGAAGTTCGTTTTTGGCGGGAAGGAAGTGGTGATCGGCGCGGGCGAGTCCTTACAAATTCCGCCCCATCTTCCTCACTCGGCCGAAGCGCTTGAGGATTCGGTAGCGGTCGACGTCTTTTCCCCGCCGCGGGAGGACTGGATTCGCGGCGACGACGCATATCTACGAAAGTAGCGGGCGGTAAGTAGTGGGCGAAAATAGTAGGCGGTGAAGCACGTCGTTCAAATTCTGGATGGGAGCGCGCCTAAAATCAGGCTGGACCTGGCCGCTCTCGAAATCGCCACCATCCAGTTTCCGGGTCTCGAAGCCGGGCCGTTTCTGGACCGTCTGAACGAGCTCGCTTCCCAACTCGGCGACCGTCTCCGTAACTTCAACGACGGGCGGGATTTCGTCGAGACGGCGCAGCGCTATCTGTTCCAGGAACTCGGCTTTCATGGCAACGAAGAAAACTATGAGGATCCGCTGAATTGTTGCCTGAACCAGGTGCTGGAACGGCGCACCGGCATTCCGATCAGCCTGTCGGTGATGTACATGGAAATCGCCCGGCGTCTGGCGATGCCGGTTTTCGGGATCAGCCTGCCGCGCCATTTCATCATCCAGTTTGACGACGGGAATTACGACACCTACATCGATCCGTTCAACGGCGGCCGCACCATTACGCCGAAGGAGTGCTTCGCACTGGCTGGGGCTCGCGTGGCCGATCCGATGTTGTTGAGCCGTGCGTCGCCCAAGCAGATCGTGATGCGGATGCTCCAGAACCTGCAGCGGGTGTATATGCAGCGCAACGACTGGGAGCGAACCATCGAGGCGTTCGATCTCCTGATCCTGGGGACCAAGGAAAATGCGCCGGAGCGCGCGGCGCAGCACAAACTTCGCGGGCTTCTTTCGCTGGAGCTGAAACGGTTCCAGGCGGCGCGCAAGGATCTGGAAATGTATTTGAAACTTCAGCCGGAAGCGGTCGACCGGCCGGAAATCCTAAAGCAGCTTCAGGCGATTCACCGATGGCTCGCTAAGGTGAATTGAACACCGGTTCGGTGGAAGTAATGTGTTAACATTCGAAAGAATCGAGACGATACGACAATTACGCGTATGCACGATTCCTTACCAGATAGCGACGCAGTATTGGCGCAGTTTAACCGCCTTATCCAGGAGCTGCTTCGTGGAAACATGCATCGCAACACCTTCCGGCCGTGGGAGATAGAGTTGCTTCTGGATATCGAGAGCTGCAACCTGCGGGAGTCGTCCAAACGCGAGACTCTGCGGCGTTACCAAAAGGCCGTCCAACGCCATATGGATAAGGGAGCCCGTTTACCGCTGAAGTTATCCGAATATCTGGAAGCCGTCAAAACCAAGCGCAACGCGCAGGTGGCTCCGGTAGCTTCCGCTATCTAGCCGATTTCCTGCTGTTCGTATTTCGCTGCTGGTATCATGGAGTCCGAAGGAGCTTAATCTATGGGCTGCGGCGGCGGTGCGCTCGGACCGAAAGTGGAAGAAGCCAATCGCAGTGGGCGAAAAGTATTCTGCGTGAAGTTTCAACGCGAAATGCCCGGTCTGGATGAAGTTCCCTTCGACAACCACCCCCTGGGCCAGCGCATCTACGAGAATGTCTCGAAAGAAGCCTGGAAGCTGTGGCTCGAGCAGATGAAAATGATCATGAACGAGTACCGGCTGAACCTGGGGACCCAGGAAGCGCAGGAATTTCTGCTGAAGCAGATGGAAGAGTACTTCTTTGGAGAAGGTTCGTCGTTCCCGCCGGGGTATCAGCCGCCGAAAGCGAAGAACTAGCCGACCCGCTCACTGCGTTCGCGGCTCGGTGTCTGGCGCACGGAGCCACGAGCGATAGCGCGTGGGTCCCGAATACACCGCTAACGCACCACGCCAGCCATCGGACTGCTTGCCGCGGCGTAGAGTTTCCTCGGCATTCTCCCGGCGAGATACGCCAATCTCCCAGCCTGAACCGCGAGCTTCATGGCATTTGCCATAACCGCCGCGTCTTCGGCCTCGGCGATCGCTGTATTCATCAACAGGCCGTCATAGCCGAGCTCCATGGCGATGGCGGCGTCGGACGCGGTGCCGACGCCTGCATCCACGATCAGCGGGACCTCGGTGATCATTTCCCGAAGAATGCGGAGATTCGTGATGTTCTGGATACCCAGACCGCTGCCGATGGGAGCCGCCATCGGCATCACGGCCGCCGCGCCGGCGTCGATCAAACGGCGTGCATTCACCAGGTCGTCATTGGTGTACGGCAGGACTACGAAACCTTCCTTAACCAGCACACGCGTCGCTTCGAGTAGCCCCTGATTGTCCGGGAACAGAGTCCGTTCATCGCCGATCACTTCGAGCTTCACCCAATTCGAGAGTCCGACTTCCCGACCTAACCGGGCGGTTCGAATGGCTTCATCCGCCGTATAACAGGCAGCCGTGTTGGGCAACAGGAAGAATTTCGAACGATCGATGTAGTCGAGCAGCGATTCTTTCGAACGATCACTGAGATTGACGCGCCGGACGGCAACCGTGACCACCTCGGCTCCCGAGGCTTCATGGCAGCGTGCCATTTCGGGAAAGCTGCGATATTTTCCGGTGCCGACAAACAGGCGCGACTGGAAATCCCGCCCCGCGATTCTAAGCGTGTCCATAACTTCATTTTAGGATCAATCTCCTTGAGAGCAATCCGAGAGAAATTCCCAGGGGCCTCGTATCCCCAATGGCTAACACGTCTGCCCGCTCCACCCCTACTGAATTTCTTGAACTTACCGATCTATCAGGGTGAGGGAACCCGCGCCTGCATGAAGAAAAATAACTTGTACAAGCTGCTGGGGATCGCGTTTGTCGTCGCGATCATTTCCACAGGCATCTTTTACGGGCTGTTCGTGAATAAGCTGAGCAGCAACTCCGGGAATGGCAAAATGCTTGTGATCGCAGCGAAGGCTCTGAAACCCGGCACGGTAGTCCAGGCGTCCGACGTGACGCTGCTTCCGTGGCCAGGGGACCAACTGCCGAAAGGCACGTTTGGACGCGCCGATGAGGTGATCGGCAATACGGTATTCGATTGGATCGGCGAAGACGAGCCGGTGTTCGCTTCGCGTTTGGCCTCCGCCCAGAGTGGCGGCGGCTCCGGCGTACCGACTGGAATGCGAGCAGTATCCGTGCACGTGACGGATTCGACGGGTGTCATGTCGCTGCTCCGGGTCGGCCAGAAAGTGGACGTTCAGGTGGTGGTCGGCAAAGCAGACAGGGGCGATGTCGCTGTCCGGACAGCGCTCGAGAATCTGAAAGTGCTTTCCGTGACGCCGCAGACGGAGCAAAGCTCGCTAGGGCCGACGCTTCCGGTGGTCACCTTGCTTGCGAAACCATCCGAAGCCGATGTCCTGGCCGCGGCCGATTCAGGAGCGCGCGTGCGCCTGTCCCTGCGCAATCCGCTCGACGAGGATTTGCGGACGCGAGCGCCGCTGTCGCTGGGCGCGGTCATGCGCTCGAGCGGCGAATCCTCCGCGCCGAAGCGTAGCGGCAAGAGCTCAACTACCGATCAGCCCTAATCTCAGTCGAGAGATTCCATGCTGATTGTTTCCATTCTGGCTTTCTTTGTCGCGATCTTCCTGATGGCGTCCATCTCGGTGACGGTCGCCTGGATGGCGTTTCTCAAGAATGCCGCGGAAGAAAGCGACGCCGCGCGGCGCGATCAGGAAGCGGGGGACGAAGACTCGCCCCTGTTCCGAAGCCAGCGGCTGAGCACTCTCAACTTTTGGGATAGCGTACTCGCTCGCTTCGACTTCATCGAGCTCTTGAAAGAACGAATCGCCCAAGCGGACCTGGATTGGTCGGTGGGCCGGGTTACGGCCGGGATGCTGTTGTCAGGCACCATCGCGCTGGCGGTGCTTTTGAAATTTCTGGCGGGATGGGCGGCTCTTCTGGGCGCATTGCTGATTGCATCCATCCCTTACGGCTACATTCTGCATCGCCGGCAGAAACGCTTCCGGAAGTTCGCGGAGAATTTTCCGGACGTGCTCGATTCGCTCTCTCGCGCTTTGCGGGCCGGCTATCCGCTTTCGGCCTCGATGGAAATGATCTCGGCCGAGACGCTGCCGCCGGTCTCGACGGAAATGCGCAAGACGTCGGCGGAGGCCAATCTCGGGATGGGCTGGCCACAGGCGCTGGAGGATCTGGGCCGCAGAGTGCCCCTGCTCGAAGTAAATCTCTTCATCGCCGCCGTCCAACTGCACTCGCGCACCGGCGGCAAGCTGAGCGAAGTCCTGAGCGGTCTGGCGGAAAACATGCGAGAGGGGATCTCGTTGCAGGGCGAGGTGAGATCGATGGCGGCACACGGAAAGCTAACCGGTATCATCCTGACGGTTTTGCCCATCGGCATCGCGATCATGATGTTGATCGTGAGTCCCGGCTACATGCAGACGCTGTTCAACCATCCTTACGGTAAGAATCTGATCACAGCGGCAGTGGTATGCCTGGTGCTCGCGCAATTGATTATCCGGAAGATCGTGGACATCAAGGTATGACGCCCTCTCATCTGCTGATCACGTTTTTCCTGTTCACATTGGGCGCGGTCGGTGTGGCCGGATATGTCTTCGTGCTTCGTCCCTCGCGTGTGGAAGGCACCGACGGAGAGATTCCTCCCGTGGTGCGCGGTCAGCGCGAGATGCCGATGGCGCAGGCAGCCGTCGTCGACATGTTCCGTCTGATTGGCGAGGCGGTTCCCGGAGCAGAGGGACAGGCTGCTGGAGCGCGTCAGAAATTAATCGCCGCCGGTTACCGCTGGCCGTCCGCCGTATCCATCTTCCTCGGAATTAAGTCCGCCAGCGCTGTGATGTTGGCGGCGGCGTGTGCCTGGGCGGCTCTGACGTTCGGGTCCGAAACCGGCGTCGCGATTCCCATCATCTGCGGGCTCGGGTTCGGCTATATGCTGCCGGACCGTATCCTGGATCGTCTTGCGAGGCGACGCGTGGAACGGTTGCGCCGTGCGTTGCCGGCGGCGCTTGACCTGTTGGTGCTTGCCGTGGAAGCCGGCCAGGGTCTCGATGCCGCGATTCTCGACACCAGCCGCGGACTTCGCGTGACGCATCCCGATCTGGCGGCCGAATTCACCCAACTTCACCTCGAATTGAAAGCCAACACGACTCGCGCCGAAGCCCTCAAGAACTTCGCCGATCGCAGCCACGACCTGGAACTGCGCAAGTTCGCGAATCTTCTGATCGATACCGATCGTTTCGGCACCAGTCTGGGTCCGGCGCTTAAGACGCACTCGCGATATCTGCGGATTCGTTTCCGGCAAGTCGCCCAGGAGAAAGCGCGAAAAGTCGGCGTGAAGCTGATTTTTCCGGTGTTCTTCCTAATCTTCCCTTCAGTGATCCTGGTCACACTGGGACCGGCCGTCATTCTGATTTTCGGCCAGATGAAGAATCTGCTCGGCCAATAGCGGCCCGCGTGCTATCGCGCGCGGTTCCGGATATGTTTCCCAACACCCTCCAATAAGCTGCGACCACGCCCGGGCGGCGCGCATCCGAGTAATCACATGAGTCCAGTGTTGGAATCGGACTTCGCTCTCAAGGACGGGACCTCCGTGCACCTCCGCCCGATTCGCCCCGAAGACGAGGGAGCTCTTGTGGAAATCTTTAACGGGTCCAGTCCGCAGACGGTGTATCAACGTTTTTTCTCTGCCCTTCCGGAGTTGACGCCGAGCATGGCTCATCATTTGTCACACGTCAATTACAAGGACCGTTTCGCGCTCGTCGCGGAAGTGGACCGCGGGCCTGTGGGGGTCGCGCGGTACGAACGGACTGACGATCCGGGGTTGCTCGAACTCGGGCTGGTAATTATGGACGAATGGCAGAATCGCGGGCTCGGACGCATCATGCTGCGCGAGATCATGCGCGCGGCGGAGCGTAATGGCATTCATCGATTTCGCGCAGATGTTCTGGCGGACAACCGCCGCATGCAGCGTCTGATCGCGACCGAAGGCCAGATCCAGGAGCGCAAGACCGAGGCTGGCGTGACCTCCATCTTATTCAATTTAGGTCGTACCGGTACCAGCTAAACCCGGGGTACTCTTGCCGGGCCGGGGGGTGGGTCCCAGACTAAGAGACAGGAATCTGTCTCTAAAACATGGAGCGCACCGACTTCGAGCAGTGGAAAGCAAAAGAAGTAGCAAGGCTGTTGGCACTGGTCGAAACGGAGCGCCGTTATTACCAGGAGATGGTCGCCGTTCTACCGGTGCCGCTTGTGGTCCTTTCAGCCGACCGGTCCATCATTTCGGCGAACCGCGCTTTTCGCCAGACGTTCGGTGTCCGCATGGAAGAACTGCGGCGCAAGACCATCGAGCAGATGCTGCCCTACCCGCAGATCGTGGAACGAATCCGCGACGTTCACACTTCCGGGACCGCCCCGCGCGATCTTTTCATCGAAACTGAAGACCAGCGTTCTTTGCGCCTGGCCATCGTCCCGATCCGTAATTGGGATGAAGACGGTGACGCGGAAACCCTGTTGATGGTCCAGGACGTGACCGGTTTTGCCCCGGTCTCTCCGGCGAAGATATCCGCTCCCGGCGCCGCCATTCCGGCGATCGTTTGGCAGGCCGACGCCAGGACTCTGGTTTTCAAATCGGTCAGCGGCGCAGCCGAAGGCCTTCTCGGATTTCCCGCATCCCACTGGCTTGAAACGCCGCAGTATTTCAGCGAACGGATTCACGTTGACGATCGCGCTGGGACAATGGAGTTCTACCGATCGGCAATCGAACGCGGCGGGGATGCCAGCGCCGAATTCAGATCCACATCTTCCACCGGCAACGTAATCTGGTGCCGCGAGACCATTCGGGTTATCGAAGACACCGTCACCGGCGTTCTCACCGACGTCACGAAGCGCAAGCAGCTCGAACAGCAATTGCTCACCGCGGAACGATCGGACGCGTTGCAGCGGCTCTCCAGCCGCCTGGCGCACGATCTGAACAATCCGCTGATGATCATTACCGGGTACGGCGAAGAGATGCTGCATACGCTTCAGCCGGAAGATCCGCTGCGCGCCGACGTGGAGCAGATTCTGGGCGCCACGGAGCGAATTTCAGGCATCACCGGCCAGCTTCTCGGATTCACCCGGCGCCTTGCAAATCCGCCGCAGCCCGTCGATCTGGGCGCGCTGATCACCAGTCTCGAAGCGCGTCTGCCGGGCGTTGCTGGCGAATCGGTGGCGGTGGCGATCTCTCCGGCGGCCGAGCCTGTCTGGGCTTCGGCCGATGCGGCGCAACTGGAATCGATCGTGCTGGCGTTGATTGCCGCCTCGCGGGAAGACCGCGAAGGGCGATCCCGCGTCACGATCTCGGTCAGCAACGAAGCGATCTTTGAGCAGCTTTCCGCAGCCACTCTGAAAGCAGGACTTTACGCCTGCCTGACAATTCACGATGACGGTCACCCGCTGGACGCGGACAAGCGCGCGGGCATGTTCGAGTCCATCCTGGGCGCGAAAGATTCACACGCGCCGGCGATCGCTCGAGCGTACGCGACCGTGCGAGCCTGGGGTGGGGATATCGCGGTTTCGAGCGTAGGGTTCGGATACACAATCTACCTCCCGCACAGCGACCCGATTCCCACCGTCGCCAAGCCCGTTACGGAGCCCGCCGCCGAGGCGCCCGTGGAAACGCCCGTCGTGGAACCCGTCGAACAGGTTCGCGAGACGATTCTGTTGGTCGAGGACGAGGGCGGAATCAGAGCCCTGGTGCGCAAGATTCTTCGCCGCGAACGTTACAATGTGCTGGAAGCAGGCAGCGCCGAGGAAGCCCTGAGTCTCGCGCAATCGCACCCTGGCCATATCGATCTTCTGCTCACCGACGTGATGCTACCCGGTATGGGCGGCCGCGAACTGGCCGAAGGCATGCGAAAGTCGGTCGCCGATGTTAAGGTGCTCTATGTCTCCGGTTACACCGAGGACGAATCCGTCCGCGCCGGCGCGTTCCCGCCCGGCTCGAAGTTCCTGCAAAAGCCGTTCACGCTGAGCGTGCTGGTCGGCAAGGTTCGCGAAGCGCTCGACGCCGAAATCCCCGCATAGCCGTCCAGCGTTAGTCACCGGCCGCCCGGTGATACAGTAATGCGTATGCTTCGCAGCCGAACGCTGATGTGGTTCAGCATCGGACTGCTCCCCCCGTTGGGCCTGGTCCTCGTGTGGATGCGGTCGGACTGGAGCGTCCTCCGCCGCGTCTCGGGAACGCTGCTGGTCGTTGTGGTAGCGCTGGTCGAACTCTTCGAAGTCTACGGACTCCGCGTCGAATGGAATGGCGCGATGAGCGAACATCACCTTCGATTCGAGCATCGCGGCCGTCACTACACCGAACTCGAAGAAAGCCGTGCCCGCCAGCGCGAGGAGGCTCCCGCGCCAACCCCCGTTTCCGCGCCCGCGAACGAAGCCGTTCCCGCAAAAGCTCCCACTGCTACTCCCGTGAAGACAGTGCCGGTCTCTTATTGGACCGATTTCCGCGGCCCGCATCGCGACGGTGTTTACTCCCAGTCGGAAATTACGACGAATTGGCCTTCAACGGGATTGCCGCTCGTCTGGAAGCAGCCGATCGGCGGCGGATATGCCTCGTTCACAACCGGCGAAGGCCGCGCGTATACGATCGAGCAGCGTCGTGCGAAAGAAGCGGTGACTGCGTACGACATCGATACCGGCAGGGAATTGTGGGCCTTCAGCTATCCAGCGGATTTCGAAGAGGTGCTCGGCGGGCCGGGCCCGCGCGCGACGCCCGTGTATCACGATGGCTTCGTTTATTCGTTGGGCGCGAATGGCGATCTGTATTGTCTTTCGGCGAAAACGGGAAAGCCGCAATGGTCGAAGAACGTTCTTGAAGACAACGGGACGTCGAATCAGCATTGGGCCATGGCCGGCTCTCCGCTGATCGTTGACGATAAGGTGATCGTCACGCCGGGCGGGACCAACGGAAGGAGCATGGTCGCCTACAACCGCCTCACGGGCGAGCCGGTCTGGCGATCGCTCAATGACCGGGCCGGGTACACGTCGCCGATTCTCGCCACGCTCGCAGGCAAACGGCAGATCGTGTGGCTCAGCGCCCAGCGCGCCCTGGCGGTCGCGGTTGAGGATGGCAAACAGTTGTGGGATTTCGCGTATCCCGCTTCCATGGACATGAACTGCGCACAGCCCGTCGTGGTCGACGAATCCAACGTGCTGTTTTCCTCCAGTGACGCAGGCGGCGCGGTTCTGCTGGAAATTTCGAGGAATGGCGACGAGTATTCGGCGCGGCCGGTCTGGAAGACGAATCGTCTGAAGAACAAGTTCAACTCGTCGGTTCTGTATCAGGGATATGTGTACGGCTTCGACGAAGCGATCCTGGCGTGCATGGACGCCAAGACCGGCGAGCTTAAGTGGAAGGGCGGCCGTTACGGTTACGGCCAGTTGTTGCTCGCCGGAGGATATCTCGTAATCACCACGGAACAAGGCGATGTGGTGCTGGTGCGCGCGACACCGGAAGGTCACCAGGAGCTGGCCCGTTTTACGGCAATCGAAGGGCGGACGTGGAACATTCCGGCCATCGATCATGGTTTACTGTTGGTTCGCAATGCCACCGAGATGGCTTGCTTTCGAATCGGGAGGGATAGTCGATGAGATTACTGCTTACGGCGCTGGCGCTGACTGCAATGGCGTCGGCACAGGAGGCATCGGTTTCGGGAATTGGCCGGGATCAGGCGCGCTCGATGGTGATCACGAAATTCGGCATCGTCGCCGCCAGCCAGACGCTGGCGTCGCAGGCCGGTGCGCGGGTGCTGGAAGAAGGCGGAAACGCCATCGACGCCGCGATCGCCGCGAATGCAGTTCTCGGGGTGGTGGAGCCGGCGATGAATGGCATGGGCGGCGATCTGTTCGCGATCATCTACGAGGCGAAGACCGGCAAACTCTATGGTCTGAACTCGAGCGGCTGGACGCCGGCGGCGCTCACCGCGGACATGCTCACCAAGGCCGGCATCACCGACATGAATCTGGCGGGCGCGCATCGCGTAACTGTGCCGGGCGCGGTCGCCGGCTGGCAGGCGATGCGGGATAAGTTCGCAACCATGAAGTTCGACAAGCTATTGGCGCCGGCGATTTATTACGCCGAAAACGGCTATCCCGTCACCGAAATCATTTCGCAGGAATGGAACGGGTCGGAGAAGATTCGCGCGAACCAGCCGGGGTTCAAGGAAACCTACATGCCCGGCGGCCACTCTCCAAAGACCGGTGAGATTTTCAAGAATCCGGCGCTGGCCGCTTCGCTCAAATTGGTCGCCGAAAAGGGCCGCGACGGATTTTACAAAGGCGCCCTGGCCGGACGCCTGGTGAGTTTCCTAAGAGAGCAGGGCAACGTGATGTCGCTGGCGGATCTGGCCGAGTTTCAGCCGGACTGGGTCGATCCCATTTCCACGACATATCGCGGATGGCGCGTCTACGAGTTGCCGCCGAATACCCACGGAATCGCAGCGCTCGAAATGCTGAACATCATGGAAAAATACCCGCTGGCGGAATACGGCCACAACAGCACTCGCGCGCTGCACTTAACCATCGAGGCCAAGAAGCTAGCCTATGCCGACATGCTGCGTTACGTCGGCGATCCGCGATTTGGAAAAATCCCAGTGGAGCAACTGCTGTCAAAAGACTTCGCGGCGGAACGCGCGAAGCTCATTCGGGCGGATCACGCCAGTTGCGAGGTCGTTCCCGCCGAGTTGACCGATCGCGTTCGAACGGGAAACGACACGATCTACATGTCTTCGATCGATCGTGACGGCAATATCGTTTCGCTGATCCAAAGCAACTACAGCGCGTTCGGCACTGGATTGGTCGCGCCGGGGACTGGCTTTGCGCTTCACAATCGCGGCGGATTGTTCTCCGTGAAGCCAGGCCAGCCGAACACCATTGGTCCCCGCAAGCGCCCGTTGCATACGATCATTCCGGCCTTCATGGAAAAAGACTCGACGCGGATCGGCTTCGGAATCATGGGCGGATTCAACCAGGCGCAGGCGCACGCGCAGTTCGTCGCCAATATCGTCGACTTTGGAATGAACATTCAAATGGCGATGGAAGCGGCGCGCTTCACGAAGGGAACTTTCGAAGGCTGCGACGTCATGATGGAATCCCGCGTTCCGCAAAGCGTGCGCGACGAGTTGACGGCACTCGGGCACAAGATCAATCTGCGCGGATCGTTCTCGGCATCGATGGGGCGCGGCCAGGCGGTGGAACGGATCTCGACCGGCGTAAACTTCGGCGCCTCCGATCCACGCGACGATGGCGAGGCGATTCCAGAAGGCCCGCCGCTGTTCGGCCCGCGCCGCTGAAGCAGCTCAACTCGTATGCGACACCCGTTGCTGTTCCTTCTTGCCGGAGCTCTTGCCGCGCAGGAGCCGGACATCGACGCGTTGATGAAGGCGGCGCGCGAATCGTATTCGAAAGGCGATTATCCGGGGGCTCGCGAGACTCTCGAGCAGGCGTGGCAGCAGCTCCAGCAGAGCGATCCCAAAGAGCCAAAGCGCTACGACGTTCTGAAACAGTTATCCAGCGTCCTTTCCGCCGCCGGGGATTACGCGGCCGCCCAGAATTACGTGGAACTGGCGATCAACTGGCGTGAGACTGCCATCAGCCGCGACGATCCGAAGCTTCCCGACGAATGGATCGAACTTGCGACGCTCTGCCAGCGCCAGAAGGATTTTCCGCGCGCGATCGCGCTGCTGCTGCGGGCGCAGGGCGCGCATATCCGGGACAACGGTGCCGATAGCTTGCCTGTCGCGGACGATTTCAGCCGGATGGCTCTGGTTTACGCGGACGATCATAAGCCGGCTCTCGCCACTGAGCCACTCGAACGCGCGATCCAGATCCGCGAGGTAGTTCTGGGGGCGGAACATCCGGCGATTTTGGGCGAACTGGACCGGCTGGGATCGATCCTGATTAACATTCGCGACTATCCGAAGGCGGAGGCGACGTACCGCCGGGCTCTGGTGATCCGCCAGCGCCTGGTGGGCCCCAACGACCCAGGACTCATTCAATGCGTGGAAGGCCTGGCGTACGCGCTCTTTGGCCAGAAAAGGTATGAGGAAGCCGAGCCGTTCTATAAGCGCCTGCTGATGCTTTGGATCAGTTCAACCGGCGACGCGACGCATCCGATGGTCGCGTTAACGCTGGATAAGGTCGCCGTATTCTATCGCGCGCAGGGGAAATGGCCGGAGGGCACCGATGCCGCGGAGAAGGCCAATGCCCTTCGCGGATTGTTCCTGGCGAGCGGCCTGGCTCAGGAAGCGACGCAACGCGAGGCACATAGCGAAAACCGGGAGGCTATTCGGCTTTACCAGCAAGCACTGAGTGTTCTCGACGATGCCCGGCCGGAGCATACGGCGCTTCGGGACGAGATCTCCAAGGATCTTAAAGAACTGGGCGTCGACCCGAGACCGCGCAAAGCGCCGCCGAAAAAACAACCGTAACCTTCGCAACACAGACCCGAAGGAACCGCGGACAGAGGTGCTCAACGGGGTTGCGGCCTACGATTCGGCGAAGGGCCCAGCCGATGACGGCATTACGCCGGGAGTGACGTCTTCCCCAGACCGCACTCGCGATGAACGGCCCGGACCGCGGCGTCCAATCCGTCGCGATGAACCACGATCGCGATGGTCAGCTCACTCGAACCTTGCGCGATGGCGATGATGTTGATCTCCTCGCGCGAAATCGCCGTGAAGATACGGCCTGCGAGACCAGGCGTCCCGCGCATGCCTTCGCCGACTACGGCAATCAATCCGACGTTGCGATCCACGTCGACCGGTTTCAGATACCCATGGGCGAATTCGAGCGACAGGTTCTCTTCCAGATACTCGGTAACGCGTTCCAACTCGGCCTGACGGATCAGGAAACAGAAATTCTGGCGATAGCTGGAGCTGGTAATGGCTAGAACTTCCACGTTCGCCTGAGCCAAGGCTTCCAGCGACCGGGCCATTACCTTGGTACCGCTCAGTACAGAGTTGGCGGGTTCGATCGATACCAGCGCGACGTCCTTCATCGAAGTGACGGCATGCGGCCCGCCCTCGGCTTTGATACTCGGAACGATTCGCGTCCCCGGCTTTTCTGGAGCAAAGCTGTTCTTGCTCAAAACCGGGATCTTGTGCTCCACCAGCGGAGCAAGGGTTCGTGGATGCAGCACCTTCGCTCCGTTATAGGCCAATTCCGCAGCCTCGCTGTAGGTCACTTCTTCGAGCACGCGTGCGTCCGATACCAGGCGCGGATCGGCGGTCATGATGCCGTCGACATCGGTCCAGATCCACAGCTCGGTTGCGTCGAGCGCGGCAGCGACGATGGAGGCGGAGAAATCGGAACCGCCGCGGCCCAGCGTGGTGGGCCGGCCGTCCATGGTCGAGCCGTTGAAGCCGGTCATCACCGGAAGGATGCTCTTTTCAAGCAGGGGACCGATTACGGAAGCGGCCCGTTCGCGCGTCGCCTGCATCAGAGGCGTGGCATTTCCAAAAACCGCGTCGGTCGCGATGACACTGGCGCCATTGACGGCGCACGCAGGAACGCCCTCGGATTCAAGAAACTCAGCGATCATCAGCGCGGAGAGACGCTCGCCGATGGCGATGGCCTCGTCGATCGAGCGGGGCGGCCGCTCGCCCAGCATCAGACAGCCTTTGGCGATCCGCGAAAACTCGCAGAGGATGCCGTGGAGTTTGGGCAAGACTCCTTCGCGATGGCCGGGCGGCAGGAGTGAGCGGCAAGTCTCTACGTGCCGCCGGCTCAGCTTTTCGAGATTGGTATCGAGGTCGGCCTGGTCTCCGGCTTCGGCTTTCCGCAAGGAATCGAGCAGCAGATCGGTCACGCCGGACATGGCCGAGACCACGATCACAACGGGACGCTTGGCGTGTTGCTCCACCGAGAGGCGCGCGGCAACGCGAATGCGCTCGGCCGAGCCCATGCTCGTACCGCCGAATTTCATTACCAGGAGTTCGTTCATTCTTTTAAATTCGAGGGCCTCAGTTCGAAGTCCGCCGGCGGATCATTCGTAGAATGGCCTCCTCCACGTCAGAGGGTGCAAGCCGACTGGAATCAAGGTATTCCGCGTCGGGGGCCTGGGTCAATGGAGCTTCAGTACGGGAACGGTCCCGGTGGTCCCGTTCCGCGATTTCCCGGGCCACGTGATCGACGGCGGTGCCGGTTTCCCGGGCGCGGCGCTCGGCGCGAATCTCAGGTTCGGCGTCCAGGAAAATTTTGACTTGCGCGTCTGGAAATACGACGGTTCCGATATCTCGGCCCTCCATCACCACTGAGTTTACGCCTCCAATGCGGCGTTGTTCTTCCCGCATCGCCCGGCGCACGCCCGGAGCAAGTGACACTTTGGAAGCGGCGTCGGAAACCTCCGGCGCCCGGATCGCCGCGGTAACATCCTCTCCGTTGAGAAACACCGATTCTCCCGAAAACTCGATGCGAGCTTCCCGCGCAAGGCGCTCCAGACGATGCAGGTCTTCCAGGTCGATCCCCGCGCGCAGAGCCCATAGCGCGACAGCCCGGTACATCGCGCCGGTATCGATGTAGGTAAACCCGAGCTTCCCGGCAATGGATCGCGCAATGGTGCTTTTCCCGGCGCCGGCCGGACCGTCAATCGCGATGATGATTGGTTTCTGCCCAGTCGTTGCGATAGACCTTGCCTTCCTTCATCACGAATTTGACGCGCGTCAACGCGCGCACGTCCTCCAGGGGATCGCCTTCCACCGCGATCACGTCGGCGGAATGGTGGGGTTCCAGCGTGCCTGCCCTGGCTTCGATACCCAACAGCGCGGCGGCTTCGGTGGTGGCGGCGCGGATGGCTTCGATCGGTTTCATGCCCCACTCGACCATTACCGCAAATTGTTTCGCATTGTCGCCGTGTGGGTAACCGCCGGCGTCGGTTCCGAAGGCAATTCTCGCCCCCGCCAGGTACGCCTTTCGGAAATTCTGCCGCTGGAGCTTCCCGATCTGCACCTCTTTTTCGAGAGATTCAGCCAGCATGCCGACTTTGGCGCCTTCGGTCAGAATGTAGTCGTCGATATAGATGTCAAATACCAGAAACGTGCCGTGCTGTTTGGCCAGCGCGATACCTTCATCGTCGATCAGGCTCGAATGCTCGATGGAATCGATCCCGGCCCGGATGGCGTCTTTGATCGATTGCGTGCCATGCGCGTGGGCGGCAACTTTACGGCCCAGCTTGTGGGCTTCATCCGCGATCGCCTGCATTTCTTCGAGCGTGTATTGCGGTGTTCCCGGCTGGTCGCCTTTCGAGAGAACGCCCCCGGAAGCGCACACTTTGATCAGATCCGCGCCGTACTTGACGACTTCCCGCACTTTCGCGCGAGCCGCCCACGGCCCGTCCGCGACTCCGGACTCCCGGAAGTTGAATTCCGGCGCCAGCAGATTGTTGTCGCAATGTCCGCCCGTGATGCCGAGCGGAGGGCCGGAGACAAACATGCGGGGACCTTCAATGTCTCCATCGTTGATGCCGTCGCGCAGCGCCACATCGGAATAACCGGCCGCGCCGACATTCCGGACGGTCGTAAATCCGGCCTGCAGAGTCGTCCGCGCGTTCTTGACTCCTGTGACGGTGGAACGCGGCACGGAAACGGAAAGAGCCTCGTAACCGGCGTAGCGCGGATCTGAAGTCAGGTGATCGTGGACATCAATCAGACCGGGCAGACAAGCTCCCTTGGAAAGGTCTATATCCATGGAGCCATTAGGGATGGCAGCGGCAGGATCCGCCGCAACGATGTTACGGCCATCAACGACGATGACGGAATTCGCCGTCCACTTCCCGGTCCGGACATCGAGCAGTTTGCCGCAGTGGAGCGCGGTGGCTCCGGAGAGCGGGAGAAGCACTCCGGCGGCTGCCAACGTCAGGGTGAAGAGACGCAAGTTTCGACTCCGGGAGAAACTATCAGTATGGCATGACCCCCAAAGAACGCCGTCGACTGCCAAATGGCATACAAAACAGAGCGTTTCGATAGTCCTACCGGCCCCAAAATCAGTAACCTCGTTAAATTTGGTTACGCCCCTTGAACAGAGGGGTTTGGGTGCACTCCAGGACCCTCCAAAAATAACCGAACAAAGTATACTGGTAGCCTACTCGTGAGCAATATTTTCACTAACCGGATTCGTATGAAGGCGTGGGCCGCCTTCGTATGTTTGGCGTTGGCCGCAATCGCGCTCAACGGTTGCACGGGCTCGACAACGGATGCAAGCACCGGCGATGGTGGTGGAGGCAAGGGCGGCGGCAAAGGCGGTGGTGGCGGCAAAGGCGGCCGCCGAAGTCTCGAAGGCGGCGGTCCCGCGCCCGTGACGGTCGCGAAAGTGACCCAGAGGGACGTGCCGATTGAAGTCTCCGTGGTCGGAAACGTCGAGGCCTACGCGACGATTACCATCATTCCGCAGATTGGCGGCGCTCTGACCGAAGTTTATTTTCACGAAGGCGATTCCGTGAAAAAGGGCGACAAACTGTTCATGATCGATCCGCGTCCGCTTCAGGCAGCCCTCGCGCAAAGCGAGGCGAATCTGCTCCGCGACCAGGCGCTGCTGGGCCAGGCGAACGCAAATCTGGCTCGGGACACGGCGTCGGAAAAGTACGCCCGCGAGGAAGCCGGACGTTACATGAAGCTGTTCGACGAAGGAATTGTCTCCCGGGAGCAAGGCGATCAATTCCGTACGAATGCGGATACGCTGGCTCAGTCCGTTCTTGCCGATAAGGCGGCGATTGAAAGCGCCCGGGCGCAAATGGCCGCGGATCAGGCTTCGATCGACAACGCCCGGGTTCAACTCAGCTACACCACGATCACGTCGCCGATCAACGGCAAGACGGGCAATCTGATGGTGAAGCAGGGAAATGTCGTCTCCGCGAATACCACCCAACTGATCGGGATCACGCAACTGGAACCGATTTACGTGACGTTCGCCGTGCCGGAAGCCAACCTTGGCGATATCAAACGCTTCATGGCCCAGTCCAAACTGGCGGTGGTCGCCAAGACCCAGTCGGGCGACTCTTCGGAGGAGCGAGGCGAGCTCACCTTCGTCGATAACAACGTCGACATGACCACCGGCACAATCAAGCTGAAAGGGACGTTCGAAAACTCGGATCACAAGTTGTGGCCCGGACAATATGTGAACGTGACTCTCCGCCTTACTACGCGTCCGAATGCTTTGGTGGTGCCGAATCAGGCGGTCCAGAGCGGCCAGGACGGAAGCTTTGTCTACGTCGTTGACGAAAACAGCCGCGTGGCGGCGCGTCCCGTGGTCGTGGGGCCTCGCGTCGACCAGGATCTGGTCATCGACAAGGGATTGGAGCGGGATGAGACCGTGGTCACCGAGGGACAACTTCGGCTTGCGCCCGGAACTCAGGTCCAATTGCGCGATGCGGCCGGCCGCGGAGGGCGTGGACGCGATGGCGGTTCGGATACGGGTGGCAAGAATGGTCGTGAGCGCGGTGACAAAGAAAAAGGCGGGAAGGGCAGAGAGAAGACGGAAAAGACCTCCTAGCCGGAGTTCGTCGTGAATTTTTCAGAGATTTTCATTCGACGGCCGATCGCCACCAGTCTTCTGATGGCGGGAATCGCCATGTTCGGCGTGTTGGCGTATCGCTCCATGCCGGTGAGCGATGTTCCGACGGTCGATTATCCCACCATCAATGTCAGCGCCAGTTTGCCCGGCGCGGACCCGAATACGATGTCCTCGTCGGTGGCGTCGGTGCTGGAACGGCAATTCACCGGAATTGCCGGCCTGGATTCGATGACGTCGCGCAGTTCCACGGGGACCACGAACGTCAGTCTTCAGTTTTCGCTGGACCGGGAAATCGAGGGTGCCGCGGTTGACGTTCAAAGCGCGATTGCGGCGGTAACTCCGCTGCTGCCGGCGGGCATGCCGGCGCCTCCTTCCTTTCACAAGCAGAACCCGTCGGAGATGCCGATCATCTTCCTGAGTCTGGTTTCGGACACACTCCCGATGTCGACCGTCGACGAATTTGCGGAAACGCAGATTGCGCCGCGCATTTCGATGATTAACGGCGTGTCGCAGGTCCAGGTGCAGGGGCAGCAGAAATACGCGGTCCGCGTTCAGATCGATCCCGACAAGCTGGCGTCGAAGAATATCGGGCTGAACGAAATCGACAGCGCGCTGAACCAGTGGAACATCAACAGCCCGCTCGGGACGCTGTACGGTCAACGAACGGCCTTTAACATCTACGCCAACGGCCAGTTGATGAATGCCGAGCAGTTCAAGCATTTGACCGTCTCCTACGTGAACGGCCGGCCGGTTCATCTGGAAGATGTCGCCCGCGTGATCGACAGCGTGCAGGACGATAAGCAGGCGTCCTGGGTCTACACCGACGGGAAGGCGAGGCGTGCCGTCACCTTGTTCGTTCAGCGGCAGCCCGGCACCAACACGATCGAGGTAACGGATCGTGTGCGCGCCCTCTTGCCTCTCTTCAAGTCGCAGCTACCTCCGGCTCTCGAATTACTGGTTCGCGGCGACCGTTCCGCCACCATTCGCACAGCGTTCCAGGATATCCAGGCGACCATGCTGATTACGCTGGTGCTGGTTGTCGGCGTCATTTTCTTCTTTCTGCGAAATATCTCAGCGACGACCATTCCGAGTCTGGCCCTGCCCTTTACCATCCTGGGCACCTTCGCCGTGATGGCTTCCCTGGATTTCAGCCTGGACAACATGTCAATGATGGCGCTGATCCTGGCCATCGGATTCGTAGTCGACGACGCGATCGTCATGCTGGAAAATATTGTCCGGCACATCGAAATGGGAGAGGAGCCGTATGAGGCGTCTCTCAAAGGTTCGAAGGAAATCGGCTTCACCATCGTTTCGATGACGGTTTCGCTGGCGGCGGTTTTCATTCCGATTCTGTTCATGAGCGGAATCCTGGGGCGGTTGTTCCGCGAATTCGCCGTGACCATTACCGTAGCGATTATCATTTCGGGGATCGTCTCCATCACCCTCACGCCGATGCTGTGCAGCCGTTTTCTGGCCCGGCACGATCCGAACAAAAAACACAATCTGATCTATCGGGCGACGGAATGGTTCTTTAACATGCAGTTCCGGTTTTACGAGTGGACCCTTCAGCGGGCGCTCCGATACCGGATGGTGATGGCTCTGGCTTTCTTCGCGGTAATCGGATTGACGGTCTACCTGTTTAAGATCGTCCCCAAGGGATTTATCCCCGATCAGGACATCGACCAGATCAATCTGCAACTTGTGGCCGCGCAAGGGACCTCTTTTTACAAGATGGTGGATTACCAGCAGGCGGTTGCGGATATCGTGCGCAAGGATCCCAACGTGGACACCTTCATGGCGCAAGTGGGCGGCGGGTTCATGGGACAGGGCGGAAATAACGCCAACATGAACATCATTCTGAAGCCCCGTAAAGAGCGGACGCTCACCATGCAGCAGATCATGGACCGGCTGCGTCCCCAGATCGCCAGGTTCCCGGGCTTTCAGAGCTTCATGCGGATTCCGCCCACCATTAATATCGGAACGCGCGGGTCGCGGGCGGCTTACGAATTGACCATCCTGAGTCCCGATACCGAGGCGCTGGCCCGGGAATCGCAAAGATTGCAGGCCGCGGTGGAGCGGGAACGCGACCTGGTGGTCGACGTCAACTCCGATCTCCAGATTAAGAGCCCACGCGTGAATGTTGAGGTGAATCGCGACCGGGCCGCGTCCCTGGGCCTGGATATCACGTCAATCGAAGGCGCGCTATACAGCGGCTACGGTCCGAAGTGGAGCACGACCATTTACTCCGCCACCAACCAATACCAGGTGTTGATGGAGATCCAGCAAAAGTATCAGGCTTACTCGGATTATCTTTCGAAGGTTTACTTCAAAACCAGCGGCGGCAAGCTCGTGCCCTTGAGTGAAGTGGTGAAGCTGCGGGAAGACGCAATGCCGCAGACCATCAATCACACGTCCGTGCTTCCCTCGGTCACCATCTCTTTCAATCTACAGCCAGGCAAGTCCTTAGGCGAAGGCGTCGACCGTCTGACTCAGGTGGCACGCCGCACGCTTCCCGATACGATGCAGGTCAGCTTTACGGGAACCGCACAGGTCTTCCAATCTTCGTTGAAGAACCTCACGCTGCTGCTGATCGTCGCGATTGGCGTCGTGTATATCGTGCTCGGCGTCCTCTATGAAAGCTATATCCATCCGATCACGATTCTCTCCGGTCTTCCTTCGGCGGGCGTGGGCGCGCTGCTGACGCTGATCCTCTTTAAGGTCGAACTGAATATCTACTCTTTCGTCGGTCTGGTGATGCTGGTCGGTCTGGTGAAGAAGAACGCCATCATGCAGATCGATTTCGCTTTGGAGGCGGAGCGCAAGAGCAACAAGAGTCCCGCGGAAGCGATTTACGAGGGCTGCCTCATCCGGTTCCGTCCCATCATGATGACGACATGGGCTGCGCTTCTGGGTGCGGTGCCGATGGCGCTCGGTTACGGCTCCGGCGGCGAAGCGCGCCGTCCTCTCGGTCTTGCGGTCTGCGGCGGCCTGGTGGTTTCGCAGATGATGACGCTGTATTTAACGCCTGTGGTGTACACCTACATGTCCAGCGCGCTCACCTGGTGGCGACGGCGGCATCCGGAGACGATGGAAGTGGAGCCGGAACCGGGCTACGGATTTACGGACTAGCATTTACGGATTGGCAATTACGGATCAGCAATGAATTTTTCAGAAACATTTATCCGGCGCCCCATCGCGACCAGCCTTCTGATGGCTGCAATCGCGTTGTTCGGTGTCGTCGCCTATCGCGCGCTGCCGGTCAGCGATCTCCCTAACGTCGACTTCCCTACGCTCCTGATCACGGCCAGCCTCCCTGGAGCGAGCCCGGAGACCATGTCCTCCGCGGTGGCGACCCCGCTGGAAAATCAGTTCTCGACGATCGCGGGCCTGGAGCAGATGACGTCGGTGAACTCGCTCGGCTCGACGCAGGTTACCCTCGAATTCGCGCTTACGCGCAGCATGGATGGAGCCGCGGTCGACGTCCAGGCCGCCATTACCCAGGCTTCCCGGCTGCTGCCCCAAGGCATGCCGACGCCGCCTACCTTCACCAAGGTGAATCCCGCGGATCAGCCGGTGATTTATCTGGTTCTCACCTCGAAACTGGTTCCGCTGTGGACCCTGGACGAGTACGCGGAAACGCGTGTCGCGCAGAGAATTTCGATGTCCAGCGGCGTGGCGCAGGTGCAGGTGCTCGGCCAGCAGAAATATGCAGTCCACGTGCAAATGGATCCGCACGCGATGGCGTCTCACCAGGTGGGAATTAACGAAGTCGAAGCAGCGCTGAAAACCTGGAACGTGAATCTTCCCACGGGCCAGATCACCGGTCCGCAGCGTGCGTTCACGCTGCAAGCCAGCGGACAGTTGATGAGCGCCGCCCAGTATGAGCCGATGGTGGTCGCGTATCGCAATGGAGCGCCGGTACGGTTGCGAGACCTGGGATCGATCGTCGACGGCGTCCAGGATCGCTACACGGCGTCCTGGTTCTACACACGCGATGACGATGAGCGTGCCATCGTGCTCGGTATCCAGCGGCAGCCGGGTACCAACACCATCGAGGTGACCGACAACATCAAGCGCCTGCTTCCGCTGTTCCAGCAGGAGCTTCCCCAGTCGGTCCGCATGGACATTCTCTATGACCGCTCCGATACGATCCGTGAATCGTATACCGATGTCGAGTTCACCATGCTGCTGACGTTGGGCCTGGTGATCGCGGTCATCTTCCTGTTTCTGCGCAACGTTTCGGCGACTGTGATTCCGAGTCTGGCTCTTCCGTTTTCGATTATCGGCACGTTCGCCGTCATGTACCTGCTCAAGTACAGCCTGGACAACCTTTCGATGATGGCGCTGATCCTCTCCGTCGGATTCGTGGTGGACGACGCGATCGTCATGCTCGAAAACATTTTCCGGCACATGGAAATGGGGAAGAAACCGCTGATCGCTTCGCTGGTCGGATCGAAGGAAATCGGGTTCACCATCGTTTCGATGACATTGTCGCTGGCGGCCGTGTTCATCCCGGTCCTGTTCATGGGCGGCATCCTCGGGCGGCTGTTCCGCGAATTTTCCGTGACCATCTGCGTCGCCATTTTGATTTCCGGCGTTGTATCGGTGACCCTTACGCCGATGCTGTGCAGCCGCTTTCTGAGGGCCCCGGAGCACCATGAGCATGGCTGGTTCTACCGCACCACGGAGAAGTTCTTCGATGGGATGCTGCACGCCTATGACGTAACGCTAAAGCTGGTATTGCGCCATCGCCTGTTTACCATGGCGACGTTTGTCATCGTCCTGGCCGGAACAATCTGGATGTTCATGGATATCCCCAAAGGCTTTATCCCGGACCAAGACACCGACCAGATTTCGGTGATTACCGAGGCGCTCCAGGGCACTTCCTACTACCAGATGGTCGACTATCAGAAGGAAGTTGCATCCATCGTCCGCGACAATCCGAACGTAGCGGCGCTGATGTCGACCGTCGGCGGCGCAGCGGCACAAACCGTCGGCGGTCCGAATTTCGGCCAGTTGCTGGTTCGCCTGAAACCGCGCGCACAGCGCAAAGCGGGAGTGAACGAGATCATCGCGGAGTTAAAGCCGAAGCTGGAAGAAGTTCCCGGCATGAAGGTGTACCTCCAAAATCCTCCTACCATCCGCATCGGAGGTCAAGTCACCAAAAGTTTGTACCAGTTCTCGATGCAATCGCCGAACAAGCCGGAGTTGTTCGCGAGCGCGGCGAAAGTGGAAAAGTCCATCGCCGAGATCCCGGGCGTTCGCGACGTAACCAGCGATCTCGCCATCACCAGCCCGCAGGTGCAGGTGGAGATCAATCGAGACAAGGCTTCGACGCTGCAAGTAAGCGCGAATGCGATCGAAAGTGCGTTCTATGACGCCTACGGGCCCCACTGGGTCTCCACGATTTACGCGGCCATCAACGAATATGAAGTCTTACTCGAGCTGAAACCCGAATATCAGGCCGATCCTAGGGCGCTTTCCATGTTGTACTTCAAGGGCACCACCGGCACCCTGATTCCGCTGGATACGCTGGCGAACCTGAAGACCGATGTCGGACCGCAGGCGATCAATCACAACGGCCAGTTGACGGCCGTCACGGTTTCGTTCGACCTGATGCCGGGGGTCGCGTTGGGCCAGGTGACCGACAAGATCCGAGCCATCGCCGCGCAGGAGCTTCCGAACACCATCAGCACCAGTTTCCAGGGCGCCGCGAAAGCCTTCGAAAGTTCGCTCGGGAATCTGTGGGTTCTTTTGATCATCGCGATCGTCGTGGTGTACATCGTCCTCGGAATCCTGTATGAGAGCTACATTCACCCGATCACCATTCTTTCCGGCTTGCCCTCAGCCGGATTTGGCGCCTTAATCACGCTGTATCTGTTCCACATGGATCTGAATATCTACGCTTTCGTCGGGCTGATCATGCTAATCGGAATCGTGAAGAAGAACGCCATCATGCAGATCGACTTCGCTCTCGACGCCGAACGCAACCAAGGAATGCCTCCGGAGAAAGCGATCTATGAGGGCTGCCTGATCCGTTTCCGCCCGATCATGATGACTACCATGGCGGCGCTGCTTGGCGCCGTTCCGATTGCGGTCGGCTGGGGCGCGGGCGGCGAGGCGCGCCAATCGCTCGGCCTGGTTGTGGTGGGCGGGCTGATGTTCTCGCAGTTGGTGACGCTGTACCTGACCCCGGTCTTCTACACCTACATGGCTCGCATGCAGGAATGGGTCGGACGAAACCGGAAGAAGACAGTACAGGAAACCGGCGAAATCGCCCACACACCGGCTTAATGCCGGCGCACTAGAACCATCAATCCGATCGCAGCGCCTGCATGACGTCAACGCGCGCGGCGCGGGCCGCCGGCAGGACCGAAGCGACGATCGCGGCAGCCAACAGAAGCGCGGCCGCTCCTATAACCGGCAAAGCGCCGGGCATCTGCGCATCCGCGACATAGCTCCCTCCCAGACGTGCCAGCGCGAAGCCGCAAACAGCGCCTGCGACGACTCCGGCCCCTGCCATGACGACGCCCTGGGCAAGGACGCTGGTCAGGATCTGACGCCGCTGCGACCCGATCGCCAGGCGGATACCGAACTCGCGCGTCCGGCCGCTTACCCAGAACGCAAGGACGCCGGCAACGCCGACCACCGCGATCGCCAGCGCCACCGCCGCGAAGCCGCCAAATACCAGAGTGTTCAGACGATCCGGGGCCATCACTTCGGCGCGAATGTCTTCAAGGGTCGCCGCGCGCTCTACCGGCTGGTCCACGGCCATTTCGCGGATGATGCGCGTGATCGGAGTGACCAGGGCATAGAGATCGCCATGCGCGTGGATAAAGAGCCGTCCCCCGCCGAACGCCTGTTCCAGCGGCTGATAGACGGTTTGCGCGGGACCGGGCACGATATTCTCATCATCCACATCCGCGGCGATTCCGACGATGCGGCGGGGAGTGGTGGCGACATCGATGAACTTCATCACCGGATCGGTCCACATCATGTGGTGGTTAATGGCGTCCTGGTTCGGGAACATACGCTGCGCCAGGCTCTGACTGATGATGACGACCTGTTCACTGCCCAGTCGATCCGCTTCGTTGAAATCGCGTCCGGCCAGGAGCGGAACTCCAAGGGCCGGAAAGAACCCCGGTGAGACGGAGCGGTATCGCGCCCGGGCGACGTCTTCACCCGGGGCAGGCACGTGACCGTCGACGGCAAATTCGAAAGATGGGCCGGTGCGTCCGGCATCGCGCCACGGGACAGAGCTGCCGACGGCGACGCGATCGACACCGGGGAGTTCGGAAACACGGCGGATCGTTTCTTTGTAGAAGCTCGCGATTTCACCGGGCTTCCGTCCATACGAAATCACCGGCACGTTCACGGCGAGCACGCGGCGCGTATCGAATCCGGTCTGCGTGGCCTGCAAGACGAGCAATGTCTTGAGGAGCGCGCTCGCGCCCGCCAGCAGCACGAAAGACGCGGCGATTTGGGTCACGGCGAAGATCCGCAAACGGCGGCTGGTGCCGCCGGTGATCCGCAGGCTGCCGCTGGCGAGGCCGAATCCATGCGCGGCGTCCGATGACGGGAGGCGTGGCACGAAAGCTAAGAGCACTGCCGCGGCCACCGCCAGCCCCGCGCCAACCCAGAGCATGCTCGAATCGACCGTCAGGTCCAGCGCGCGAATCGAGAAGCGGGCGGCGTAACGGGCCAGGATCGCGACCATCGGGCGCGCGCTCAGGATTCCCAGCGCCGCGCCCGCGACGCACAGCAGCAGGCTCTCGGCGAGCAGCGTCCGGCGCAGCGCGGCGGTACTGGCGCCCAACGCCGCCCGAATCCCCAGCTCGCCCTCCCGCCGGACCGAGCGCGCCAGAATCAGATTCGCGACGTTCGAGCATGCGATTACAAAAATCAACACCGAGGCCGCGAGCAGCACCCAAAGAACGGTTCGCGCGCGCGAAGTGATCTGGTCACGCAACCGGACCGCTTCGATCCGAAAATCCGCTTTGGCCGAATAAGCTTCGGGATGCGCTTTCACCATGGCCCCATGGACCGTGCGCAGCTCGGCGCGCGCCTGTTCGAGATCCACGCCGGGCGCCAGCCGTCCGAACAACTCGGTCATCCGGTGAACCCGCCCTGTCACCATGGTCGCCGACATATGGTGGGGACTCGTCACAATGTTGGCAATGATTTCGGTCTCCGCCGGATACGGGACGGATGGTTCCAGCACGCCGACAATCGTTGCCGTTCGCGAACCGAGCCGGACCGTCTTACCCAGCACCGAGGGATCGTTCTTGAGAGAATCCGTCCAAAAGCGATACGTGAGGACCATCGCGCCGGCGGCGCTGGGGCCGTCATCCCGCTTGTCGATCAAACGTCCCAGCACCGGATGCAGCCCCATCACGTCGAAGTACGATCCGCTGACCACGCCCGCCCGAACTTCCCGCGGTTCGCCGAGCCCGATCATTGTAAAGCCGATGGTCGAGAAGTCGCCGAACGCGGTCAGAGTTTTGATACTGGCCTTTAGATCGTCGATTTCCGGAACCGAGAATGCCGCGTTGTCCGCGCCGATTCCCTGGGCGGTCTGGCGGATGTAAATCAGCCGCTCCTCATCCCGATTCACCAGCGGCCGCAGAAGGACCCCGCGGACCAATGTGAAGATCGCCGCGTTGGCTCCTATGCCGAGCGCGAGCGTCAACACCACAGTAACGGTCAGGCCCTTGGCGCGAGCCAGCGAGCGGGCGGCAAATTTCAAATC
>Ga0070731_10001265_pt1 | contig 27024 bp, 18 predicted proteins | sample Coa_R1_2_FD_66448 | JGI IMG/M metagenome (GOLD analysis project Ga0070731, IMG submission 66448) | Surface soil microbial communities from Centralia Pennsylvania, which are recovering from an underground coalmine fire - Coalmine... | ecosystem: Environmental > Terrestrial > Soil > Unclassified ... | reverse complement strand
CGTCAACGCGCAGCCGGCGGTGAAGCATTTGTGCGAACCTATTACGCCTCGCAGACGCTGGACGCCATGCGCACGCTGCGCGGCGAGAATCCACAGCGAGTACCGGTCTACGTTCCCGGTTGCCCAGGAATGGACTGCCCGATGAACACCTTTACCAGCGTCGTCAGCTCCGCCATCGACCCCACCTTTGTGACGGCGTGGTAGCTCTGAGCGAGCGACCGCCATCCTCCGACTGCTAAGCGCAGATCCGGCGTGCATGAATCCGCCACCTTCGCTTGCGACAGTGTGTCTCCGTGGTCATGGACGCTGCCACTAATCCCCTTTGCCGGGAGTTACTTCCAACAGGTGTTCGGCGCAAGCCGCGATCTGCTAAGACGGTCGCTGCTGCGGCCGGCACATCTTTCGATTATCCCGTCGCGCAAGTCGGTGTTAGTGGAAACGTGACGGTTTATTACGATCCATCCTTGGGGTCGCAGGGCCAATCGCTGGCAACGCAGCTGCTGTCGCGCGTGGTCGCGCCATATGATGATCTACAAACGGCATTTGGGATCGACGGCGGGAAAGTCAATGTAATCGTCGCACCGTTGAGCGGCAACAACGACGGCTCGGGCGGCGCCTACCATTACGGCTGCGATTTTACGTCGGGCGGCACGCTCTACGTCGACGCGACGTTTGCAAATACGTCGGTGGACCCGCTCGATCTGGAAGTGGCTCTCTACGTGGCCGAGCTGTCGGAGAGTTTCATGGGGCCGCAGGGTGGCGGCTGGAACTGCGGCTACTCCAACGGTGAGGCGCTCTCGCGCTTTTTCGCCGAAATCGAAACGCCACCGAATACGCTTCCGTCCGGATTCGTCACAGGGCCATCGTGGCAGCAGGCCGGCTTTCCGGACTGGATTAGCCGGACCGAGAGTACGGATCAAGACGAGCTTAGCACCGGTTGCGGAATCGTATACATCTACTGGATGCGCTCGCAAGGTTTTTCTTCACGACAAATCACGCAAGCTGCGGGCGCGACGCTCGCCGACAACTATCAGACGCTGACCGGAAAGACGACAGCATACGCCGACCTGCGTTCGGCGCTAACCGGAATCACCATTACGTCCGACGATCCATTCTAAAGCCCGCGGCTGCGGTGGTGACCCGCGCCTATCCTATCCGAAATGCAAGTAAACTAGCTCGTTCGAGCTAGCCTACTCGTACTGCTGCGCCCAGGCGGTAGCGGAGCCCGGGCTGCTGCCGCATAATCACACTAGCCATGCCAAAGAAACAAGTCGTAGCCAGTCAGTGGCGCGCTTCGATGCGCGACCTTTATGCAAGGGCGGAGTTCACCGCGGCCGGCGATGCTTATGATAGCGCGGTCGCGCAAGGGGCGATGCCCTCGGCTGAGGACGACTTGCTTCGCGCACAGCTCCTTCTCAAGCACGACGAAAACCGCGCTGTTGCCTTCCTTATCCGGCGTCCTCCCAGAAGCAGCGGTGGGCAGCAGCGCGGGCGGTGGGAACTGTGGCTCGCCGTGGGTTACGCACGCATGCGCGACTTTGAGCGCGCCGATCACCACTTTGAACTGGCGCAACGGCTTCTGAATGCATCCGAGGATCGCGCGACGCTCGCGTATCAGCTCGCGCGCCGCTGGATGCTCGAGGGCAACCTCGAAGAGGCATGGCGCCACGCCGACGAAATGTCGGTCGATCGGTCGCTGGGCACTAAAATTCGCGGCGAGATGCTTCGGTCGTTCATCTATTGCCAGTCGGAGCGGTACCGCGAATCCGCACAAACGGTAATGGACGCGCTTCGACTAATCGGCAAGCACCGCGACGACTATCTCGAAGAGTGGTTTCACGCGGTGCAAAATCTCGCGCTGCTCGCCCGCGAGCTGTCGTTTGATGAGGCGGCAGAATTTGCCCGCAGAGAAGTCGATGCCGACGTTCGCTGGCCTGAAGATTATCGAACGCAGCGATTCCAAGCGCTGAAGGCCGTCGGCTGGTCTTGTGCGCTGCGCGGCGATATGCTGGGATGCTTTAGATATCTACGTATGGCCGAGCGTGTCATTCCAGGTGAGGCTTTTAGGGCGATTCTCCTGTTAGATCGCGCTCACTTCGCGCGGATCGTCGGCGAGCCGACCTGGGCGCTCGACGAAATCGCCAAGGCAGAGAACCTTGAGGAAAACGTCGATTGGAAAGCGCTGGCCGGGGAAGAGCGCGTGTGCTTATTGCTGCTAGCCGAAGCCACGGCGCCGCTCAATCGGGAACGTGCGCGTTATTACCTCGCCCGCTACAAAGGTCTCGACAAGTTCCGATCTCCGGTTCACCTTTTTGCGTTCGATCACCGGCTCGAGGCATTCTCGACTTACACCGAAGGCGTCGTTCGCGCTGCCGCCAACGACGAGGCCGGCGCCGAAGAAGCGCTTCGCAGAGCCTGGAGCGTCTTCGACCGCATCGGCTACGACTGGCGTGCCGCTCGAGCGGCGATCCAACTCTACGCGTTGACAAAAAAGGATCGCTGGCGCCACCTTGCAGAGGATAAGCTCGAAGCGTTTCCGCGATCTTGGCTCGCGCAGGAACTACGCCAGCCGGTTGCGTCCGCGCCGACCGTCAAGCTACCGCCGATGCAAGGCAAAGTCTTCTCGATGCTGTGCCAAAAAATGACGACAGCCGAAATCGCTCAAGAACTTGGACTCAGTCAGCATACTGTGCGAAATCATCTGAAGGCGGTGTTTAGAGCTTTCGGTGTCAACAACCGGGCCGCATTAATTGCCGAGGCTGCATCGCGTGGAGAACTGCCGGCCAGTACGCGAAACGCCGGATTGTAGCCCTTTAGGGGCAGACGGCCGTTTGAACTGCACCTACCCTCGCGCGAGTTCCTCAATGCGCGTCGCAATTTCGTCGGCGTAACGGTTGGCTTCGTCTTCGGAGCGGCCCTCGGCCCATACGTTGAATAGCGGATCGGAGGCGTCAGGGATCACCAGCACCCAGCCGCCTTCGCGCGCGACGCGAATGCCGTCGGTCAACTCGACGCTCTGCCCGTCGGTTTCGTCCAACAGCCGGCGCATGATCTGCCCCTTACGTTCCCACGGGCACTGATCGCGCCGCGATGCCAAGTGCGAGGGGGGAAGCTCGTCCACGATCGCACTCAGTGGGCGGCCTTGCGCCGCTATGAGCTCCATGATCTTCGCCGCGCCATAGAGCGAATCAAAGACCGGCGCAAACTCGGGAAAGATCAATTCGTAGTTCGCGCCGCCGGCAAACGCGAGCGAAGACGCCTCCTGCGCGGCCAGCGCCATCAGCGAACGCCGATCGGTCCGCGTGCGCACAACCGTCGCCCCGTGCTCCGTCGCAACCGTCTCGATCGCGCTCGGGGCCATCACCGGCACCGCAATCCGTGCTCCAGGCACGACGCTCGACACGAGTACGGTCAGGAGCCCCAGCAGACGGCTTCCTTCGATAATCCGCCCCTTATCGTCCACCAACGCGAGTGACTCCCCATGCTGATCGAGCAGAATTCCAAGCGACGCGCCGAGCGAGGTCGTCACGTTCGCGAGCTGCTCCAAATGCCGGCTGCGTTTCGAGGCAAACGTCAGCACTTTGGCGTTGTCGAAAAATGCGTTCAGCGCGACCATCTCGATGCCGAGATTGCTCAAAATGCGCGGCAGAATTAACGATGCAGCGGAGTACGCATAATCGATGACGACGCGCATACTCGCAGCAGAAACGGCCTGCGGGGCTAAGGCCGTCAGGAATCCGCTGCTGTACGCTTCGACCACTCGCTCGGGAAAGTCCAGCAAGCCGACTGCTTCCATCGGCGTGCGCCGGAAATCTTCGCGGAAGAAGATGTTCTCAATCTTGCGCTCCATCGTCTTATCGAGATTGACGCCGTGCGAGTCGAAGAACTCGAGCAAAAATTGATCCGGCGAGAGCGGCGAAATGCCAGTATGCACGCCGGCATCGCCGGACATGCGCACCGCGTAGCGCGCGACCGGCACGGGAGTTTCACGCAAATCGTGTACGTTCACTCCGACCGACAGGAGTCCAGCGATCACGCAGCGGTTCGTCAAACGTGACGCCGCATGCGCGTCGCGGCTCGTCATCACGTTTTGCCCAGGCCGCAGCACCGACCCCAGTGCTTGCCCTAACTTCAAAGCGAACTCCGGCGTGATCTCAATATTAGCCAATCCACCGACGCCGTCGGCGCCGAATAGCGAACCCGGCCATTTGATGCCGTAGATCAACGACATCGAAACGATCGACCCCGACGCAACCGACTTATCCGGCCACAATTTGATGTTAGCCGGAACAGTGGATCCACTTCCGAGGGTGCTCCCGCGGCCTATGACCGCGCCCTCCATCACCGTCACGCGCTCCTTCACGATGACGCGGTCGGCTAGCGTGCAGCCGGCGAGCGAGGATCCCTCACCGACGTACACGTCCTCCCAAGCAACCGTACGATGCAAGCGCGCGTTCGAAGCAACGATCGACGAAGCGCCGAGCGACGTTAGCTCCTCGACGATCGCGCCCTGCTCGATCGTAACGTTGCGTCCGATGCAGACGGGACCGTGCAGGTAGGCGTCGGGCGAAATCGTCGCGCCTTCGCCGACCCACACGCCCGGGCGCACTTCGACGCCGGGAATCTCCAGTCGCACGCTGCCGCGCAGCGCATCGTAGTTGGCTTGTGTGTACTGCTGCAAATTTCCGATGTCGCTCCAGTAACCCGACGTCACGTGCCCGGAAACCTTGCGACCGTCGCGCAGCAGGAAGGGAAAAATGTCGCGCGCGAAATCGTAGTTCTTGCCGGCTTCCATGTACTCGAAGACCGAAGGCTCCAGCACGTAAATGCCGGTGTTGATCGTATCGGAAAAAATCTCGCCCCACGACGGCTTCTCCAAAAAGCGCGTGATCCGGCCATCGTCGTCCGTAACGACGACGCCGAACTCGAGCGGATTTGCAACGCGCTGCAACGCGATGGTCGCCATCGCTCCGCTGCGTGCGTGCGCCGAAATCAGTTCGCTTAAGTCGATGTCGGTCAAGGCGTCGCCCGAGACGACAATAAATCGCTCGCCGCCGAGTAGCTGTTCGCCCAGCTTCACCGCGCCCGCGGTGCCCATCGGCGTATCCTCGACCACGTAGTGCATCGAAATGCCGACGTCAGATCCGTCGCCGAAATAATTCTCGATCTCGTCTGCCAGATAATGCAGCGTCGAGACGACATCCACGATCCCGTGGCGCCGCAGCAAATCGACAATGTGATGCATCACCGGTTTGTTCGCGACCGGAACGAGCGGCTTCGGACGACTCGACGTAAGCGGCCGAAGGCGCGAACCCTCGCCGCCCGCCATGACGACGGCCTTCATCGGCGTTCCATCACGCGACCAGTTTGCCAAAGGCGCGAATCGTCATCGATTTCTTCGAGCGTCAGCGAGCGTTTGCGTTGCCAGTTCGGGTGCTCGTCGAACGTTCCTGGCACGTTCACCGATTCGGGCTCGTTCAACACGTCTTCGATCGCGACCACGGCCATCGCTGACGGCGTTTTCGCTAAGAACCGGTGCGTCGCCTGAGCCAGGTCGCCGCAAGCGGATAGCGTCCCGCCGTGCGCGGCATCGTCGCGCAATCGCGCCGAAGCGGCCGCATCGACGGCGCCCGCGCGCTCCAGCGCGTCGACGAGCAAATTACGATCGCGCGCGCGATCCTCGCGGTCGCCGCGGTCGCCTGTCCACCATCCGGCGAGCGTCGGAAGATCGTGCGTGCCGATGCTTGCGGCAGCCAGCCGCGGATAGCGACACGGCGCCAGAAACGACGCGTCCTTCCAATCGCGTTGGAAGTAGAGCACGCGGGATGAAAGCGCACCCGCGTCCTCCATGCGCTCGCGAAAGCCTTCGGGCACCGTTCCGAGATCTTCACCGACCACCGCGCATCTATTCCGCACGCTCTCCAGCGCGACGATGGCGAGCATCTCATCAAACGGATACCGCACGTATGCTCCCTGAGATGCCGGCGCGCCGCGGGGGATCCAAAAGGCTCGCCGCAGCGCCATTACGTGATCGATGCGGAGAATGCCGGCATACCGCATGTTTGCGCGCAGCAGGTCGATGAACGGCCGGTAGGCGCGCGCGCGCAACGCGATCGGCGAGAACGGCGCCAGCCCCCAGTTCTGTCCGTCGCGATTCAGGGGGTCCGGCGGTGCGCCCAGCGATGCGCCCTCGAGCAGTACGTCCTGATTTGCCCACGCATCCGCGCCATTGTGCTCGACGCCGACCGCGAGATCGCAATATAAACGCGTTCCTGCCGCTCGTGCGGTCTGCGCTGCGGCGGACAGTTGCCCTCGAGCGATCCACTGCAAGTGCAGATAAAACTCGACCCTTTCCCGATGCTCTTGCGCAAACTGCGCAACGGCCGGCGAGTGCGGCGATCGATAATCTGCGGGCCACTGCTGCCACCCGTATGCCGCGGGATCGCGTTCGTAAAAAAACTCCGCCATCGCCTCATAGATCGCTAGCCGCTCCAGCGCGGTGCCTCCCGCGCGCACGAATCGCCTGAAAGCGCGCGCGCGTCGCTCGTTCGATCGCCGTACTCGACGCGCTCGAAAAATTTCGTGCACCCGCTCGAGCGCCGCGAGTTTGAGCTTGGTGACGCCGGAATAGTCGACGAACGGCGCACGCCGGAGCGCCTCGAGTCGAGTGAGAAATTCCGGATGAACCAATTCGGCTTGGATTTCCGCCGAGTCGCGCTCCTTCGCAACCTTCGCGACGTCGATGTAAAGCACGTTGAAGAAGAGCCGGCTCGACGGGCTATAGGGGCTCGCCGCAGCGGGATTGCTCGGATGCAACGCGTGCAGCGGATTCAAGCCGACCGCGCTCGCTCCGGCACGCCCGGCAAGTCGTGCGAACTGCGCGAGATCGCTGAAATCGCCGATGCCCCAATTGCCCTCCGATCGCAGCGCATAGAGCTGCGTCGAAAGCGCCCAAATCCGCCCCGAGCGCATTGACGGCGGCAAATAGCATTGCGGCGGCGTAACGATGAGCGCGCAGCTGTCGCCGCACGAGTGCAAGCGGTGATATCCGAGTGGCAGCTCCGCAAGCTCACCTCCAAATTCCTCGCCGCCCTCGAGTTCGAGCGACCAACGCTCTACGCCGGGCGGCAGCTGTGGGGTCGCGCCTTGCCGTATAACGATCACCGGCGGCAGCCTCTTGTCACGCTTCCCTTCGACTCCGCTCAGGGCAGGCTCGCTCAGGGTGACAGGGTCGTTTCCCATTGCGTCGAGCAGCGCACGGCGCGTCTCTTCGCGCGTCTCGATCCGCTCGCCCCAATAGCTAAGGTAGGACGGCTCGATGAGCTCCGGCGGATTCACTCACTCAGCTGTCCGACGAAAAGCGTGAACGAACGGTCCGCAACCGTCAGGCGCGATCCCGGCGCGACGCGCCGGTCCGGCGGCGGCCCCGTCAGTGCGGTATCAAGCACTTGCCTCCAGCGGCGAACCGCCGGCGCGAGCGGCAGCACGAACTCCACGGGCGTCGGATACGCGCTCAGAATCATCAAGAAGCTCTCGTCGAGCTCCGGATAACCTTGCAGGCTAACGAACCGATCGCCTACGTCGCCGCTTAGCAGAGCGCCGAAACAACGCCGCTCGCCGTCACTCCAATCGTCATGCGTCATCTCGCGCCCGTCGGGAGCGAACCACGTAATGTCTTTGAGCGGCAGCGGCTCGGCCTCAACGCCGCGGAAGAAGCGGGGCCTCCGGAAGACCGGATGCTTGCGTCGCAACTCCACAAGGCCGCGAACGAACTCGATCAGCTCGCTGCCGGTCGCGTCGTCCAATTCGAAATGCGCCGCGCGCGCAAAGTCGAACGAGACCGCCGGATTGAAGGCCGACCAATCGAGCCAGCTGATCTCGTTATCCTGGCAGTACGCATTGTTGTTTCCGCGCTGGGTGCGCTGAAGCTCGTCGCCCGCGAGCAGCATTGGAATCCCTTGCGAGAGCAGCAGCGTCGCGAGAAAGTTGCGTTGCTGTTTTGCCCGCAGCGCGAGAATCTGGCGATCCAACGTCTCGCCTTCGGCGCCGCAGTTCCAGCTGTGATTCTCCTCCATTCCGTCTCGGTTGTTGTCGAGATTTGCCTCGTTGTGCTTGCGATCGTACGAAACGAGATCGTGCAGCGTAAACCCGTCATGGGCGGTGACGAAGTTGACGCTTGCGCGCGGCCGCCGTCCGCGCCGGTCGAAGAGATCGCTCGACCCCGTCACGCGCGTCGCCATGTCGGAGATCGGAACGTCGCCGCGCCAAAATCGGCGCACACCATCGCGGAAGCGGTCGTTCCACTCGGACCAACCCGCTGGAAAATCGCCGACGCGATAGCCGCTCGGCCCGACGTCCCATGGCTCGGCGATGAGCTTGACGCGCGACAATGTGGGATCTTGTTCGATCGCCGTCAAGAAGCTGCTATGCGTGCTAAAATCGCCATCGCGTCGCGCGAGCGCCGCCGCGAGATCGAACCGAAAGCCATCCACGTGCATTTCGCGCACCCAGTAACGCAGCGCGTCGGTCACCATCTTGAGCACGTGCGCGTGGTCGAAATTCAGCGTGTTGCCGCAGCCGGTGTAATCACGATAGTATCGGGGATCCTCCGTAAGCGCATAATACGACTTGTTATCGATGCCGCGAAAACTCAGCGTAGGGCCAAGCTCGTTACCCTCGGCGGTGTGATTGAAGACGACGTCGAGGATCACTTCGATGCCAGCATCGTGCAGCCGCGTGACCATCGTTTTGAACTCGCCCAGGGTCGGCTCCGAGCAGTACCGGGGATGCGGCGCGAAGAACGAAATCGGACTGTAGCCCCAATAATTGCGCAGGCCGCGCTCGACGAGATGCCGGTCATCGGCAAAATAATTGATTGGCAGAAGTTCGACGGCGGTGATACCCAAATGCGTTAGGTGCTCGATCGCCGCCGGCGAGCAGAGGCCCGCAAACGTCCCGCGCAGCTCCGGCGCGACGTTCGGGTGCTTCATCGTGAAACCACGCACGTGAAGCTCGTAAACTATCAGATCGTGCCAGCGCGTGTGGAGCAGCTTATCGTTGCCCCACGTGAAAGCCGTATCGACTACCACGCATTTTGGCATGCCGGCCGCGTTGTCGCGCCGATCGAATGAGAGGTCGGAACGCGGCGACCCGATGCGATAGCCAAAATGCGCATCGCTCCACTGGATGGCGCCCGAAGTCATCGCCGCGTATGGGTCGAGCAAGAGCTTGTGATGGTTGAAGCGATGACCGTTCTCAGGGTCGTAGGGTCCGTACACGCGGTATCCGTAGAGCAAGCCCGGCCGCGCTTCGGGCAAATACCCGTGCCACACTGAGTCGGTGTACTCGGGCAGCACGACGCGCTGCACTTCGCGGCGCCCGCGCGGATCGAAAAGACAGAGCTCGACTCTTTCGGCGTGTTCCGAAAACAGTGCGAAGTTCACACCCGCGCCGTTCCAGGTCGCACCGAGCGGATAGGGCCGGCCCGGCAGCACCGCCGCCCTTCGCGTCGCAATCATCCGCTACGTGTCATCCTGAGCTTGGGGAAGGACGAGGGGCGCCAATACCAGCGCAGCCAACGGCGGCAGCTTGAGCACGAGCGACTGCTCGTGTCCATGCGACGTCGCCGCCTCCGTCACGATGCGGCCGAAGTTGCCGACGTTAGTCCCACCGTAAAATGTCGAATCGGTATTGAGCACCTCGCGATACGCGCCGGCATGTAAGGCACCGATGCGATAGGCATCGCGAATCACGGGCGTGCCATTGATTGCCACGATCAAATGCTGGCCGTTCTCGGGGCCCTTGCGGGCAAAGGAAAGCACGCTCTGCGCGGCATCTTGATAATCGATCCATTCAAATCCCGCGGCCTGCGCATCGAGCCGATGCAGCGAGGGCCAGTCGCGATAGAGCGCGTTGCAGTCGCGCACCAGCCGTTGGACTCCGGCATGCGACGCATCGCGCAGCACGTCCCAATCCAGCTGCGCGTCGTGATTCCACTCTTGCGGCACGGCGAGTTCGTCGCCCATGAAGAGCAGCTTTTTTCCGGGGTGCGTGAACATAAGTGCTAAGAGAAGGCGGAGGTTCGCAAATTGCTGCCAGCGATCGCCGGGCATCTTTTGCAGCAGCGCGCGTTTTCCGTGGACTACCTCGTCGTGCGAAAGCGGTAGGACGTAGTTTTCGCTGTACGCATAGACCAGCCCGAAGGTCAAATCGTTCTGATGGTATTTGCGGTAGATCGGCTCGTAGGCAAAAAAACGCAACGTATCGTGCATCCAGCCCATGTTCCACTTATAGCCGAACCCCACGCCACCGCACTGCACCGGCGCCGAAACCATCGGCCAAGCCGTCGACTCTTCCGCGAGGCTCACCGCCCCTTCACACCGAGCGTAGATTGTCTCATTGAGGCGGCGTAAGAACGCGATCGCTTCGAGGTTTTCGTTGCCGCCAAACTCGTTGGGTAGCCAGTCGCCGGAGTGCCGGCTGTAATCGAGGTAGAGCATCGAAGCGACGGCGTCGACGCGCAGAGCATCGATATGGAACTCGTCGAGCCAATAGAGCGCGCTCGCGATCAGAAAGTTCGCTACTTCGCGACGCGAGTAGTTATAAATCAGCGTATTCCAATCGGGCGCGAAGCCACGGCGCGGGTCGCCGTGCTCGTAGAGATGCGTGCCGTCGAAAAAGCCTAGACCGTATCCGTCGTTGGGGAAATGACCCGGCACCCAATCGAGAATGACGCCGAGCTCCAGCTCGTGCGCGCGCTCGACGAACGCGCGAAAATCGTCCGGCGTTCCGTAGCGGCTCGTCGGTGCGAACATTCCCGTCGGTTGGTATCCCCACGACCCATCAAACGGATGCTCCATGACTGGCAGCAGCTCGACGTGCGTAAAGCCCATCTCTTCAACGTACGGCAAGAGGCGATCGGTCAACTCGCGATAACTCAGCCAATGGTGGTTTTCGTCGCGTCGCCACGATCCGAGATGAACCTCATAGATCGAAATCGGCGCATCGCGACGGTTCCGCTGCGCGCGCGCGGCCATCCAGGCGCCGTCACGCCATGAAGCTGCCGCGCTTTCCCACACGATTGACGCGTTGGCCGGTCGCATTTCCGCATAGCGCGCCATCGGATCGGCTTTGAGGGGAAGCGTCTCGCCCTGAGCGCCGACGATTTCGTATTTATAGCGCATGCCCGCAACGACGCCCGGAATGAAAATCTCCCAAACGCCGCACTCGACGCGTTTACGCATCGGGTGGCGCCGGCCGTCCCACTTGTTAAAGTCTCCGACGACGCTGACGCGCTGCGCGTTCGGAGCCCAAACCGCAAACGTCGTGCCCGCGACGCCGTCGAGCGAACGAAGATGCGAGCCGAGCACGTCCCAAAGCTGCAGATGCGTTCCTTCCGCGATGAGGTACGCATCCGTTTCACCCAGAATCGGCCCGAAACGATACGGATCTTCCAGCTCCTCGCGGCCACTCGATGTCTCCGCCACCAAGGAGTAATCAAAAACATTGCGCCGCTTCGTGAAGCGAAGCTCGAAGACGCCCTCATCGGCGGTGCGCTGCATCTCGGTGAGCTGTTCATCACCGCGGTCGCGAACGAAGGCGCGCGATGCCTGCGGCAACGCGGCCCGTACCACGACACCGCCGTCGTCTCGATGCATGCCGAGATACGCGAACGGGTCGGCAAGATAGCTCATCGCTACGGCGGGTACGGAGAAAGTGCCGTCGTTTCCTCGCTTCGAAAGCGTCTAGGGAACCTCAGCCTCCATCTCTTGCGGTTCTTCGCTCGGCTTGAACAGCGCTTGCGCGATCGCCGTCGGTATTATAGCGGTCAAAATAACGACCGTCACGAGCGCGGTATACTGCGCTTGATCGATGTAGTGATGCGTAAGGCCATACAGGCTCGAGATCGTTCCGAACGTCAAACCGGTCGCCATCATGAGCGTCAGATAGTTGGCGCTCGTCGCGCGATATCGGAAGAGGAATCGCGCCAATGGCAGCACGCCGAGAAATTTGGCCCCGACCTTCACGAAGAAGAGCGCCGCGATCAGGCCGATATTCCCGATTGCCGCGCCGAACTGTATGTATGTGCCGGCCTTCAAAAAATAGAAGGGAGCAAGCAAGGTCATCGTCATCGTCTGCAACCGCCGCTTAACGTCGGGGAGCGCCGTCATCATGCCGGCGCACGCGAGTCCCAAAAAGTAGGCCGGCAGCACGCCTTCGCTTTTCGCAAACGTTGCAAGCGCGGCGAGTAGAAAAATGATCGCAAAGAGTACGCGCAGCGCCGGTTCGCTGACGTACCGCTGCGTTCGCACGATCAGCTTGGGAAGGCTCTTGGGGACGATCACTACCGAAGCGGCGATTCCAAGCGCTAGTCCCGCAAGCCAAAGATTGTAATTTGCGAAGAGTAAGCCGAGTGCGACGACCGTGCCAAGATCGGTAAAGAAGCACGCCGCCAAAATGAGCTGTCCGAACTCTTTGCCGGCCAGTCCTGATTCGATCATCACTGCGTAAACGACCGCAACCGACGTCGTCGACATGGCAATTCCCGCGATCTTCGCGGCGTCGGCGTTCCAGTGCCCGACGAAGTACGCGTAGGCCATGGCCGCTGCGAACGGAGCCCCAAAGGAGGCGGCGCCGAGTACCGATGACGGGACGAGCTGCCGCCGCAGCACCGACGGATCGATCTCGGCACCGGCGAGGAACGTGAGCAAGATGCTTCCAAACCCGGCGACAAAATCGATCCACGCGTTAGTGTGCAGCAGGATGATGTTGCCCGCCAGCATCCCGACGATGATCTCGATGAGCGCTGCGGGCATTTTCAAGCGTATGGCGAGAAAACCGCTCGCCGCGGCGAGCGACATCCATACGCCGGCCGTTAGCCAAATGTTATCGATATGGGTTAGCGACATAAAAAGCTCCCGTCAAAAGTGTCTTTGAACAGGAGCCATCAGCCGCACGCGGCGTTTAAACGGGAGCTCCATCCCGTGCGGCCGGAGTTATGCTACGAGGCTTCTTCCACCTGTGCCGAGGCTCGTAAGAATTCCGCAACCGACCAGGCTTGTGCGATCGCACCGGTCGGCCGGAACGGTGCCGTAGCATCGGCGATTTCGGAAATCGTGCCGAGGCCGTGATCGAGCACCTGCTCCGCGAGAGGCGTCAGGAAAGACCGCGCGAGCGCTTTATCGCCGTAAACCCGCGCATGCGCGATCGCGAACGGCCCGAGTAGCCACGGCCAGACCGTACCCTGGTGGTATGCGGCATCGCGCTGCTGCGGCGAGCCGCCGTAAGCAGGCACGAACCGAGGATCCGAAGGCGCAAGCGTGCGCAATCCGTTGCTCGTGAGCAATTGCGCCGCGCAAACGTCCACGACCGCGCGCTGCCGTTCTGCGACGAGCGGCGAATGCGGGAGCGAAACGGCGAAAATTTGATTCGGTCGCAACGACGCGTCGTTGCCGTCGGGCCCGTCGATTACGTCGAAACAGTATCCGGCCGCGTCGTTCCAAAATCGCGCGAACCCGGTTCGGCTGCGCTTTGCGAGATCCGCGTACTCGCTGGCGGATTCGTCGATGAACGCCGCGAGCACGTACATTCGTTCGAGCGCGTTGTACCAAAGCGCCGTAATCTCCACAGGCTTACCCATGCGCGGCGTCACGACCCAGTCACCGATCTTGGCATCCATCCACGTCAATTGCATGCCCGGCGCGCTTGCAACGATCGCGCCGTCGTCATCCATGTGAATGCCGAAGCGCGTTCCATCGCGATATCCCGCGACCACGGCTTGCAGCGACGGCCACAGCTTGCGCAGCGTTTCTCGGTCTGCCGTCGCATCCGTATACGCCGCCACAGCTTCGACATACCAAAGCGCCGCATCAGCAGTGTTATACTCCGGCGCTTCGCCGGCTTCGGGAAAGTAGTTCGGGAGCATACCGCCGTCGACGTACGGCGCAAAGTCCAATAGGATTTGTCGCGCGACGTCGTGACGCCCCGTCGCGAGCGTCAAACCCGGCAACGAGATCATCGTATCGCGGCCCCAATCGCCGAACCAATGGTATCCTGCGATAATCGTGCGCCCGTTCGGATTCGTCTGCGTCGGCCGCGCTACAATGAACTGCTCGGCCGCCAGTTTGAGCCGATCCACGAGCGTGCTCTCCCGAGCCGGCCCCGAAGGCACCGCGTCGTCCTTCCCTTCGACGAAGCTTGTGCGCAGCGAAGTCGAAGCGCTCAGGGCAGGCTGGCTCAGAATGACACCGGGGTTGCCAACCCACATCGCGACGGTCGCGCTCTCGCCCGGCGCGAGCGACACCGCTATACTGCCCGCGCAAAGGTTGTCGTCGCGATCGTCCAAACCGCGCCGCGTCTCTTGCGCAAGCACAAAGTCACGATACCAGACGTTCTCGATGGTCGGGCTGCCGCGATCGCACACGATGCTAAACGGCGTCGCGCCGTCGTACGCCGCGACGCGCATTCCGCCGTCGCAGGGCATCACGCCGATCTGCCAATTGCCGGCGTGCGTGTTGCCGTGGAACCCGCGATAATTGACCAGCGCTCGCAGCTGCAAATTCACCGGCTCCGCCGCACGCAGCAATCGGTAACGGACGAGGCACGCGCTCTCTCCCTGCCGCATAGAAACGCGCTTTTCGATCAGCGCATCGGCGATCGCATATTCCCACACCGGTGTCGTACCGTCGAGATAGAAGCGTTCGATCAACTCGAACCCACGCGGCGCAATATATTCGTCGTGCCAACGATTGGTTGCGAGTTCGTACGTGACCCCACGATAGCGTGCGATTTCGTCGATCTTGGCCACGAGCAGCGTGCGCTCCAACGGCGGCCGCAGCGCTGCGACGAGCAGGCCATGATAGCGCCGCGTCAGACTTCCGGCGATCGTCCCGGACGCGTACCCGCCCAAACCATTGGTGACGAGCCACTCGCGCCGCTCGGCCTGCGCCAAATCGCCGCAAACCGCGCGCCCGAATAACACCTCACCCAAACGGGTGTTTTCCTTGGCCGCAGTACTCGCCGTGCTGCTGAATCAGCTTGGCGACGAGCGCGGTCCAGCCGGTCTGGTGGCTGGCGCCGAGACCGGCACCGTTGTCGCCGTGAAAATATTCGTAGAATGGCACGTAATCGCGCCAGAGGAGGCTGCGTTGGAACGTTTCGTTGCTGCCGAATACGGCGCGCCGTCCGTCGGCGTCGCGGGTGAAGAGCCGCATCAGCCGGTGCGACAGTTGCATCGCGGCCTCCCACAGCGTTACGAAGTTGCCCGAACCGGTCGGCAACTCGACCTTGAAATCGTCGCCGTAAAAATAGTGATACTTCTGCAGCGCTTCGATGATGAGGTAGTTTAGCGGAAACCAGACCGGTCCCCGCCAGTTCGAATTCCCGCCGAAGAGCCCGCTCGTCGACTCCGCTGGTTCGTAATCGATGCGGTATTCTTGGCCGCCGAGCTGCAAGGAGTAAGGATGTTGCGCGTGCTCGCGCGAGAGCGAGCGGATGCCGTACGGCGAAAGAAACGCGTCTTCGTCGAGCATTCGCTGCAGCAATCGCTGGAGCTGGGTGCGGTCGACGATCGAAAGAATCCGTCGAATCCCGGCGCTGCCGACATTCATCTCCGCGATGTTCTCGATCAAATCCGGGCGATTCAGAACGTACCACTCGACCTTCTTCGCAAAGTTCGGCAGCTTTTGGCGGATCGTGCCATCGTACGTTTCCACCGCGAAGAGCGGCGTCAACCCGACCATCGAACGAATCCGCAGCGGAATGACGCTGCCATCGACGTGCAGATAATCGTAATAAAATCCGTCCTCATCGTCCCAAAGGCCGCGGTCTTCCGCGCCGCCGATCCTGTTCATCGCATCGGCGATGAGCAGAAAATGCTCGAAGAACTTCGACGCGATGTCTTCGTATACGGGCATCGCTTGCGCCAGCTCGAGCGCAATACCGAGCATGTTGAGCGTGAAGACGCCCATCCAGCTCGTGCCGTCGGCTTGGTCGAGGCGGCCGCCTCCGGGCAGCGGTGCGCTGCGGTCGAAAATGCCGATGTTGTCCAAACCAAGGAAACCGCCTTGAAAGACGTTGCGCCCACCGGCGTCCTTGCGATTGACCCACCATGTAAAGGTGAGCAGCAACTTCTGAAAGACGCGTTCTAAGAAAAAGAGATCGCCCTTGCCGGTCTGTTTCTTTTCAATTCTAAAGACCCGGTATGCCGCCCATGCTTGGACCGGCGGGTTCACGTCCCCAAACGCCCATTCGTACGCAGGGATCTGGCCGTTCGGATGCATGTAATACTCCCGCGTGAGCAGCGACAGCTGGACTTTCGCAAACTCGGGATCGAGCATCGCGAGGGCGACGCAGTGAAAGGCTAAATCCCACGCCGCAAACCAAGGATACTCCCACGTGTCGGGCATTGCCAGCACGTCGTCGCTGTAGAAATGATCCCATTCGCTGTTGCGCCCGTGCAACCGCTGCGGCGGCGGGGGCGGCTGCAGCGGGTCGCCGTCAAGCCAGTCGTGCACGACGTAGTTGTAAAACTGCTTGCTCCACAGCAACCCCGCAAAAGCCTGGCGCTGCACCAGCCGTTCGTCATCGCTGATGGGAAAAGGGCTGATTTCCCGATAGAACTCGTCGGTCTCGGCGATCCGGTCGTTGAAGACCTTTTCGAAGCCGTCGAACGGTTCGGTCAAGATAGTGTTCGAGAGTCGCAATCGCACGACTTGCGTCTCTCCCGGCGCCATCTCGAGTGCGTAGCGCGCCGCGGCCTTCGTCCCGAAGCGCCCCGGATTGATACCCTCGCGATCGGCGCTCACGATGAAGTCGTTGATGCCGTCTTTAACGTACGGTGACGCGTTATCAACGCCGAAGAGCCGCTGATAGTTGGTCTCGTTTTCGGTAAAGAGCAGCTCGTCGGCTTCCTCGCAATAGAATCGATATGTGCCGAGCCGATCGTGCGTCGCGCGAATTATCTTGGCGCTGCGCTCGGACGGCTCTTCCTGGAGCTCGGGCTTTGCAACGCCGGCCTTCCACGACCAGACGTTGCGAAACCAAATCGTTGGGAGCAGCGTCAGCGGCGCGCGTTCCGGGCCGCGATTGGTGGCGGTGATGCGCATAAGAATGTCGTCATGTCCGGCCTTGGCATACTCGACGAGGATGTCGAAGAAGCGATCGTCGTCGAAAATGCCGGTGTCGAAGAGTTCGAACTCCGGATCGAGACGCGTGCGCCGGCGATTCTCCTCGACCAGACGCGCGTACGGATATTCGCGCTGACCGTAGCGATAGAGCATTTTCATATACGCGTGCGACGGAAGAGCGTCGAGAAAGAAGTAGTACTCCTTGACGTCCTCACCGTGATTGCCTTCGTTGCCGGTTAAGCCGAAGAGTCGTTCTTTGACGATTGGATCTTGGCCGTTCCAGAACGCTGCAGCGACGCAGAGCTGCTGATATCGATCGCAAAGCCCGGCGATGCCGTCTTCACCCCAGCGGTACGCGCGCGAGCGAGCTTCGTCGTGCGGCAGATACTCCCACGCCGTCCCGTACGGGCTGTAATCTTCGCGGACCGTTCCCCATTGGCGTTCGCTCAGGTACGGACCCCAACGATGCCAGAGCTCCTTGTCGGGCCCCTGCTCGAGCCTTCTGCGCTCAGCGCTCACGAAACTCTCTTATCAATTGCGCAATCTCGCGCGGTCGCTCCAAAATCGCATAATGCCCGCACCCCGGCAGTACGGCGGAGCGTGCGTTCGGAAGAAGCGCGGCTACTTTACGCTCGCACATCTCGGGTGCGTCGTGCTCCGGCGCAATCACGAGCGCGGGTACGGCGATGCGGCGCGTCGCTTCCGCGAAGTCGGCGTGCGCCCACGATTCAAACGACTCGAGGGACGCCTCTCGATCGGCGCGTGCCGCCGCGGCGCAGACGCGCTCGAGCATCGCATCGTCGGGCTTTCCGGCGAACGTGCGCGCCAGCCACGCCCGCGCCGCGTCGGCATTGTCCGTCGTCGATCGCAGATAGGCCTCGCCCTTTGCCGAGTAACCTCCGCCGCTCGCGGGCACCGGCGAAATCAAGACGAGGCCGCGTGTCAACTCCCGCGCATCGAGCGCGAATCGTAACGCCACGGTGCCACCCATCGAATGACCTACGAGGATCACGGGGCCGACGTGCAATGATTCGACGAGCTCGCGAAGATCTGCGGCGAAGCGCTCCAACGCGAACGGTCCGGCTGCATCCCGCGATTCTCCAGTACCGCGAAGATCGACCGCAATAGTGCGAACCTCCGGCCCGAGTTCCTCGATCGTCTCGCGCCACACCGAACGATCCGCCTGCCAGCCGTGAACGAAGAGCACGGCCGGCAAACCGGCACCGCGTTCTTCGTACGCCAGCTCCGCGCCGTCAACGGCGCGAAAATTATGCATATTCCCGCGTAACATTGTGCGGAGTGCCGCGGCGTCCTTGGTAGACCTTCAGAGTTTCTTCACGCTGCCGGCCTAACATAAAGGCATGAACGGCAGAGAGTCGTGGTAATATCGCGCCGCGTGCTCTGGGACGATTTGCTCGCGCAAGCGTTGAAAAAGCGCCGCGCGCGCCGCGCGCGTATCAGCCGCCGCGCTAGTACGACGGATGTTGCTGGCAGCGCTCCACCACCGGATCGTCGCTGGGAAAGATCGTAAACACCGTCCCTCGGGGGACGACGATGTTCTTGCCTTTTCGAAAATAGTTGAAGATTCCGATCGCTGCGCCGACTCCGAGCAGCGGTATTGCGCCGAGATAACCGGGGATGCCGTTGCTCGAGCCGGCGCGATCGAGCGGATCGCCGCTGACGTTGTGGTTGAGTATGACTCCGAGACGCTTGCCGTTCGGAAGCATGAGATAGCGTGGTTCCAGTACCAGCACGCCGGGATGCGCGTCCCGCCCCGCCGGCGAGGCGACCGTCACGACGCCTTCTCCCATCGTGCGCGCGGGAATGATAACGCTCTGTCCTGCCGTCACAGCGTTGACCGTCTGAAAGCGAAAGAAGTCGCCGGGGCGCGCCTCCGACGAATCGACGCTCTCCATCATCTCCGCCGCCACCACGGTACACGGGTCGAGCGCGGGCGTCGCCGGCACGTGCCGGCCGCCAAACGATGCGATGACGGCGAGCGCGATTGCGCGCAGGAGCGCGCCGGATATCACGATCGAGGCGTGAGGTGCAGCTGCGCCGCCGCGTAGTCGAGCTGCACGACGAACTGCTGTAAAAATGCGGCACCGATATGCCCGAACGCGGTTGCCGCCAGATTCTGCGTCGTTCCGATGCGTTGCGGTCCGGTGCGATAATCGCCGATCCGTACTTGAGGGATCTCGCCGATCAACTCGACGCTGCTGCCGCCGATTCCGCTCACGGATCGACGCTGCGTCACGCTGAAGAGCCCTGGATGCTTCGCATAGAACTCGTAGGTGAGATTGATGTTCGACTCGTCGCCGGTATCCACTGCAAGCGTCGCTTGCACCGTGCCCAAGTTGACGTCGATGACCGGGATGAAGTTCTCAAACGAGAGGGGCACCGTAATGCGGCTCTTAGCGATCGGAACGCCGAAGCGTATGGCGTGCGCCGCGGCGTCGAACTGCACGTTACTGCCGGCGAGCACGTCGGCGCCAAGCACCACGTCGTAGCCGTAGCGCCGCAAATCGCTGAGTACCGCATAATAAGCTTCGGGATACGTCGCGCTGCCGAGACGTAGCGGCCCGGCGCGCACGACTTGTGCTTGGTAGCCGCCCAAGCCGCGAATTTGATAGGTCCCCACCACGGGCGCTGCCAGCCGGCTCGCAAGTTCCGAGCTCATCGATATTCCGGAGTTTCCCGTGTCGACCAAGCACCGTACGGCGATTCCTCCGACGCTGCAATCCACGATCGGAGTGATGGCGTTCGGATCGGTGGGCAATGTTTGCGGCGCCGTCACCGAGGGAACGAGCCCGCGCGGAGGTTCGAATGCCGACGAGACGGGTGCACGATTGTCATAGCGCTCGAAGAGCTGGCCGTCGTGCAGCACCACGAACGGCAAATTGAACCGTCCGATCCGCCGGTAATCGCGATATTCGAACGTTTCGGGGCCGCCGATTTCGCGCGCGGCGCGCACGAGCGCGCTCTGGGGATCGACGTACACTCGCAGCGGAACCGAGTTAACCGCGCCGACGACAAGCGTGTGATAGCGTCTGCCGCCGAAGCTTGCGTCGCCCGCGCCGCCGATGCGTCCGCCCTGTGCCGAGAAGGACGGCGAAAGAAATTGAAGCGACGCAACCAAGCGGAGCGCCCGCAGAAAGGGTTCCGGTCCCGTTGCTTCCGGGAGCGCCGTACCGTTCATATTCACCGCGTAGAGATGTATGCCGTCGAAATACGAACCGGTGCACAGGTCGCCCGTGCAGTGCCGTACGTTGATGCGCAGCCCTTCGCTATCGCTCGAGACGAGGTTTTGCTCGTGCCCGAGTGTCAAGCGCGAGACGGAAATGAAGCGGGTTCGCCAGATGGGCCCAGCAGCGGCACTCATGCGCTGGAGCAACTCCGAGGTGGGGCTGTCGTTGCGGTTCGCTCCCAGGGTGCCAAACGCAAGCGCGAAGAGCAAAGCGGTGCGCGCGGCGAAGCCCATGGCCGATGGACTTCGAGTTGCTCGACGGCTATCTTCTCGACGGTACGCCGTCCAAGTCGGAAGTCGTTTTGAAGTTGCTTGAGATTCGCCCGCCCGCGGAAGGGGCGGCGCCCTTTTACGAGGGTCTAGACCGCCTGGGCGCCCGCACGCCCGACCTTGCATTGATCGCGCTTCGTTTAGTGCTTGCCGGCAAAAAAGCCGACGACGCAGCGGTTGCGCGGCTGCGAGACGTCGTCGCCCGGGCGCGCGCGGGCGACGAGGCGGCCCGCGACGAGTATCGTAGGATCGGCAAGGCGTAATCGTTGCTCTCGACCGTCGAGCTCTGCCTTCGGTACGCCGGCGCCGCGCGGCCTGCGCTAGATTGCGTCTCGCTCGACATCAAAAACGGAACGACGCTTGCAGTCGTCGGGCCCTCCGGAGCGGGAAAAACGACGCTCTTGCGGGCGATTGCCGGACTACTGCGCGCGGATAGTGGCGATGTGCGCCTCGATGGCGAGTCGATTGCGCATCGTGAGCCGCAAGCCCGTCGCATCGCCCTCGTGGCTCAAGACGACGCGCTCTTTGCCCATATGAGCGTGCGCGAGAACCTTCGCTTCGCGTTGCGTGGACGCGATACGGGCGACGCGCGGATTCGCGCCGCCGCGCAGACGCTCCACGTTCAATCGAAGCTCGATCGCCGGCCGCGTCAGCTCTCCGGCGGCGAACGTCAGCGCGCCTCGATCGCGCGAGCGCTGCTTTCCGATCCTGCCGCGCTGCTGCTCGACGAGCCGCTTGCGCACGTCGATCCGTCGCTGCGCCGTTCGGTTCGCGACGCCGTGATCGGCGTTCGGCAAAGTTTCGCCGGCCCGATTCTCTATGTAACCCACGATCACGCCGAAGCAATGAGCGTCGGCGACCGCATCGCCGTACTCGTTGACGGACGCATCGAGGATGCCGGCGAGCCGCAACGCGTCTTCGATGACCCGCGAACGCTTAGGGTGGCGCGTTTTTTGGGCGAACGTCCGATGAACCTCTTCGAGCAGGACGGTGCCATCGTCGGCATTCGTCCCGAGCGTATCGGCGTTGCAGAAAACGGCGGGCTGGCGGGGCGCGTCGTGCGTCGCGAGCGCGCCGGTGCCGACGCGTATCTCGAGGTCGACACCGATCACGGGCGCCTTACCGTCCGCGTCGCTGCGGGAAGCACATTGCGCGCCGGAGACGGCGTGACGCTCGAGCTGCCCTCCGATGCACTTCGCCGCTTCGACCGAACGACGGGGGTGGCGTTAGCGTGAACGGTATCGGCGAGCTTGCCCGCGGCGTCGTGATGGCCGGCATCAAGGGCACGGCGTTCGACGAAACGCTGCCGATCTTGGGCGGATATCTGCTCTTCGGCGGCGACGACGCTTCAATGCATGCGATTCGAGCGCTTACCGATGCGTTGCGCGAGCGCGCCGTCGATTTGCCTCCACTAATCGCAATCGATCAAGAAGGCGGTCCCGTAGCGCGATTGCGGCGCGACGTCGAGCCGATGCCGTCGATGATGGCACTTGGCGCAGCTGCCGATCTCGATCTCACGCGACGCGCCGGCGAGCAAACCGGCTTCGACCTGCGGCGTGCCGGATGCGCGCTCGATTTCGCACCGGTGCTCGACCTCGCACTCAAACCGGAGAACTGCGTCATCGGCACGCGGTCGTTCGGCGCCGACCCTCAGCAAGTGGCGTCGCTCGGCTCAGCGTTCGGCAGCGGCCTCGTGCGCGGCGGCGTCTTTCCCTGCTATAAACACTTTCCCGGGCATGGCTCGACCGCAACCGATTCGCATGAAGCGCTGCCCTCCATTTCGACCGACGAGGGGACGCTCCGTACGCGTGACCTCGTGCCTTTCGCGCGCGTCGCGCGCGAGGCTGCGGCGTTCATGACCGCACACGTCGTTGTGCAGGCGTTCGATGCCGAGCGTCCTGCAACGACGTCCAGGCGCATTCTATCGGATCTGTTGCGCGACGAACTCGGTTTTCGCGGCGTCCTCGTCACCGATTGCCTGCAGATGCAGGCAATCGCAGCGAACGACCCAGTCGCCGGCGCGGTCCAAGCCTTAGAGGCAGGTGCCGATCTGCTGCTCTTCAGCCACGACGCCGAATTGGCGCTTGCTGCCGCGGACGCACTCGAAGCGGCCGTGGATGCAAACCGTATCCCGCTCGCGCGCTTGCAAGAAGCGCATCGGCGCGTTGCCAATCTGCGTCTGTCGGCCGCCGCGCCGCTGCCGGTCGACGCCTTTCCGCCGCACCCCGGCGTCGGTCGTGAGATCGCACGGCGTGCGATCACGGTCGTGCGCGGCGTGCCGCACGCCGATCCGCTTGCATCGATGGCCGTGTCGTTCGGCAGCACCGAAGCCGACCTGCAGCGCGAAGCGGCCGCGCTGGAAGAAACGATCGTGCCGATCGATCCGGCCGAGGCGGATGTCGGATCGCTACTTGTAGCGCTCGCACGGCGCGAACGCCGCCCGCTGGTGCTCGCGCGCCGCGCGCATCTGCATCCCGCGCAAGCCGGTGCGATTACGCAAATTCTCGATCGCTATCCTGATGCGCTCGTCGTTTCGCTGCGCGAGCCATTCGACGTGCCGCTCTTCGCATCGGCGCGCCATCTGCTCGCCGCTTACGGCGACGACGATGCAACGATCGGTGGGCTCGCCGACGTCATCTTCGGCTCCAGCCTCCCCTCCGGACGTCTGCCCGTCTCCGTTGATACATAAATTACTGCAGGCCAACCTCGGCAAAGAGTACACCGCTGCGGTCGCGCGCATCGAACATCGCGGCCGAGTCATTTTCGAGCGCGCGTACGGAACGACACGCGCCGATGTGCTCGCGCGTCCCGTCTACGTCGACACGCTCTTCGATCTCGCGTCGCTCACGAAGCTCTTCGTCGCCACGCTGGTGCTGCAGATCGTGGCGGAAGGGAAACTCGCGCTCGACGAGCCGCTGACGAACGTGCTGCCCGAGTGGCGCAGCGACGACCATCGTGCAATCACGCTGCGCATGCTGCTCGCACACACCTCCGGCATGAACTCGGGTGCCGATTATCGTGCGATCCTCGACAGGAACGTCGAAGCTTTCGCGCTGAACTCACCGCTGCCGGCGGCGCCGGGCGAGCGGGTAGTTTACAGCGATCTGGGATTCATCGCGCTCGGCGCGATCGCGGAGCGCGTGACCGGCACTTCGCTCGCGACACTTTGCGCGCAGTGCTTCTCGCCCCCGCTGCGCTTTCAGCCGCGCGCCGCGCAACGCGCAACTATTCCTGCCACCGAAGACGACGGTTGGCGCGGTCGCGTGCAGGGCATCGTGCACGACGAAAAAGCCTACCTCATGGGCGGGATCGCGGGCCATGCCGGTCTTTTCGGCACCGCAGCGGACGTTGCGCGCCTTACCGAACGCTACCTTGGAGCGTTCCACGGTCGCGCGTGCGCGGCGCTTCCCGAATCGTTGATTCGCGAAGCAATTACCGAGCAAGCGGGCGATCCGGTTTTACGCCGCGGTCTTGGCTGGGCGCTCAAAACGAGTGACGAAAACTCCTGTGGACGTTTTATGGACCGGTCATCCTTCGGCCACACCGGTTTCGTCGGAACGTGCGTGTGGGCCGATCCCGTTCGCGACGTACAAGGCGTGCTGCTCACCAATGCCGTTTACTTCGGCCGAGGCGACATTCGCGATTTTCGCGCCGAGTTTTACGAAGCCATGATGCAACTTACGCTGAGCGGAGTCGAAGGGTGTTAGCAATCGGCCTCATGAGCGGAACGTCGCTCGACGGCATCGATGCAGCGCTGGTCGAGATTCGTCCGCGCGGCGACGGATACGCCGTCGAACCGCATCGCTTCGAGACGAGGCCCTTCGAGGGCAATCTGCGGGACGAGCTGCTTGCACTCTTGCCGCCGAACGCCGGCAGCGTCGAATGTCTCGCTCGGCTCAACAACCGTCTCGGCGCTTCCTATGCGCTTGCGGCAAAAAACGTCGCGGGGTCGGCAAAGCCGGCCTTCGTCGCGTCGCACGGTCAAACGGTCTGGCACGATGGCGCTGCCGGCATAACGCTCCAAATCGGCAACGCCTTTACGATTCGCGAAGCACTCGAAGCCACCGTCTGCTACGATTTTCGTAGTGCCGATACCGCCGCGGGTGGACATGGCGCGCCGCTCGTCGCGCGCGTCGACGCATTGCTTCTTGGTAACGATCGTGAAGATCGCGTTGCGCTCAATCTCGGTGGAATTGCGAACGTCACGTTGCTGCGAGCGGGCGCGCCGCCGGAAGCGGCAATCGCCTTCGATACCGGCCCGGCGAACATGCTGCTCGACCGTTTCGTCGCCGCGCGCAGCCGCAACGCCTTGAGTTTCGATCGCGAGGGCGCACTTGCGGCTGCCGGCCGTGTCGATGACGGATTGCTCGCGGCATTGATCTCCGACGAATACTTCGCGGCCTCGCCGCCTAAGACGACCGGACGCGAGCGTTTCGGTGCGCAGTTCCTCGCGCGCCACTCCGCCGAGTTCGCGCGCCTGAGCACCGAGGACGGCGCCGCAACGTTGACCGAGCTCACTGCGGCATCGATCGCGCAGGCCCTTGCACGCTCGGGTTTCTCCAGCGCCCGCGTCATCGTGAGCGGCGGCGGAGCGCACAATCATACGCTGCTCGCGCGCTTGGCCGCACGGCTGGATGGGGCACGTGTCGAAACCTCCGATATGATGGGCATTCCGATCGATGCGAAAGAAGCAATGGCTTTTGCAGTGCTCGGTTACGAGACGTTGCGCGGACGCGCCGGCAACGTCCCAGCGGCAACCGGCGCGGCGCATTCGGCCGTGCTCGGGGCCATCGCACCCTACGACCTCTCGACGCTGCTCGCCGACATCGCGCGCGAATGCGCCGCTCGATGACGATTCCACCGACCGAAGCGCGCAACGTCCGGGGCGCCGGTCTCGATCTGCTGAGCGCACCGGCGCTGGTCGAGCTTCTTATCGCCGAGCAGCGCGATGCGGTTGAGGCAGCGCTGGAAGCGACGGACGAGATCGCGCGCGCCGTCGCGCAGATCGCCGAACGCCTGGCGCGCGGCGGCACGCTGCATTATGTCGGCGCCGGTAGCAGCGGGCGGATTGCGGTGCTCGATGCGGCGGAGATGCCGCCGACGTTCGGCACGCCTCGCGAACTCGTGCGCGCTCACGTCGCGGGTGGGAAAACGGCCCTGGAGCGTGCGGTCGAAGGCGCCGAAGACGATGCAGCGGCGGGCGATGCGGCAATGCGCGCAACCGTGCACGCCGGTGATGCCGTCGTCGGCATTTCCGCCAGCGGTGGCGCTTCGTTTGTGGTTGCAGCGATCGAGCGTGCGCGTAAAATCGGTGCATACACGGCGGCGGTAACGAGCGTTGCCGGCTCGCCGCTGGCGCGCTCCGCGGAAAATCCAATCGTCATGACTACCGGCTCTGAGCTCCTCACCGGCTCGACCCGTCTCAAAGCCGGCACCGCGCAGAAGATCGTACTCAACGCGATCTCTACGGCGGTCATGGTGCGGCTTGGAAAAGTCTACGACAATTTGATGGTGGACGTCGTTGCGAGCAACCAAAAACTACGCGCGCGCGCGTTGCGCTTGGTGCAGGAAATTGCCGGCGTTGAAGAAGCGCGTGCACGGGAGCTACTCGAGCGAGCCGGCGGACGCGTCAAGCTCGCGGTCGTGATGGAACGGAGCGGCGTCGAGGCCGACGAGGCACAAGCGCTGCTCGACCGGCACGGCGGAGCGCTGCGAGCGCTGCTCTGATGCAGGTCAGCGCGTTGCTCTTTGCGGCGATTGTCTTCGTGCCGATCGACGACCGCCCGGTCACGGCTCAACTCCCGGTGATGGTCGGGCGAATCGCCGGCGTGGATGTTGCCGCGCCGCCGCGTCCGCTGCTCGGGCGATTTCTGCAATCCGGGAAATCCGACGCGATCATCGCCTGGCTCAACGGCGAGGCGGCAAAGCCCCAGACCGGCGCGTTCGTCGTCTCCGCCGATATGCTGGCGTACGGAGGTCTCACGGCGTCGCGGGTTCCCGGAGCGACGTACGCCGATGCGGAGTTTCGTCTGCGCGAGCTGGCGCATCTGCGCACGCGCCGGCGTTCAGCCTGGATCGGCGCATTCGGAACGATTATGCGGCTCGCGCCGACAGGAATTCCGGCAGGCACACCGTCCTTCGCGCCCTATCCAATTTGGAGCTACCTGCAAGAGTATGCAAACTTGCATGATCCGCTCTTGCCGAGCGAAACGGCACGAGCCCAACACTTGCAGGAGCTCATCGGCGCCGATACGCTCGCCGCGTATCTCGCGACGCGCGCACGCAATCTCGCCGTGGACCGGCTGCTCTTGAAAATGACGGCTGCGGGCACGATCGATCGGCTGGTGCTCGGTCAAGACGATGCCGGTCCGGTCGGTTTAC
>Ga0070731_10001264_pt1 | contig 27026 bp, 27 predicted proteins | sample Coa_R1_2_FD_66448 | JGI IMG/M metagenome (GOLD analysis project Ga0070731, IMG submission 66448) | Surface soil microbial communities from Centralia Pennsylvania, which are recovering from an underground coalmine fire - Coalmine... | ecosystem: Environmental > Terrestrial > Soil > Unclassified ... | reverse complement strand
GTCGCGGCTGCCGTGGAACGAGCCGTTCCTGGAGCGGCTGCGGTCCGAACGGGCGCACGGCCGCCGGATCTTCCTGGCCTCGGCCTCGACGCGGACGCAGGTCGAGGCGGTGGCGCAGCATCTCGGCCTGTTCGACGGCGTCTACGCATCGGACGACACGGTAAACCTCAAATCCGGGGCGAAGGCAGCGGCGCTCGTGCAGGATTTCGGCGAGGGCGGCTTCGACTATGCCGGCAACTCGTCTGCCGATCTGGCGGTCTGGCAGCGCGCCGGCGGGGTGGTCGCGGTCAATGCGGGAGCGGCGCTGCTGCGTCGCGTCGTTCGACAATGGCCCCGAGCTGTCGTCGTGCCTGCCGTGCCGCCGGCCGTCCCAGACCGGCTCAGCATCGCCGGGGCAGGGCTCTGGCCGGCCGCACTGCTCGCCGGCCTGCCTTTGGTCGTCGTGGGTCCGGCCGATCTCGGCGGTGTCCTTCGGGCTGCTGCTGCGGCGCTTATGCTTGCCAGCAGCATGGCGGGCGCGTCGATTCTTGCCGAGCTCGTCGCCCTCGGGCGGGACCGACGTGACCCCGTGCGGCGCTCGCGGCCGCTCGCTGCCGGCAGAATTCCGCCCCCGCGCGCCATCCTGCCGATGCTCGGGGCCTTCGTCCTGGCGTTCCTGCCCGCGCCGTGGCTCGGCTTGTCGTTCCTCGGCGTCGTCCTGGCCGAAGCTGGCCTGACGGTGGCTGCGAAGCGGACGAACGGTCCGACAACCGGCTGGGTGCTGCGGGCGCTTTGGCTCGCCGGTCCGATCCTGGGCGGCTGCCTCGCGATCGGTTTTGTGCCCGCGCCGCCCTGGCTTGGTGTGGCGCTTGCCCTGTGCATCACCCTTGCGGTCCGCGCCGGGCCGGGTCAGGCCGGCGCCATCTCCCGCAGGCGGGACAGCGTGTAGGCGAAATTCGCGGCGATCAGCATCAGGTTGACCGCGATCCCCGCCATCAGCACGCCGCTCAGGCTGCCGGCGCCGAACAACAGCACGAAGCCCAGGAGCGAGGCGCTCTGATAAGCGATCCGGAAGGCGGCCGGCATGATCCAGGCCCGCGTCGAGTTCAGCCACAGCGTCAGCGTCGCCAGCGACGAGAGCAGGGCATAGATCGCGAAGAGCCGGAACTCGTCCACGAGGTGGATGTAGTGGTGACCGAAGAGGTGGAGCACCGGCCGCGGGAAGGCGATGAACAGCGACAGCGGCACGGCGGCCAGCAGCAGGAAGGCGCCGATCACCGCGGCGTAGACGCGCAGCGCCGTGCCCCGGCTCTGCAGTCCGGCATAGCGTCCCAGCATGGTGCGGTGAAGCGCCTGCAGGATGATGCCGAAGACGATGGTGATCCGGCCGAGCGCGCCGAACGCCGCGACATCGGCGGCGCCGGCGCAGGCGGTCAGCAGCCAGAGAACGATCTGGCTCTGCACGAGCGTATTGATCTCGTTCGGCCACTGCCGGCGCAGCACCGAGACGAGCTCCCGGCGCAGCGCCGGGTCCGGCACGACGGGCTGCGTCGGCTGCGGCACCAGCCGGCGGCGGCGCAGCAGATGGATCTGGACGCCGAAGCCGACGGCGGCACAGAGGACGGCCAGATCGGCCCGCGGCGCGCAGAGCGGCAGGATCGCGCAAGCGGCGAAGCGCGCCAGCGAGCCTTGCAGCTCGACCATCTGCAGCTCGGGGATGCGGCGGCCCAGCCACGGTACGAGGTAGAGCACCGACCAGCTCAGCTCGCCGAGATTGACCAGGACCACGGCCAGCACAAGCGGGATGATCGTGCCGATCGGCGCGCCGTTCCACGCCAGCATCAGGATCGCCGACACCGCGATCGGCAGGCCGATCGCCAGCGCGAGGGTCGTCCGCAGCGAGGTTGCCGTCTCGACGAGGGCGGCGAGACGGTTCGGATCGGTGGGTTTCCGGGCGCCGGCGGCGCTCATCCCTTCGAGGATGCCGCCGTTGGAGAGGGCGGCCATCGCCGTGATGGCCGCCGCCGCAATGGTGTAATAGGCATACTCGCGGGGATCGAGCGCCCGGACGATCAATATCCCGCTCAGCGCCGTCAGCGCCTGAATCAGCGCCTGCGTGAAAAGTGCTCGACCAAGGTCAACGGCCTCGCGCGCCAGCCTCCGCCGGTGCCGCGCCGGTAAGTCGAACCCGACCACCTGCTGCCCTGATTTCTACCGCGACGGAACGGTAACATAGTGTACAGACATCACCCGGCCACCCGCGTCATCTCCGCATGGCAGGGATGCTGGCGAACCAATATGGCGATGCGATGGCGGGCAGTCAGTCCGCCGCCTTCATCAGGCGTACCACCTTACCCGCTTCGAGGAAGGGTATGGGATTGCGGGCGCTGCCGTTGACCAGAACCTCGTAGTGGACGTGCGGTCCCGTGCTCCGGCCGGTCGAGCCCAGGAGCCCGATCTGGTCGTGCCTGCCGACATGCTGGCCGACATTGACCAGTACACGGCTAAGATGTGCGTATCGCGTGTGGATCCCGTGGCCGTGGTCAATCTCGACCATGCGCCCGTAGGCGGCGGCATAGCCCGCGAACACGACCTCGCCGCCTGACGTGCTGTAGACGGGTGCGCGATAGGACGCCGAGAGATCGATGCCGGTGTGTACGGCCCGGTGGCCGTTGATCGGATCGACGCGGACACCGAAGCCGCTCTCGAGCTGATACTCGTCGAGCGGTGCGCTCAACGGCAGGGTAGCGAGCAGCGCGGCATCCTGAGGATCGGGCGCCGTCGGCTCGAGCGATCCGGGGCCGAGCGCCACATAAGGACCGCCGGCGGCGTGCGATGCCTTGACGCCGAGCTTGGACATGAAGGCATCGAGGTCGAAGTGGCTGCTCTCGCCGGCCGGCGCCACACTGGCCTCAGCCGGCGCGGCGGCGGGCGGCGCCACGGCGATGAGCTTTCCGGTATGGCCGGGCCGGTGCGGGACCTCGACGAGCTTCAGGTGCCGCGTTTCCGTCCGCACGGCCGATTTGTCGGGCTTGCTTTTGGCCTCGGCGCCGACGCGGTCGCGCTCCGCTTCCGCCGCCTGCTGCTTCGCCTCGGCATCCTTGACCGCCTGTTCCAGGTTGGCGATGCGGTCGGCGACCCGCTGCGCCAGCACATCGGCGTCACGTGTTTCCTCGCCGTCGCTGGCCAGGGACTGGAGCTTCCGGCGCGTGGTGTCGGCCGCTTGCTGGGCACGGGCGAGGCTGTCCTCGGTCTGGTCGAGGGAAGCGCTGAGCCGGGCCTGGAACAGCATCGACCGGGTGACGGCGAGCGCGGAGCCGAAGATGGCGATGACGAAGGCCACGGCGAAGGCGGCCTGGTAGCGGCCCGGCAGCGCGATCTGCCAAGTCCTATCGCGCGTGCGGACCGAAATCTGGCGATCGGGGAACAGGGTTTCCCCGAGGGGCGACGAAGTTTCGTGCATAATCCTCTACGCGTCTGCCAAGCCTGCAGGCCGCTTTCACCAGGGTGGCGGCCGAAGCGCGCGACCCTATCGGCTGCCTCTTCGATGAGCAATCACAAATTTGTCACCATGCGAACGATATCGAGCGGTGCCAGCTCGGTCAGCTCGCGGCGGAACGGCAGCGCGCCGTCCGGCAGGGGATCGCCGTCGAGATCCTCGGCGTAACGCCGGCCGGCATAGGTCGCATGCGCGATGGTCGCCGGCGCGAGCGCGTCGCCGATCGCCGTGACATTCTCGATGCCGGCCGCCGGCCACTCCGCCTCGCGCGCCTCCAGCTCGCGGCGCAGCGTATCCTCGGGCAGGCGCGCGGTGACCAGGACGACGCTCTCCGCTGCCAGCCGCTCGGTCGCGCCGGTGAAGACGCAGGAGGTGACGACCGCGTCCGGCTCGATCGCGTCGAGCGACCGGCACGTGCGGATCGCGACGCCCTTCTCGATCAGCCGCCGCTGGATGAAGTGCTGCTCCATCGTGTTACGCGTCCAGGTCGAGACCTCGGGCGCCGGGGTGACGAAGATGATCTCGCAGCCCGAGGCGACCAGCAGCTCGGCCAGAACGCTGGCCATGTAATAGTGGTCGTCGTCCCACACGACGACGCGGCGTCCGCGCGGCCGTCGGCCGTCCATGATGTCGGTCGGCGACAGCACGTCGGCTTCTGCCGCGATCGGGATGGGCCTGGTATGGCGATGGCCGACGCCGTCGGCGCGCCAGGATGCGCCGGTGGCGATCACCACCCGCGGGAAGCCGAAGCCCAGCACGTCGTCCGCAGTGAGACGGCTGTCGAAATAGACCTCGACATTGGGCAGCTGATGCAGCTGTTGCCGGCGGTAGTCGCGCACCCTGATCCACGCGGCGAGGCCGGGGAGGCGGGCTTCCCTGACGACCCGGCCGCCGAGCTCGGTGCCGGCCTCGGCGAGCGTCACCGGATAGCCGCGCTTGCCCAGAACCTGCGCCGCCTCCAGCCCGGCCGGCCCGGATCCTACGATCAGCACCGGCCGGTCGGAGCGCTTCGGCCTGACCCGCTCGGGATGCCAGCCCCGGCGCCATTCCTCGGCCATGGTCGGGTTCTGGGTGCAGCGGATCGGCGCGCTGGTGAAATCGCCGGAGACGCAGATGTTGCAGCCGATGCATTCGCGAATGTCGTCCAGCCGTCCCTCTTCGATCTTCTTCGGCAGGAACGGGTCGGCGATCGAAGGCCGGGCGGCGCCGATCAGGTCCATCACCCCGCGGCGCACCAGGCTCACCATGCGGTCGACCGAAGTGTAGCGGCCGACGCCCACCACCGGTTTCGAGGTGAGGCGCTTCACGCCGGCGATGAACGGCTCCTGCGCGCCCTCCTCGGCGAAGCGCGAGGTGCGGCTGTCATTCTCCCAGCCGGCGATGGTGACGTCCCAGAGATCGGGCAGATCGGCCATCAGCCCGATCATGTCCTCGACCTCGGCGCGCTCCAGCCCGTCCGGGCCCATCAGCTCGTCCATCGAGATGCGCACCGGCACGGCACAGGTGTCGCCCACCGCCTCCTTCGTGTCCTCGGTGATCTCGCGCATCAGCCGGGAGCGGTTTTCCAGCGAGCCGCCGTACTCGTCCGTGCGGTCGTTGAAGCGGCGCGACAGGAAGTGGTGGAGGAAGCCGAATCCGTGCGCCGCATAGACATAGACCAGGTCGAATCCAGCGCGTCGCGCCCGCAGCGCCGCCTCGCGGTGCCATTTGCGAATATTGGCGATGTCCTTCCGGTCCATCCGCCGCGCCTGCAAGGGCTCGTACGAGAACGTCGCGATCGGCAGATCGGATGGCCCCATCGGCACCTCGCGAGTGTAGAGGTTCGGGCCGTTCATGCCGTTATAGGCGAGCTCGATGCCGGCCAGGCTGCCGTGCTCGTGAATCATGTCCACGGCACGGGTGATGCCGGGAAGGTCGCGGTCGTCCCACAGCCGGAGCTCGATGAAGGGGGTGATCTCGGAGGTGTAGTGGAACTCGGCCTGCTCGGTGCAGACGACCGCCCAGCCGCCTTCCGCCTTGACCCCGCGCATGACGGCGAGTGCGGTCGGGTCGCGGTATCCCATTCCGTTGCAATGAGGGACCTGATAGAAGCGGTTGCGCGCCGTCACCGGCCCTATCCGCACCGCCTCGAAGAGGATGTCGTAGCGCGGATCGCGGGCGGTGCTGCGCGGTTCGGTCGTCTGCTCTGCCATGAAGGGCCTCGTGCGGAACGCGACGCCCGTCTTTAGCCCGAATGCCCCTGCCTGTCGTCGCCCGCGCTCGGTCGCTCTGCCCAAAAATGATGCGAGTTTTGACTTATCGGACAACCTATGGTCCAACTGGCGCCCGAGGGCGGGGCCGACGCTTTGCGGCTCAGCGGCGGGCTTGCAGGGCCTGCTTCGGCGGAAAGTGAATCGGGAGTCGGTGTCGGAAGCGGTAGCGGTAGCACAGGAAGAGTCGCAGGACGACGCGGCGTTGCTCCTGACGCTGCCCTCTGCCGAACTGGCGGACCGCATCGCCGGCATCCTCCAGCAGCTCGAAGGACGCAAGCTCTCCGCGCAGGACCTGGTGACCGCGCAGGCTGCGGTGGCTGCGTCACGCAAGCTCGGCGATTCGTCGCTGCTTGCCCGCGCTCTCGTCCTCTGCTCGTCGGCACATCGCTGGATCGGCAGGACCACCGAGGCGATCGAGCTCGGCAACGAAGCCGTTCGCCTGGCCGAGGCGATCGGCGACCGTACCACCGAGAGCACGGCGCATTTCTCCGTGGGCACCGGGCTCTGGCACGAATGCCGGTGGAGCGAGGCGCTGCTGGCCTTCGAGCGCAGCGCCGCCTGCGCGGTCGAGGTCGGCGATCTCCGCCGCCAGGTCGGCTGCCTCAGCCTGATCGGCAGCATTCTCGGGCATCTCGGCAACCCCGAGCAGAGCATGGTCGTCTACGACCAGGCGCTGGAGCTGACCGAGGGCGAGGGGTTCGAGTTCCAGCGGCTGCTGCTGCTCAACAACAAGGCGCAGACGCTGATCCACCGGGCCCGCGCGGCAACCGATCGGGAAGCGATCATCCGCGACGCCGACGCCGCGTACCACGTGCTCGTTCCCGAGGCGATGGACGCGCTCGACAAGTGGGGCGGCAATTTCCGCTGGGACATCCGGGATACCATGGCCCAGGCCCTGCTGCTGCGGGGCTCGCCGTCCGAGGCGCTGGCGATCTTCCAGGAGAATCTCGAGAACGCACGGCAGCAGCAGGATGTGGTGGTCCAGGCGGATGCCGGCATCGGCATCGGCGAGGCGCTGTTCGAGCTTGGCCGGCCGGAAGACGCGCTTGCCACCTGTCTTGCGGCCCTGGAGACCGCGAACCTCACGCCCGATTCACTGACCCGCGGCCATATGCTGCGGTCAACCTGCTACAAGCGGCTCGGCCAGTACGAGAAGGCGCTGGACGCCTTCGTCTCGTACCATCAGGTCACCCGCCGGCTCACGCACATGACCGAGGACTACGTCCGGCGCGTCTCGGTCATCATCGAGCTGGAGAAGAGCAAGTCCGAGGCGGCCGCCTATCGGCGGCTGGCGGAGGATCTGCGGGCTGCCCACGCCAAGGCGGAGAAGGCGAGCCGTGCCCGCTCGGAATTCTTCGCGAACATGAGCCACGAGCTCCGGACGCCGCTCAACGCGATCATCGGCTTCGCCGAGGTCATGCATCGCCGCATGTTCGGGCCGCTGCCGCCGCGCTACGAATCCTACATCGCCGACATCCAGCGCAGCGGCCAGCATCTGCTTGAGCTCATCAGCCAGCTCCTCGACCTGTCGAAGGCGGAAGCCGGGAAGCTGGAGCTGGTCGAGGACGAGGCCGCGCTCGACGCGCTCATCGCCGACGCCGCCATCTTCGTGCGCGAGGCGGCTCATGCCGGCGGCGTGCGCCTGCGGCAGTGGCCGCTCGGCAACGTCCTGGTCCGGATCGACACGCTTCGCCTGCGCCAGGCGGTCATCAACGTGCTGGCCAATGCGGTGAAGTTCACGCCGCGGGGCGGCGACGTGTCGGCCGGGGTCCATCTCGAGCCCGAAGGCGTGGCGATCGTCGTCCGGGATACCGGCGTCGGCCTGGCGCCGGAGGACGTGCCCAGGGCCTTCGAGCGCTTCGGCCAGGGCGGCAATGCGCGGGCCGTGGCCGGCACCGGGCTGGGGCTGCCGCTCACCAAGCAGCTGATCGAGCTGCACGGCGGCAGCGTCGAGCTGACCAGCGTGCGCGGCAGCGGCACGACGGTGACCTTGCGCCTGCCGGCGGAGCGGATCGTGGGGATGGGGACATCGGACCCGGCTCATGCCGATCGCCGCGGCGCACAGAGCGCTCACGCGGACATCGGGGCCGACGCCTGAACCTCCCCGGCAATCTCACGAAATAGTTCGCCGCCGGAAGAGGCCTCTTCCGGCGGCGTGCCCGACCTGAACCGACCGGGACGTTCCGGCCAGATCGCAACCCCAAGCCTGATGCCCTCAGGCTTGGGCCCTGCTGACGAGTCCGCGGCCCTACTCCGCGGACGAACCGCCCTGCCCCAGGAGGTGATGGGCAGGGCGTCGGTCGCAAACCCTCTTAGCCGATGACCCGCTTCGCCTAGACGGGCGGAATGATGGTCGATTGCGGGCTTACCCGCTTCGCGACCGGCGGGATGATCGTCGACTGCGGATTCACGGTCTTCGCCACCGGCGGAATGATCGTCGACTGCGGATTCACAGTCTTCGCCACCGGCGGGATGATCGTCGACTCAGGTGCCACACGCCGCGCCACCGGCGGAATGATGGTCGACTGGATGTGAAGCCCGATCGTCGCGTGATACGCCGCAGGCGTGGCCGGCGGGATGACGACCGCCTGGGCCTTGCTGTGCGAGAGGCTGCCCGGCGCCGCGGCATAGGCCGGGGGAACGACAACCGCAGCGATCGCGATGACCGCAAGAGTGCGAAGCTTCATGAAGGATCCTCCAAGGTTGCGGCGACCGACGTCCCGGCCGCACGAGGTTTATGACACAGTATTCACGTAGCGAGAAGATGAATTGTCCGCCACGCGACAGAGAAAATTAACCCACCACGAGTATAAGGTAGGTATTCGTGACCGCTGGCAAAGAACAGATTTCCTATTTGTACCATGCCCTTCCTCAGTTTTGTTGAGACGCTGGGCTAAGAAACCGCAAGGCGAAGGCGCACCCGCAATCCGATACGGATCGCGCGGGACAGGATGCTGTTGGAGTTGGGAATGCGCCGCAGCCTGTTCAGGACGACGGGCGTCGCCTGAGCCACCGCGATGATCGTGGCGAAACCGTGCATAAATCGGTCCCCGCAACCGCACTCAAGTTGCAGGAAATTTGAATAGAAATTTAGATAATGTCGAGCAAAATCCGAGGGACCGCTATTCAACCACCGCTTACGGCCTCCAGAAGGCCCTCGATGACCGCCTCGAACATCTCGCGGGTCAGGCGTCGCGTGTTGGTGTTGTAGCGTGAGCAGTGGTAGCTGTCGGCCAGCATGACCCCCGAGGGAAGGTAGTGTCGCGCGCCGTGCGCGAAGGCGAAGCGCTGCCGTTTGAGGCCGAGCGCGGCCAGGATCTGCTCATGCGCGATCCGGCCGAGCGCCAGCACCGCGCGCAGCCCTTTCGCAGCCCCCAGTTCGGCGGCGAGGAACGGCCGGCAGGCGGCGATCTCGGCGGGCAGCGGCTTGTTCTCCGGCGGCACGCAGCGCACCGCGTTCGTGATCCTGGCGCCGACCAGGACCAGCCCGTCATCGGCCCGGGCGGCGTACTCGCCCTGCGCCAGGCCGAACTTGGCCAGCGTCTCGTACAGGAGCACGCCCGCATAGTCGCCGGTGAACGGCCTCCCCGTGCGGTTGGCGCCGTTGAGGCCGGGTGCCAGCCCGACGATCAGCAGCCGCGCTTCCGCGCCGCCAAAGGACGGGACGGGGGCGTTGAACCAGTCGGGATGGCGGCCGCGTTCGGCGGCACGCAGGGCGACGAGGCGAGGGCAGCGCGGACAATCCGATGGCGGTCCGGCTGCAAGGTCGCTCATGCCTCGTCGGCGGCTTCCTGCCGGGCGTAGGCCTCGTGGCGGTGCGACTGGGCGTGGTCGTCGCGGATCCGCTGGATCTCGGGCGCCAGATCCAGAAGCTCCAGAAATGTGTCGGCCTGCCGCCGCAGCTCGTCCGCAACCATCGGCGGCGCCGAGCGGATCGTCGACACGACGGTCACGCGGATGCCCTTGCGCTGCACCGCCTCGACGAGCCGGCGGAAATCGCCGTCGCCGGAGAACAGCACGACGTGGTCGAGGTATTGCGCCATCTCCATGACGTCGATGGCGAGCTCGATGTCCATGTTGCCCTTGATCTTGCGGCGCCCCATGGCATCGGTGAATTCCTTGGTCGGCTTGGTCACCATGGTGTAGCCGTTATAGTCCAGCCAATCGACGAGCGGCCGGATCGGCGAGTACTCCTGGTCCTCCAGCAGCGCCGTGTAATAGAAGGCGCGGATGAGGCGGCCGCGGCTGCGGAACAGTTCGAGCAGGCGGCGATAGTCGATGTCGAAGCCGAGCGCGCGGGCGGCGGCATGGAGGTTGGCGCCGTCGATGAAGATGCCGATGCGCTCCTCGGTATAGAATTTCATGGTGTGGTTCCTGACGTCGCTCGGCAATGCGTGACCCCGATGAACAGGTATGACAATGCGTCAGATATGCGGCGGTCGGCGAGCAGGCACAAGGCCGAACGGGCGTGCCCCTGCAGAGCGTCCGTCGCGGGCAGGTCCGCCGCGACCGTAACGGCTTGGTGCGCCACGTGATCCTGATCGGACTGGGGGCCAACCTGCCGAGCCGGTTCGGCACGGCGGCCGCGACGCTGACCGCCGCCTTGGAGGCGCTGGGAGGGGAGGGCATCCGAGTCGCGGCATGCTCGCCGTGGTACGAATCGGCGCCCGTCCCGGCCTCGGACCAGCCCTGGTTCGTGAATGGCGTGGCCGCGCTGGCGACCGCCCTGCCGCCGGCGGATCTGCTGCGAAAGCTGCATGCGATCGAGCAGGATTTCGAGCGCGTCCGGTCCGTGCCGAACGCCGCGAGGACGATCGACCTCGATCTTCTGGACTATGAGGGGCAGGTCAGCGAGGGATGGCCCGTGCTGCCCCATCCGCGACTGCACGAACGGGCCTTCGTGCTGCGGCCGTTGCTCGACATCGCGCCGGGCTGGCGCCATCCGGGCTTCGGGGACGATGCGGGCGCGCTCCTCGCGCGGGTCGGGCCCGAACAAATCGTCCGTCCTCTCGATTCTAACGGATGATCTGCCATGCCCCGTCCGTTATTGCACCGTCGAGAGGGCGCAGCGTATATCTGAGAGTTCGCGGAGATTTCCAGGGACTGAACCGCCATGGCGCGTGTAACGGTTGAAGATTGCGTGATGAAGGTGCCGAACCGCTTCGAGCTGGTGCTCGTGGCGGCGCAGCGGGCGCGCGACATATCGTCCGGCGCGACGCTGACGCTTGATCGTGACGACGACAAGAACCCGGTCGTGGCGCTGCGCGAGATCGCTGATTCGACGGTCGTCGTCGAGAGCCTCAAGAACGCGCTGGTGACCGGCCTCCAGAAGAAGGCCGAGGTGGACGAGCCGGAAGAGGATCGGGAGCTGACCCTGGCCGACGAGACCTGGCCGCGCGGCGCCGGCGAGCGGGTGATCGCCGAGGAGCTCTCCGACGAGATGGAAGGCGAAGAGGTCGAGGCGGAGCCTGGTGAAGAGGAGTTGGCCACCGAAGGCGCCGAGGGCGTCGATTTCGGCGGCGGCTTCGTCGACGAGGAAACCTGATCGAAGGAGCGGAACGGAGTGCAGTCGGGGCGAGGGCGCCGTAGCGCGATGAACCGCCGATCCGGTCGTATACCGGTGCGGATGGCGGGGCTTGCGGCTGATGCTCCGCCAGTTTGAGCTCGTCGAAAGGGTCAAGGAGTACGATCCCGACGCCGACGAGGATCTGCTGAATCGCGCATACGTCTTCACCGTGCAGGCGCACGGTTCGCAGAAGCGGGATTCCGGCGATCCCTATTTCTCACATCCGGTCGAGGTCGCGGGCATCCTCGCTCGCATGAAGCTCGATACGGCCTCGATCGTCACCGGGCTGCTGCACGATACGGTCGAGGACACGGTCGCCACGCTCGAGGACATCGAGCGGCTGTTCGGCAAGGACATCGCGCGGCTGGTCGACGGCGTGACCAAGCTGTCGCGGATCGAGCTGCAGTCCGACAAGTCCAAGCAGGCCGAGAACTTCCGCAAGCTCGTCCTGGCGATGTCGGAGGACATCCGCGTCCTCCTCGTCAAGCTGGCCGACCGGCTGCACAACATGCAGACGCTGCGTTTCGTGAAGGATCCGGCGAAGCGCCAGCGCATCGCGCGCGAGACCATGGAGATCTACGCGCCGCTGGCCGAGCGCATCGGCATCCACACGATGAAGGACGAGCTCGAGGACCTGGCGTTCGCCGAGCTTCATCCCGAGGGGCGGGCCAGCGTGATGACGCGGCTCGCCTTCCTCAAGGAGAAGGGCGAGGACCTCGTCAAGCGCGTGCAGGCGGAGCTGCTGAAGACGCTGCACGACGGCGGCGTCGATTGCACCGTCACGGGGCGGGAGAAGACGCCCTATTCGATCTGGCGCAAGATGCAGAAGAAGAACGTCGGGTTCGAGCAGCTCTCCGACGTCATGGCCTTCCGCGTGATCGTCGAGAAGCTCGGCCAGTGCTACGAGGCGCTGGGCGTCATCCACGGCAAGTACGCGGTCGTGCCGGGCCGCTTCAAGGATTTCATCTCGACGCCCAAGCCCAATGGCTACCGCTCGCTCCACACCGCCGTGATCGGTCCGGAGAGCGAGCGCATCGAGGTGCAGATCCGCACGCGCGAGATGCACGAGGTGGCAGAGCTCGGCGTCGCCGCGCACTGGAGCTACAAGCAGGGCGCCGCGGTGCCGGACGGCACGCGCTACCGCTGGCTGCACGAGCTCCTCGACATCCTCGAGCACACGGCCAATCCCGAGGAGTTCTTCGAGAACACGAAGCTCGACCTCTACCAGGACCAGGTCTTCGTGTTCACGCCGAAGGGCGATCTCTATCCGCTGCCGCGCGGCGCCACGCCGGTCGACTTCGCCTATGCCGTCCACAGCCAGATCGGCGACAGCTGCGTCGCCGCCAAGATCAACGGGCGGATCGCGCCTCTGCGCACGGTGCTCTCCAACGGCGATCAGGTCGAGATCATCACCTCGAAGGCGCAGACGCCGAACCCGACCTGGGAGCGCTTCGTCGTCACCGGCAAGGCGCGGGCCCGCATCCGCCGCTTCATCCGGCTGCAGCAGCGCGCCCAGTATATAAATCTGGGCAAGGAAATCCTGGCCAAGGCGATCCGCCACGAGCAGGGCGAGTTCTCTGAGAAGCTTCTGGAGGCGGCGCTGAAGCCGCTGGAAGTGGCCAGCGTCGAGGATCTCTATGCGGCGGTGGGCGAGGGGCTGCTGACCCGGACCGAGGTGCTGAACGCCGCCTTCCCGAATCGCAACGAGCCGCGCTCGGCCAAGGTCGTGCCGCTGGCCCGCGCGCGCAAGACGCCGACCGATCATGCGGTGCCGATCCGCGGTCTGATTCCGGGCATGGCGGTGCATTTCGCCGGCTGCTGCCACCCGCTGCCGGGCGACCGGATCGTCGGCATCATCACCACCGGCAAGGGCGTCACCATCCACACGCTCGACTGCGACACGCTCGAGAGCTTCGCCGACGCGCCCGAGCGCTGGCTCGACGTCGCCTGGGATCCCGAGGAGGTCGACGGCGGCCATGTCGGCCGGATCTCGGTGATGATCGGCAACGAGCCGGGGAGCCTCGCCAACCTGACCACCGTCATCAGCAAGAGCGACGGCAACATCACCAACCTCAAGATCACCAACCGCTCGGCGGATTTCTGGGAAATCCTGGTCGACATCGAGGTGCGCGACGTGAAGCACCTGTCGAACGTGATCGCCGCGCTGCGCGCCTCCCCGGCCATCACCTCCGTCGAGCGCGCGCGGGGATAAAAGCCCCTCTCCTGCCCTTCAGGGCGGAGAGGGAGGGACCCATTGCGTGAGCAATGGGAGGGTGAGGTGGGCCGCGCCGCAGCTCCGACCTATCCCCCACCTCACCCCGACCCTCTCCGCCCCCAGGGGCGGAGAGGGAGACAAAGGCGATGTCGGCAGGACGTGCCTCCCATGCCGTCAGATGGCGCGGGTTCCGCTTTAGTGAGTGTTGTGACGCCGGAACGTTTTCGCTAGGGTGCCCGCCGTCTTCGCAAGGCTGCGTCCCCGACCCGCGAAGCGGATGCCGTCGGGGATCGTTGGCTAGAGAATCTTCGAGTACGGCAGGGCAGCAGAATGCAGCGATCCGTCGGTCGATCCCTTCTTGGTCTCCTCGCATGCCTCGCGCCGGGCGCGGCCTTCGCCGACCGGCCCGTGCCCTGGCAGATGTGGTTCCAGGACCCCGCGACTCCGGTCGCCGACCGGCTCCAGGACCTGCATTTCTGGGTGGTCGTCGTAATCACCTTCATCACCATCTTCGTGATGGGGCTGCTCGCCTGGGTGTGCTTCCGCTACCGCGCGAAGGCCCATCCGGTGCCGACGCGGACCACCCACAACACGGTGATCGAAATCGCCTGGACGGTGATCCCGATCGTCATCCTGCTCTGCATCGCCGTCCCCTCGCTCAGCCTCATCTATTTCCAGGAGCGGATCCCGAAGGACGTCGCGCTGACCCTCAAGGTCACCGGGATCCAGTGGTACTGGCACTACGATTATATCGATAACGGCGGCTTCGGCTTCGACAGCCAGCGCAAGGACGATTCGAAGCTCAGCGATCCGTCGCTGCGGCTGCTCGACGTTGACAACGAGGTCGTGCTGCCGGTCGGCGAGAACATCCGTGTCCAGATCGCCGGCAACGACGTGATGCACAGCTGGTTCGTGCCCTCGCTGGCGGTCCAGAAATACGCCGTCGTCGGGCGGCTGAACGAGGTCTGGATCAACATCGAGCGCGAAGGCACGTATTTCGGCGAATGCAATCAGATCTGCGGGATCAACCACGCCTTCATGCCGATCAAGATCCACGCGGTCTCGAAGGAAGCCTTCGCGGCATGGGTGGAGGATGCGAAGAAGAAGTTTGCCCAGGACGGAGCGCAGCGGCCGCAACTGGCCGACGCGACTCCGGCGCACTGATCAGATTGGGACCGAAGGGCTAGGACGATGGCGCACACAGCCGAAGCACACGACGAGCACGATGTTCACGAGCACCACGCGCCGGGCTTCGCGCGTCGCTGGCTCATGTCCACGAACCACAAGGACATCGGCACGCTCTATCTGATCTTCTCGATCATTGCGGGGCTGATCGGCGGCGCCTTCTCGGTGGCGATGCGCTACAACCTGATGCACCCCGGCGCCGCCCTCGTCGGCGACGATCATCAGCTCTACAACGTGATGGCGACGGCGCACGGCCTCATCATGGTGTTCTTCACCGTGATGCCGGCGACCATGGGCGGCTTCGGCAACTGGTTCGTGCCGCTGATGATCGGCTCGCCGGACATGGCCTTCCCGCGGCTGAACAATGTCAGCTTCTGGCTGCTGGTCCCGTCCTTCCTGCTGCTGACCCTCTCGACCCTGGTCGGGCCGACCGGCGATGTCGGCGTCGGCACCGGCTGGACGATCTACGTGCCGCTGTCGGCGAAGGAAGGGCCGGGGATGGACATGGCCATCTTCGCGCTGCACCTTGCGGGCGCCTCGTCGATCCTGAGCTCGATCAACTTCATCACCACGATCTTCAACATGCGCGCGCCGGGCATGACGTTGCACAAGATGCCGCTCTTCGCCTGGGCCGTGCTGATCACCGCCTTCCTGCTGCTGCTGTCGCTGCCCGTTCTCGGCGGCGCCATCACCATGCTGCTGACCGACCGGAACTTCGGGACGACCTTCTTCAACCCGGCCGGCGGCGGCGACCCGATCCTGTTCCTGCACCTGTTCTGGTTCTTCGGGCACCCCGAGGTCTACATCATGATCCTGCCGGGCTTCGGCATGGTCAGCCACATCATCTCGACCTTCTCGAAGAAGCCGATCTTCGGCTATCTCGGCATGGCCTACGCCATGGTGTCGATCGGCGTGATCGGCTTCGTGGTGTGGGCGCACCACATGTACACGGTCGGCCTCGACCCCGACACGCGGGCCTACTTCACGGCCGCGACCATGGTCATCGCCGTGCCGACGGGCGTGAAGATCTTCTCGTGGATCGCCACGATGTGGGGCGGCTCCATCGAGTTCAAGACGCCGATGCTGTGGGCGATCGGCTTCATCTTCCTCTTCACCGTCGGCGGCGTCACCGGCCTGGTGCTGTCCAATGCCGGCGTCGATATCGCGCTCCACAACACCTATTACGTGGTCGCGCATTTCCACTACGTGCTGAGCCTGGGCGCCATCTTCTCGATGTTCGCCGGGTTCTATTACTGGCTCGGCAAGATGTCGGGGCGGCAATATCCGGAATGGATGGGCCAGATCCATTTCTGGACGACCTTCATCGGCGTCAACGTGACCTTCTTCCCGATGCATTTCCTCGGGCTGGCCGGCATGCCGCGGCGCTACGCCGACTATCCGCCGGCCTTCGAGGGCTGGAACGAGGTCGCCTCGTGGGGCGCCTACATCTCCTACGCCTCGACGTTGTGGTTCGTGATCACCGTGATCTACACGCTGACCGCGGGCAAGCGCGTGGCCGCCAACTACTGGGGTCCCGGTGCCACGACGCTGGAATGGACGGTGCCGTCGCCGCCGCCCTTCCACACCTATGACGAGCTGCCGGTCATCCGGTAGGCAATGTCGGTGACCGACACGACCACCCCTGACCTTCTCGCGCCGGGGGGACTCTCAGCCGCGAGCGTCGGCGACTACTGGGCGCTGCTGAAGCCGCGCGTCATGTCGCTGGTCGTGTTCACCGGCTTCGTCGGCTACTGGATGGCGCCCGGGCACCTGCACCCGGTGCTGGCTTCGGTGGCGATTCTCTGCATCGCCCTTGGCGCGGGCGCGTCGGGTGCGATCAACATGTGGTACGACCGCGACATTGACGCGATCATGCATCGCACGCGGCTGAGGCCCATCCCGGCCGGGCGGATGACTCCGGAGGAAGCGCTCGCCTTCGGCGTGATCCTGGCGGTCGGCTCGGTGATCCTGATGGGCCTCGCGGTCAATCCCGCGGCCGCGGGTCTGCTGGCGCTGACGATCCTCTTCTATGTCTTCGTCTACACCGTCTGGCTCAAGCGCTCGACGCCCCAGAACATCGTGATCGGCGGCGCCGCCGGCGCCTTCCCGCCGATGATCGGGTGGACCGCGGTGACCGGCGATATCGGTCTGCCGTCGCTGGCGCTCTTCGCTCTCATCTTCTTCTGGACGCCGCCGCATTTCTGGGCGCTGTCGCTCTATCGCTCGGGCGATTACGAGCGGGCAGGCGTGCCCATGCTGCCGGTCGTGGCCGGGCTCCGCGAGACCAAGCGGCAGATCCTGGTCTACACGCTGGTGCTGTGGCCGGTCTCTATCGCGCCCTACTTCCTGCACATTGCCGGGCCGGCCTATCTGGCGACGGCGATCGCGATGAGCCTCGGCTTCACCTGGCTCGCGATCCGGGTCTGCCGGGCGCAGGGCGACGGTGCGGCGCGGCGGATGTTCCGCTTCTCGCTGCTCTACCTCTTCGTGCTGTTCGCGGCGCTGCTCGTCGACCGTGTGCCGGCGTGACGACGGTGAAGCTGCCTTCGGACGAGCTCCTGCGGCGCCGCCGCGCCCGCAACTGGGCGCTCGGCGGGGTCTTGCTCGCCTTCGTGCTCCTGTTCTATCTCGTCACCATTGTCCGCATCGGCCTGTCGCCCTGACCGGCCGCCTCGCTCCGTTCGTGTGAAAGAGCCTTCTCGATGAGCCAGCCAGAGCCAGTCCACGGTCCGAAGCACCAGTACCATCTCGTCGATCCGAGCCCGTGGCCGCTCGTCGCCGCGCTGGGTGCCGGGACGATGTTCGCCGGCGCGGTGCTCGGGATGCACGACGTGCCGCTCGCCGGCATCTCCGGCTGGTTCATCGCCGCGGCGGGCTTCATCTGGCTGGTCACCACCATGGGCGTGTGGTGGCGCGACGTGGTCAACGAGGCGACCTTCCAGGGCCATCACACGCCGGTCGTGCAGATCGGCCTGCGCTTTGGCATGGCGCTCTTCATCGCGTCGGAGGTGATGTTCTTCTCGGCCTTCTTCTGGGCCTTCTTCACCTCCTCGCTCTATCCGGTCGGCGGCGTCTGGCCGCCCAAGGGCATCACGCCCTTCGACCCGTGGCACCTGCCGTTCCTCAACACGCTGATCCTGCTGACCTCGGGCACGACCGTCACCTGGGCGCACCACGCGCTCATCGAGGGCAACCGCAAGGGCCTGCTCCAGGGCCTGGCGATCACCGTGGCCCTCGGCATCGCCTTCACCTCGTGCCAGGCCTACGAGTACGGGCACGCGCTGTTCCATTTCTCGGGCAACATCTTCGGCGCCACCTTCTTCATGGCGACCGGGTTCCATGGCTTCCACGTCATCGTCGGGACGATCTTCCTCTTCGTCTGCCTGATCCGCGCCTATCTCGGACACTTCAAGCCGGACCATCACTTCGGCTTCGAGGCGGCGGCCTGGTACTGGCATTTCGTGGACGTGGTCTGGATCTTTCTCTTCTTCTGCGTCTATGTCTGGGGCGGCGGCAGCGTTCCGACCGAATAGGGCGGCGCCGGCCTGTGTCACCGTCCGCGGCTCCCGCCTAGGCGAGGCGGCGCGGCGCGGCGCTTGGTCCGCCCGCTTCGGGCGTGCGGCTCCCCGGACGATGCCGGGACTGCGGCTCCGATGACGACGGCTGCCGCCTATATCCGCGAGCACTTCCGCTTCACGCTCGTCCCGACGCTGTTCACCGTGCCGGCACTGATCCTGCTGATCGGGCTCGGCACCTGGCAGGTCCAGCGGCTGCACTGGAAGACCGCGCTGATCGCCGAGCGCCGGGCGGGGTTCTCGGCGCCGGCGGTGGCATTGCCGGGGACGCTCGCCGAGGCTCAGTCGCTCGAATACCGCCACGTCACGGTCCGCGGCACCTTCGACCACACGAAGGAGCTCCATATCGCCGCCGAGGACGAGAACGGCACCAGAGGCTGGCAGATCGTCACCCCGCTGACCCTTGCCGACGGGCACATTCTGCTGGTCAACCGTGGCTTCGTGCCGGAATGGATGGAGGCGTCGGCCTCGCGCGCCGCGGGCCAGATCGCCGGCGAGGTCGAGGTGGACGGCATCCTCCGGATCGAGCACAAGCCCACCGGGTGGATCATCCCGGCGAATCAGCCGAAGCAGAACTTCTGGCTCTTCGTCGACGTACCGCAGATGACCGAGGCCGACGGTCTCGATCCCGCCCGCGTCCTCCCGTTCTTCGTCGAGGCCGGGTCCACGCCCAACCCCGGCGGTCTGCCGATCGGCGGGCAGACGCGGATCAACCTGCCCAACGACCACCTGCAATACGCCATCACCTGGTACAGCTTCGCGGTCGCGCTGACCGTCATCTACCTCGTCTACCACTACCGGAAGCCGGAACCATGAGCGCCTATCGGACGCTTGAGACCCGGTTCGGCCGCCTCGGCACGCTGCGCGAGGCGCTGGCGGTGCTCAACTGGGACTTCTCGTCGATGATGCCGACCGGTGGGGCGGCGGCGCGGCAGGCGCAGCTTGCGACGCTGGAAACCCTTTACCACGAGCAGCTGACCGATCCCGCGATCCCGGACCTGATCGGGGAGGCCGAGGCAGCGGGCGGCCTCGACGAGTGGCAGTCGGCCAATCTTGCCGAGATGCGGCGGGAATGGCGGGCCGCGAGCGTGCTGCCGGCGGCGCTGGTCGAGGCACGCGTGGCGGCCGGGCTCGATTGCGAGATGGCTTGGCGGCGGGCGCGGCCCGACGATGATTTCGCCGCCGTGGTTCCCGCGCTTCAGCGCGTGCTGGACCTCACCCGTGAAGCCGCCGCGGCGAAGGCATCGCTTCTGGGGATCTCGTCCTACGACGCGCTGCTCGACACGTACGAGCCGGGCGGCCGGGCGGCCGCCATCGACGTTCTGTTCGAAGAGGTGGCGAGGTTCCTGCCCGGCCTCATCGACCGCATCCTGGAGCGCCAGGCTGCGGTGCCGCCGCCGGTGGATCCGCCGGGTCCGTTTCCGATCGCCGCCCAGCGTGCGGTGGCGATGCGGCTGATGGCGCAGATCGGCTTCGACTTCGATCATGGGCGGCTCGACACAAGCCTGCACCCGTTCTGCGGCGGCACGCCGGACGACGTGCGGATCACCACGCGATACGAGGAGGAGGATTTCGGGCGCGCGCTGATGGGCGTGCTGCACGAGACCGGCCACGCGCTCTACGAGCAGGGCCTGCCGGCCGCGTGGCGCCGCCAGCCGGTCGGGCGGGCCCGTTCCTTCGCGGTTCACGAAAGCCAGTCGCTGCTGATCGAGATGCAGGCCTGCCGATCGCGCGAGTTCGCCGAGTTCGCGGCGCCCATCCTGCAGGAGGCGTTCGGCGGCCCGGCGGCAGCCTGGGACCCCGACAATCTCTATCGTCGCAACACAATTGTCGCCCGCAGCCTGATCCGCGTCGACGCGGACGAGGCGACCTATCCTCTCCACGTCATCCTGCGGTATCGGCTGGAGCGCGCGATGCTTTCCGGCGATCTCCGGCTGAGCGACCTGCCCGGCGCCTGGCGCGAAGCGATGCGGGACCTCGTCGGCATCGAGCCCACGGACGACCGCGACGGCTGCCTCCAGGACATCCACTGGTACTGCGGGCTGTGGGGCTACTTCCCGAGCTATACCCTGGGCGCGCTGACGGCGGCGCAGTTCTTCGAGGCGGCGACGCGCCAGGACGCGGGCATCCGGCCAGGACTGACGCGGGGTGACTTCGCGCCGCTTCTCGCCTGGCTGCGGCGGCACGTTCACGGGCGCGCGGCGTCGGTCCCGGTCGCGGAGATCGTGGTCGATGCGACCGGGCGGGCGCTCGACACTTCGGCGTTCCAACGGCATCTGGAACGGCGGTATGGGGGTTTGCATTAGGTGCAGCGCCGACCCAAGTCTTCGAGCATCGGCGGCGGTCAAACGGTATGGACGGGTGACGTCGATGGATGAGATCACGTTCCTGTCGCAGTTCTGGAAGTCCCCGCGCTCGATCGGCGCTGTCGTGCCAAGCTCGTCCGGCCTGTCGCGGACCATGCTCGGTCATATCGACTTCGACAATCTTCATGCGATCGTCGAGTTTGGGCCGGGAACGGGCGCCTTCACCAAGGACATCGCGCGCAAGCTGCGGCCGGGACAGCGCTACATCGGCATCGAGATCAATCGCACCTTCTGTGCGCAGCTCGTCGAGCGGTTCCCCGGCCTGCATTTCGTCAACGACAGCGTCGTCCGCCTGGAGGGCATCCTCGCCGACGCCGGGATCGGCGAGATCGATGCGGTCGTGTGCGGGTTGCCCTGGGCCTCGCTGCCGATCAGCGACCAGGCCCGGATCATGGACGCAATGCTGCGCCGGCTGCCGCCAGGCGGCGTCTTCGTCAGCTTCGCCTATCCCTCCGCGCTGGCGCTGCCGGGGGCGCAGGCCCTCCGGCGGCGCCTCAAGGCCAGTTTCTCGCGGGTGACCACGACCAGGATCGTCTGGTGGAATTTCCCGCCGGCCTTCGCCTATGTGTGCGTCCGGTAGCGGGCGTGACCGACCGATGATATACGTATGGGCTCACGTATATCCATGGAGCCTTCGATGCAGGTCGCAAAATGGGGCAATAGCCTTGCCGTGCGGCTTCCCGCCACGGTTGTCGAGGCGCTCGACCTGCGGGCGGGCGACCAGATCGAGATCCACGTCGCCGGTCCACGCGAGTTCGCCGTGGCGCGGAAGCCGGGCCGCGACCAGCTGCTGAAGCGACTGCGCGCCTTCCGCGGCCGTCTTCCCGACGACTTCAAGTTCGACCGGGACGAGGCGAATGCCCGGTAGCTTCATCGACACCCACGTCCTCGCCTATCTCGCCTCGAGCGATCGGGCGAAGGCGGATCGGGCAGAGGAGATCGTTCGCGACGGCGGCGTCATCAGCGTCCAGGTGCTGAACGAGCTGGCCAATGTCGCCCGCCGCAAGATGACACTGTCATGGGCGGAGACCCGTGACCTGCTGTCCGCGGTCCGCGGCCTCCTTTCCGTTCGGCCGTTGACCGCCGATGTCCACGACGCGGGCTTGGCGCTGGCCGAGCGCTACGGGCTTGCGATCTATGATGCGATGATCGCGGCCTCGGCGCTTGACGCGGATTGCGAAGTCCTCTGGTCGGAGGACATGCAGCACGGGCTGTCGATCAATTCCCGGCTGCGGATCGCCGACCCCTTCCGACCGGTTGCTCCGCCTCCCGCCAGCCGATAGGGTGCGCGACTTTCACCCACAGGATGGGCGCTTCCTTGCGGTACGTCAGCACACGCCAATCGGGCGACACCGGCACACGGTCGTTCGAGGACATCCTTCTCGAAGGCATTGCCCCGGATGGCGGGCTCTACGTGCCGGTCGAGATACCGAACCTGTCGCACGACGAGATCCGGCGCTGGCGCGGCGCCGACTACGCGTCGGTCGCTGCCGCGGTGCTGGAGCGGTTCGCCGGCGGCACGCTGACGCGATCCGAGCTCGACGCTCTCACGCAGAGCGCCTATCGCGGCTTCGACCACCCCGCCGTCGCGCCGCTGAAGCAGATCGGCCGCGACGAGTGGCTGCTCGAGCTGTTCCACGGACCGACGCTTGCCTTCAAGGACTACGCGCTGCAGGTGCTGGGGCGGCTCTTCGACAAGGTTCTGGCGCGGCGCCGGGAGCGCATCACCATCATCGGCGCGACCTCGGGCGATACGGGCTCGGCCGCGATCGAGGCGTGCCGCGACCGGGACATGCTCGACGTCTTCATCCTCTATCCGGACGGCCGCACCTCGGAGGTGCAGCGCCGGCAGATGACGACGGTCGCGTCCGAGAACGTGCACACGCTGGCGATTGACGGCAGCTTCGACGATTGCCAGGATCTGGTGAAGGCGATGTTCGCCGACGCGCCGTTCCGCAGCCGGCTCGGCCTCGCCTCGGTGAACTCGATCAATTGGGCCAGGATCACCGCCCAAATCGCCTACTACTTCGTGGCGGCGACGGCGCTGGGCGCGCCCGATCGGCCGGTGAGCTTCGCCGTGCCGACCGGCAATTTCGGCAATGTCTATGCCGGGCATGTCGCCCGCGCGATGGGGCTGCCGGTGCGTAGCCTGGTGATCGGGACCAACCGCAACGATATCCTGTGGCGGTTCATCGCCTCGGGCGATATGAGCCTCCGCCCGGTCGAGCCGAGCCTCAGCCCCAGCATGGATATCCAGGTGTCGAGCAATTTCGAGCGTCTCTATCACGAAGTCCTCGGCCGCGACGGCGCGGCGACGGCGGCTGCCATGACCGCATTCCGGCGTGACGGCAGGCTGCCGGCCAACGAGAAGGCCTGGCAGCGGGCGCGGCTTCTCTTCGAGGCGCATCGGCTCGACGACGAGGGGATCGAGGCCACCATCGCCGACGTGTTTCACGAGACGGGCGAGATCATCGATCCCCATTCCGCGGTCGCCGTCGCGGCGATGCGGGCACAGCCTGGCGAGGCCGGCGTGCCGCGCGTGGCGCTCGCCTGCGCCCATCCGGCGAAATTTCCCGAAGCGGTCGAGCGGATCACCGGGTATCGCCCGGTCCTGCCGCCGCACCTAGAGGATCTGATGGAACGACAAGAGACGATCAACCGCCTGCCCAACGATCTCGATGCCGTCCGGCGCTTCGTCGCATCGCGCGCCCGCCGCGGAGCAGCGCAATGAGCGGCCAGCGCGTCGCCATCCTGCCGAACGGCATGCGCGTCGTCACCGACACGATGGGTGGGGTTGCCACCGCCTCGCTGGGCGTGTGGGTCGATGTCGGCACGCGCAGCGAGGCCGCCTCGATCAACGGCGTCGCCCATCTGCTGGAGCACATGGCCTTCAAGGGCACCGAGCGGCGCTCGGCCCGCGCGATCGCCGAGGCGATCGAGACCGTCGGCGGCCACATCAACGCCTACACCTCGCGGGAGCACACCGCCTATCACGCGCGCGTGCTGGCCGAGGACGTGCCGCTTGCCGTCGACGTGCTGGCCGACATCCTGCAGCATTCCGTCTTCGACCCGACGGAGCTGGAGCGCGAGCGCACCGTCATCCTGCAGGAGATCGGGCAGGCGCTCGACACGCCGGAAGACGTGATCTTCGACAACTTCCAGGAATGCGCCTATCCCGAGCAGGGGCTGGGCCGGCCGGTGCTCGGGCGGGCCGAGATCATCCGCACGATCGAGCGCGACGCCATCGCCGGCTACATGCAGCACCACTACGCGCCGTCGCGCATGGTGCTGGCCGCGGCCGGCGCGGTCGACCACGATGCCGTCGTCGACCTCGCGGGAAAGGCGTTCAGCGAGCTTAAGCCGCGCGAGCCGGCCAAGCCAGAGCCCGCGCGCTATGTCGGCGGCGACCGGCGCGAGGCCAGCGAGCTCGAGCAGGTGCATTTCGTGCTGGGGTTCCCTGGCGTCAGCTACGACGATCCCGATTACTACACGGCCTCGGTGCTGTCGGCGCTGCTGGGCGGCGGGATGTCGTCCCGGCTGTTCCAGGAGATCCGCGAGAAGCGCGGCCTCGTCTATTCGGTCTATTCCTTCGCCGCCTCCTATGTCGATGGCGGGCTGTTCGGCGTCTATGCCGGAACCGGCGAGGACGAGGTGGCCGAACTGGTGCCGGTGCTTTGCGACGAGCTGGTCCGCGTCGCCGATACGCTCGGCGAGGACGAGGTGCGCCGTGCCCGCGCCCAGCTCAAGGCGAGCCTGCTGATGGGGCTGGAGAGCAGCGCCTCGCGGGCCGAGCACGCGGCCAGCCAGCTGTTGATCTTCGGCCGCACCATCCCGAGCTCGGAGATCGTCGCCAAGGTCGAGGCGGTCGACACGGCTCGGGTGGCCCGGCTCGGCCGCCAGCTTTTTGCCGCCGAGCCGACCGTGGCCGCGCTGGGCCCGATCGGCAAGGTCGAGAGCTTCTCCCGGATCGCCGGGCGGCTGCACCACTGAGGGGCGGATGTCGCGGCTCGGCGCGCTCTTCGGGCTGACGCCTTCCGCCGTCCGGGTCGACGGGGCGCGTGTCCATCTCCGCCAGCCGGAGCGCGCCGACTGGCCCGAATGGGCCGAGCTGCGCGGAGAGTCGCGGGCCTTCCTCAAGCCCTGGGAGCCGAGCTGGGCGCATGACGCGCTGACCCGCGCCGCCTTCCGCCGCCGGCTCGCCCGCTATGCCGCCGACTGGCGCGACGGCGAGGCCTATAATTTCTTCGTCTGCCGCAACGAGGACGGCAAGCTGGCCGGCGGCATCGGCCTGTCGCAGGTCCGCCGCGGCGTCGCCGAGACGGGCAGCGTCGGCTACTGGATCGGCGAGCGCTACGCCCGGCGCGGCTATATGACCGAGGCGGTCGCCCTGCTGACCGGCTTCGCCTTCGGCGAGCTGGGACTGCGTCGGCTGGAGGCGGCCTGCCTGCCGACCAACATCCCGAGCCGCAAGCTGCTCGAACACGTCGGATTCCGCCAGGAAGGCTATGCGCGGGAATATCTCTGCATTGACGGCGCCTGGCAGGACCACCTGCTCTTCGGCCTGCTCAGCGACCGGCGGTAGCGCTCAGTAGGGCGTGCCGTCCTTGTGGCAGTAGTCCTTGCCCACTGGGGCGGTGAGGTCGATGTCAGGATAGTCGCAGGCGTCGTCCTCGGGCCGGCGCGAGCCGATCTCCAGCACGACCGCGTGGGCATCCGAGCGGTTCTGGAGGTGGTGGCCGTCCGCGACACCCGCCTTGAAGGCAGCGCAATCGCCGGCCCGCAGGATCTCCTCGCCGGCATCGGTCACCAGCACGACCTCGCCCGACAGAACCCAGACGAACTCGTCCTCGGCGGTGTGCCAGTGGCGCTGGGCGCTCCACACGCCGGGCTTCAGGACCAGCCGGTTGACGCCGAACTGGGTCAGCCCGGCGGCATCGCCCAGCCGCTGCCGCATCCGGTTCCGGCACGGCTCGTCATAGGGCGGTGGATATCCCGAGCCTTCGGCGCGCGGCGCCCGCTCGATATCGATCTTCGGCATGGGTGAGGCCTCAGGCGTGGCCGGCTTCGCTCGACAGCATGCGGGCGTCGATGCCGAGATCGGCGATCGCGCGGTCCCATTTGCTGTCGTCGTCCGGATCGAAGACGATGCCGCCATTGGCCGGGCCCTGCAGCCAGACATTGGCCTGGATCTCGCTGTCGAGCTGGCCCGGGCTCCAGCTGGCATAGCCGAGCGCCAGCAAGGCCTGGCGCGGGCCCTTGCCGCGGCCGATCGCGCGCAGCACGTCGAGCGTGGCGGTGAGCGCGAACTCGTCGCCGATGACCATCGTCGCGTCCTCGACATAGTCGCTGCTGTGGAGGACGAAGCCGCGCGCCGTCTCGACCGGGCCGCCGAAATGCACCTTGCCCGGGTTCGCGTCCATCCCCGCCGGGATCTTGAGGTGGCTCATGAGCTCCGGCAGGGTGAGGCTGTCCAGCGTCTTGTTGACGACGAGGCCCATCGCGCCCTCGGCACTGTGGGCGCAGATGTAGACGACGGAGCGATTGAACCTGATGTCCCGCATGCCCGGCATCGCTATCAGCAGCTTGCCGGTCATGTAGCGGGATTCGGCCTCGTCGCGACGTAAACCACCCGGCCCGGATCGCATCGTCATGGGCATCCCGGACAGATAATCCTCGGCGCGACGAGCCGCAAGGCGCTCCCCGCGGGAGGTACCCCGCCGCGATGCCGCGTGATTTCGCCGTCGCCCCCCGATATGGTCGCGCCACTCATTCACAATCCTCAAGGACGGCGAGAGATGACGATCAAGGTTGGTGACCGGGTGCCCTCGGTCAAGCTGAAGCAGCTCACGGCGGACGGCATGAAGGATGTGGTGACCGACCAGCACTTCGCCGGAAAGAAGGCGGTGCTGTTCGCGGTCCCCGGCGCCTTCACGCCGACCTGCTCGGCCAAGCACGTGCCGAGCTTCGTCAACCATGCCGAGGAGTTGAAGGCGAAGGGCATCGAGCTGATCGCCTGCATCGCGGTCAACGACGCCTTCGTGATGTCTGCCTGGGGCAAGGACCAGCACGCCGACGGCAAGGTCGAGATGCTGGCCGACGGCAACGGCGACTTCGCGAAGGCGATCGGCCTCGACGCCGATTTCAGCGGCTTCGGCCTGGGCCTCCGCTCGCAGCGCTATGCCATGGTGCTCGACGACGGCGTCGTCACCGTGCTCAACGTCGAGAAACCCGGCGCCTACGAGGTCTCGAGCGCCGAGGCGATCCTCCAGGCGCTCTGACTGCTAGTGTTGTGACTCCAACGGTTGTCGCCTCTTTGTCGTCATGGCCGGACTTGTTCCGGCCATCCACGTCGGGCCGCTCGCCTGTTGCACGACGTGGATGTCCGGGAC
>Ga0070731_10001262_pt1 | contig 27085 bp, 27 predicted proteins | sample Coa_R1_2_FD_66448 | JGI IMG/M metagenome (GOLD analysis project Ga0070731, IMG submission 66448) | Surface soil microbial communities from Centralia Pennsylvania, which are recovering from an underground coalmine fire - Coalmine... | ecosystem: Environmental > Terrestrial > Soil > Unclassified ... | reverse complement strand
AGTTCGATCCGATTCGCGACGTTTAATTTGTCAAAAATGTGGAACAGGTGATTCTTAACAGTGTGCTCACTGATACCGAGTTTCTGCGCGATGTGTTTATTGCTCAAGCCTTGTCCCGTCAACTCCGCCACTGACGTTTCGCGCTTGGTGAGGCTCGTGACCTCACCCAATCCGTCACACGTGGGTGCACTTTGAATGGCTTCCAGCAGGTACTCAGCTTCCGTCGCACGCGCCCAGATCCGGCCCTGAGACACTCGATCGATACAGCTGTAAGCCCGGGTTTTTGCCACCACACGGCGCCAACGCCACGAACAGCTTACAGCTTCGTAAGAACCTGCTGCGCCAGAGTCTTTTCCTTTGCTTTAACCTGATCTACGGGGAACCCGTGAACCAGCACGAAGAATTCTACTTTCCCTTTTTTCACGTACAACATCGTCTCGCCAGCAGTCTTGAGATAAAAAGCGTCATCGGCTATGCCATTAACAGGCGTCGTTTCTACACCTGCACCCGCAGGTGGCGCCTTTTCCATAGCCCAATTGCTGCTGTCACTGACGCTGACCTCGACTCGCTTTGTATTCGTAGGACTCGGGGGCGGCCACTCGCAAAGTATGTTGCCGGGAGACGGTTCCCCGGCCTTCACCGAGATGCCGAGCACCGCATTGACTTGCGCTGGTGTGAGCAGTGAACAAGCATCCGGAAGCGCCGCGGCCTGGGCTCTAGGTATCGTCAGAAGCAAATTGAAAACACATCCCAAAATCGCACAAGTATACTTGCAATCCATATTGTCCTCTCGTTCAAACAGTTTCAGCGCGCAAGCGCTGGGATGCCCTCGCTTCCTTCGACTAAGAAAATACCGCGATATTTAGAAAAGTCCAGCCTCTTCCTAGGTTTTGCTAAGCCTGGCACCAGGATCCAGAAGCCTACTGATGAAACATCCCCATAGCACTCAAAATGGCCGCATCGGTGGCACGCCAATGAACCACTCAACGTTCCTTCTTGCGCTTGCGATCGATGTTAGGCCAATACTGAAACTCAGGCGCATAGAGATCGCCGTCAAGGTCTGAGAGGCGTTGCTGAATTCGTGCTTGCACATCCGCGATTGCTTGGTTGTAAATCGCTGGTCCGACCTCCTCCACAAAGTAGTTGAGCAGCAAGCTTGCCGCCATGTTGCGGATAGGCTCAGCCATATTCTCTTGGAAATAACGCTGAATGGATGTGATCGCGTCCGAACGGGCTTGTTTGGCAAGTTCGATTGTCACGTGGCTCTGGCCCTCTGGGCAAAACTTAGCATTCGTGACTGGCACAAAATCGCCTTAGCGCTCAAAACCCCATCCCGAGGCGAGTAGATGGCGCAAGTTAGCGAGAACCCGGATAGCGACACTTTGATGATTGCAACTTTGCGTACTGTGCTTAAATGGGCGTCAGCTTCTTTCAGGATTGCGTCGAGCCAGAGCGTGAATAAATCCTGCCACCCACACCCACGTTTGTGCGAGAGGATGTGGGCACCAGGAAGTTCTTAAACGGAATTACATGGCTGGAACGACGTAGCTCAGGTCCGGTTCATATTTCCAGATGTCCCATTGCGTGCCCTCGATGAGAGGCGCGACCTTGGCTTGAAACGTCTTCCATTCCGCGGCAGTCATGCCTTTTTCGGCGCCAATAGATCCGTCCAAGTCGGCCCAGCCGTTCAATCCGAGGTAGCTGTGAGTCTCGTTGCTGGGAGTGCCGAATCGAGCCAAGGCCATGCCGAAATCCGTAACGCCAGACTTCTTGAGCGCAGGAACAACCTGTTCGCGAATCAGGGCCTTGAATTCATCCATCTTGCCGGAAACGACTCGTGTACGTCCGGTGCGAACAAAGGCAGGGATTTGATTGGAACGAATCATTAGCTCGGGCTGCATCTCGTCGATCCAGGTTTCCAGGCTGTCCGTATCGAAGTCCAGCCGACGGAATACCGTGACGATGTCCGCCTCTGAGCCTTTTAACTTGGGATTGTCCTCAGCCATGTTCTTCCACTTCATGGAATACCAGACCACCGCGTGTAGGTTGGGCCCGCTCTGAGAATCCCAAATCGTGAACTGTTGCTCGGAACCAGCTTTCTTGACCAGAGCCACGTAGTCTTTGACCGCCGCTTTCCAGCTATCGTCATGCCCCAATTTGGTCTTTACGAGCAACACTGTTCGGATATTCCCCTGGGCCCAGCACTGCATCGAGAAAATCAACAGCCCAGCTATGACAAGCAAACGACGGTGAAGCGAGACGAAGTTTCGCATCGTGTTCTCCTTTTAAATTTTTGTGAAAAGCAGGTTGGTGCTGTAGTGCAATGGAAATTACTTCAACCGGTCCCCGGTCATGCGCGGCAAGTATACACGTGGAAAGATGAATTACAATGTTGGCCAGGTGCAGCGCGTCTGTTTCCCATCGACTTCTCAAGCCATCCAAACGATCGCCGCTGCAACAATGCATGAGGAGAAATCATGCCCGACAGCCTTGATGATCTTCGCCAAATCGACTCCTCCTATCGGGCAACTGAGGACAAAAATCGTCGCAAGCTGGTGAACGAGGCCACGCCTGAATGGCACCGCCTCAAGGGCCTTGTCTCACGGCTTTCGGTCGAAGCGAAAGGCTGTGAAGGAAACCGATTTCAGTGGTTGTCTTCGGGCTCGCAACCTGATTCTCTCAGGCTCAAACATGTCACCGTACGATTCCGGCAGGAAGGCAAGAAAGATGATATCCCGAGTTACTCGGTACAATTTGCGACAACGCCACCAACGCGGGGCAGCGTGGAACTGGAAAATGGATCTTTGCTCGCGCCTTTGGGGTGGTTTTTGCGTCCTGTGCTCCTGGATGACGGTGGTGTGGGTTGGTTCGTCTGCGAACTCGGACAAACCTTCTCCTCAACGGAACTGGTGGAGTAAATAGTTAAGGAAGTGTCCAGGTATTACAAAGTGTACGAAAAAGCACACAAACGCTGGCCCGCGGCGTAAATCTTGGATAGTGCAGTCCGTTAACTCGAACTAAAAAGGAAACAAGTTACCAATTCGCCGCGCTTGGGATTCCGCAGAAACTGCTGCGGCAAGTATTAAATCTCAAGACAATCCATGCGCGATTTCAGCTGGTCGAAACACCTCTATAAATATTTTCCAATTCCCCGCCCCGAGTGCCGGTCGTCCACATCCTCTTCTTTATAGTGGGCTGAGCAGAGAACGAATCTTTGAAATCACGGTTGAGGAAAAACCTAGACACGGTTGGCTGTTAAACCGAAGAGCATAATCGATATCTGCATTCAAGGACTCTGCCCAAGTCGATACACCCGGTACGCAGCCATCACACCGTAGTCGTAGTGGCGGCCATCCAAGCCGTAAACATTCCAGGTATGGATAAAGTTCGAGACACTCACTGCGTTGGTGACCAAATCGGTCGGCCCCTTCGTAAGCTCCCAAATCACATCGCCACCGAACTCCCCAGCCCTCACATCAGCGTGATTTGCGGGAGACGTGAGTTGAAGTTGCCATGGTCGAAGATTAGACTTTTTCGCAGGAGGTAATGTTTATGCGCTGTTTGATGAAAGTCTCAATTCCAGTTGAGAAAGGCAATGCAACAATAAGCGACGGCAGTCTGCCAAAAACCATGGAATCCATTCTCGGTGAGTTGAAACCAGAAGCAGCATATTTTACGGATGATAGCGGCAAGAGAACTGGATTCATCTTCTTTGACCTGAAGGATACGTCTCAGATTCCTGCTGTGGCAGAACCATGGTTTCTCGCCTTCAATGCTCACATCGAACTGCATCCTGTGATGAATCTTGACGACTTAAAGAAAGCGACGCCAGGGATCGAGAAGGCCGTTAAGAATTATCACAAGACCGCGCAAAGGGCAGCCGCGTAAAAGCGTCTTGCGACGGCGCAATGCTCCTCTGCAAAGAATGTGAATTTACCACGCTGTCGGCGTAGCTAAGCTGGTCGATCAGTTTTCGACATCGACAACCAAACGCACATAGAAAAAGGGCCGTCACAAACTGTGGCGGCTTTAGTCTTCCTCGTTTCGTGCCGCCAAGTTCAGTACGGCGTCTTTTTCCGCTTCCCTTCCCTCCAGGTGCGCCAGTCCGAGCATGAATTGCGCGGCCAGAAAGCCCTCGTCGGCGGCCGCACACACCGCATATAGATTGAAAATTTCTTGCCCAAGAAACAGTGCCTTGGCTCCCTATAACACTTTCCGCCTCTGTCGGCGCGGAAACGCGATATAGAAGGATTCCGGTGAAGTCGCGTTCGGGTAAGTAGCCGCGATTATTGCCCTGATCCGCGAGTCTCTTTGCTTGCGCTCCCAACCAGCTTGTCGGCTTGGGCGGTGTCCGCCTCAAGTTTCGGTTCGCTATCTTTTGCCTGCTGATCGAGTTTTTGAAAGACACTCTCCTGCTCGGCGGTTGGGCGCGCGTACGCCAAATCGATGTCTGCGGCCAAGTAAGCGAGATGGTCGCGCAGCTTGGTCTCATACAGCAGGCTGCCTTCACTCGATTTCATAGCCATCTGCGCAACACTGTCGATATCACGATTGAGAGCTGCGAGCGCGTCAGTGGCTTGCGCCGCGGACACACTGCCGTCGGAAATTGCCTTTTGCAAGCTCTCACGCGCAGCCAAAGCTTTGTTTACGGTTTTGTCCAAGCTGTCGAGATCGGCGTGAATCTGGAGATCCAAGTTCAAACGTGATTCCAGGTCCTGCTGAGTGGCGTGAAGCCTTGGATCGAGAGCAACCTCGAATGTTCTTTGCAACTTTTGTCCGCCGTAGTCGAGGATAACGGAATATCTGCCGGGAACAATGACGGGCCTTCCACTGAATCCTCCAGGCCGCCAGCCGCTATAGGTGCGTGATATCCATTTACTTCTGTCGCATAGGAAAAGCGAAGGTCCCATTGGAGACGATTCAATCCCGGTTCGATCGCGCTTAACTTTGCCTCCTTTTCTCGAATCTGCTGATCCGTAGGTTCCCCACTGTGGTCCACTTCGGCTGCAGGATTTTCTTCGTGTTTACTGGTTTGCGCTGCGCTCGTTTGTTGCTTGCCTTCTTCTTTTTCTTTCTCCTCCTTCTCCTTTTCGGTCGCCAGGTGGAGAGTTACTGCGCGAATTACCTTTCCCTCTGGGTCGGCGAACTGGAGCGTGGCCGGAGTGCGGCCATCGTAATTTTGAGGAATGTGGAAGAAAATCGTCGCACCGAATGGCGGGTTGTAACCGGCATCGGAAGGACGTCTTCGCTCCGGGCTGAGAGCGCCGTAGTCATGCGTTAACCATGCTGTCTGAGGCGCGAACAGCCATACGCCATTGACGTCCACATCGGGATTCTTAGTCAACTGCTCGAGAACAGCCAGATTGTCCAGTACCCAAAACGCACGCCCGTGCGTAGCGGCGACGATTTGGCCCTGTCGCGTGTTGATTGCGATGTCGCGTACCTGAGCGACGGGAAGGTTCAGCGTGAGCGGTTGCCAGTGAGAGCCGGCGTCAGTGCTGAAGTAAACGGTGCTGCGACTTGCGAGAAACAATAGGTCAGGATCATCAGGGTCCTGACGCAAATCGAATACAAATTCGTCATCCGGCAGGCCGGCAGTTATGGTTGTCCAATGCTTTCCCAGGTCGCTGGTCCGAAAAACATATGGCCGGAAGTCGTCCCACATATAGCGTCGGGCGGTGAGGTAGGCAGTCTGTTTGTCGCTGTGGGAAGGTTCGATGCAACTGATCCAGGACTCGGGCAACCCGGGCGGCGTCACAGCTTGCCAGTTCTTGCCTCCATCGGTCGTAACGTGAGCGAGACCATCATCAGAACCAGCCCAGAGCAGGTTTCCATCGAGAGGCGATACTGCAAGGGCAGAAACCAAAGGATAAATTTCTGCGCCCGATTGATCGAGGTCAACAGGGCCGCCACTGGGCACCTCGGTGCTGGGTTGATTGCGAGTAAGATCTGGAGAAATACGGTCCCAAGTTGCCCCGTAATTGTCACTCTTAAACACATACTGCGCAGCAATGAACAGTTCCTTTGGGTTCGCAGGAGAAAACAGAATTGGATGGGTCCATCCGAAGCGGTATTCAAGTTCACCGGACGATGCGCCCTCTTGGTAGTAAGGCCACGGACTCACGCTCTTATATTGGTGTGTCTTTCGGTCATATCTTACGAAGATGCTGTAGTAACCACTCCCATAAGTGATATCGGGGTCGCCCGGTTGCGGCACCGCGTACGTGCTTTCACCATAGGCAACATTTTGCCAGGCAGAGATCGGGATCATGCCGCCAGCGTAAGCACTTGGCCCTTCAAACGAACCCTCGTCCTGCTGCGCGCCATATATATGATAGGGAAATTGGTCATCGAGATTGACGTGGTAGAACTGCCCCGTCGGTTGATTGTGCTCGGTGCTCCAGGTGTTGCCCCCGTCCGTCGAAACCGTAGCCCCGCCATCATTTCCTTCCAGCAAAATTCTCGGATCCCCAGGATCGATCCACACCACATGGTTGTCGCCGTGTGGTGTCTTAAGTTTGGTAAATGATTTGCCACCATCATGTGACACCCAAAGCGCATCAACCTCAGGCGCATAGACCGTCTCGGGATTCTTGGGATCAACGTAAATGGTCATGTAATAGAAGGCGCGTTGGCGCAGCTTCATTTCATCATTTACGCGCTTCCAGGTGGCACCGGCATCTTCGGAGCGGAATACGCCGCCTTCCTTCGCCTGAATAATCGCGTAAACGATATCGGAGTTGCTGGGTGCCACTGCTAAACCGATTCTCCCCAAGACCATCTGCGGTAAACCCTGATTACGGGTGAGATTGCTCCAGTGCGCGCCCCCGTCTGTACTCTTGTAGACACCGCTGCCCGGGCCGCCGCTGATCAACCCCCAAGGCATTCTCTGCGCCTGCCACATGGCAGCATAGAGGATGTTCGGATGGTCAGGATCCATCACCAGGCTGATTGCGCCGGTGTTGTCATCTACGAATAGAATTTTGTTCCACGATTTGCCCCCGTCGCTCGATTTGAAAACGCCGCGGTTGGGATCAGCCTTGAACACGTGTCCCATGGACGCGGCGTATACGATGTTCGGATCCTTGGGATCGATCACCAGGATGCTGATGGAATGCGTGTCGCGCAGGCCGGCGTTCTCCCAAGTATTGCCCCCGTCCGTTGACTTGAAAACGCCGTCACCAGGGATGACATCGTTGCGAATGTCGGCCTCACCCGTGCCAACATAGATCGTCTTGGGATCAGATGGCGCCACAGCCACCGCGCCGATGCTAGAACTCGGCCCAGGAAGTTTGCCATCGGTGATGTTCCTCCATTCCACACCTTGATCAGTACTCCGCCAAACTCCGCCGCCAACCGCACCCGCGAAAAAAAGATTGGGATTTCCTGGGACACCGGCGACCGTGATGACGCGTCCTCCGATGTATGGGCCGACACAACGCCACCTCAGCTTACCCATCAGCGCTTGTGTATTAAGCGGTCCTGACGTCTGCGATGCTGAAATGCTGGAAATCAGCGTGGCTAACATAAGATTGACAACGATGCGAACAGTCACGAAACGGGAGTGGCGGCTGGTCATTTTCAGTTCTCCTCGTGAGAGGTTTGCGTTTGCAAATAGACTCCTCACGCTCAATCGCAGGTCACGAAAACGGAAGTTTCGTCGAAGTATGTAGCCGTACGGTGCACAATATATGCGTGTACGACGGAAATGCAGGTTGCTGTAGGTCCAAGCTTCTGTAACCAGAACACGATGCGATGGTAGAAGCAAATCCTGAGTTGCCTACTGACTCTGCAAGAAGTTGACTGCAATTGAACCTGCGCCGCGCAAGATTTCTGCCGAGATATGCCGATTTCTAAGGAAGTGCTTTTGTAAAGCGTGAAAGGAAAGTATTTCGCGCGCACAATTCTGGAAAATTGACATGAATGTTTCATCCTCGGAATCTAGAATGGCAATTGCAATTGTTAGAAAAAGTGGCGACTAGCATCTGACGAGATTTCCGCACTGGAGCGTGAGATTTCATGGTGAGTGTCCGAACAACGCGGTGGTACGTCTTATCTCTCGCAACAGTAGTCGCATGTGTGATTACCAATTCCCAAGTTGCCTGGGGTTGCGCACTTGGTGCTTATCGATCTCCCGAGGGCAATTTGGTCGCCATTACTCCGACTGGAGCGGCTGCTCCAGCCGGAGCACAGTACACGATGCTCGACGGCCGTAGTGGGTCCACATCAGACAAGGGAGCGCCAGTTGCTTGTATTGACGGTTCCATTCGGAGCAAAGGGGCGGGTGGACAATGGCAAGTATGGACGAAACTCGCATTTCGAATTACGCCGGTATCATGTCCAAGCAATGAGGTGGTTCTAAACGGGCTGCTTATGGAGCCCGATCTTCCCGAAGGTTCGCGCCCCCCTTTGATCATTTTCGTGCATGGTTCAGGAAAACAAAGTCCCATCCAAGGTTATTATCAGTACCTGCTGAGTGCTCAGGGAATTGCAACGTTCTTTTACGACAAGCGTGGGACCGGCAAATCAACTGGCCAATATACTCAGGACTTCTATGTTCTTGCAGAGGACGCAGCGAACGCGGTCAATGCAGCGCGCCTCGCAGCTGCCGGCAGATATAGCCGAATCGGTTTTTTTGGGGGAAGCCAAGGTGGTTGGATAGCTCCTCTCGCAGCCACTAAAGCGACGGTTGATTTCGTTGAGGTCGGGTACGGAGTGGTAGGGACGCCTATAGAACAGGATCAATGGCAAGTTGAATATCAAATGCGCGAAGCAGGGTACCTCGGATTCAGTGACGAGATCGACACCGCCGTGAAAAAGATTACGGAATTAACCGGTGCGATCGCTAGTTCAAACTTTTCCAAGAATCTTGAGGATCTCGATTATTTCCGGAAGAAATATTCTGGGCAGCCGTGGTTCTCTGCGATCGATGGACAATATTCAGGGGAGCTTCTCCGGGGCGAAGTTGAGAGAGCGAAAGCCGAAAGCCCTGGCGTGCCCTGGGATTATCCGGCGCTATCGAGCTTGCAACAGCTGCGAATTCCGCAATTATGGGTGTTCGCTGGCGACGACTCAGTGGCACCTGCGCAACAAAGCGTAAAGAGACTTCAACACCTTCGAACATCGCTGGCCAATTCAGAAGCTTGTCCTATCGAAATCGTCGTTTTTCCCCATTCTGACCATGACATCCATACTTTCACGCAAGACGAACAAGGACGGCGAACGCCGATGGGGCTTGCAGATGGATTTCTTCGCCTGCTTGGGGATTGGGCAAAAGGGACGGCCCGCGAGAACTACGGAGACGCCTTTTGGGTGGCTTCACATCGCGAAAGCAACTGAGGGTCCTACGTCTCTTGGGATTTGCTCGCACTGGGCTTCTCCAGAAATTAGTAATCACGCACTTGGAGGCACTCGAAGACCACGCTGATGTCCACCGAGAAGAACACTACACGGAAAACCGGAATAGCGTTACTTAGCGCTACGGAACTGTGGGCAAGCTTGCGATCCATTATCCACAAAACCGGTCATCTCGGCCAGCCAAGCCAAAAGAGAAAGGCAAGCGCAACGACCGCAATAACCACAGTGATCCACCAAGCACGCCAGAAAGTTGTTTCTTCCATGTCTACCTGCCGCCGCGACCAGTGACGTGGGCCGAAACGCCGGTTTGTGCCCACTCCAAACGAGAATCTAAAGCCGCGACTTACGGATAGGAAGCTTGCGGGAAGAGACCGCTCGCAGCGACCTGCAGTTGCCGCATAAACATTGATAGCGTGAGTCAGCAGGATTGCTGGTGTGACCGCATCTGCTGCAGATAAATCGTCCATCGATATGGCCAACCATTTGCATATATTCAGTGAAGCCAGCTGTGCAATACGGACATTGGACAAGCAGTTCGCGATCTACCAAAAACGATGATGTCATTGAGCAATTCCCCTGCGTTTGGCAGCGACAAGCACTAGCAAATCTCGGACGGTACAGCCAGAATCAAGCAAGGCGAGAATATCTTCTGGGTGAATGCCAACTTCTTCTGCTTTTCGCACAATCTTTTCGACAGCTATGTCAAGCAGTTCGTTCTCTCTCCTACTCCATTGCCGCTGTTGTTCCGACATGCGAAATTTCCCCACTGGGCCGCCGTAATAGGGGTAGTGTCGGCTCAGCTGAAAACCTCTATCTGTGACGGGCGTCACAAATCATCGTTTGGCGTATGTTGGCGCATCTACTATCACCGACGGGCACTAGGTTTTCACCGTATTGTTTTTTCGATTTATAAGTCGGGCTCGGGGACGGTCTGCCCAGATGACATGCCACTCCCTAGCCTCAGTCAATTCGAAAACCGAGAGGAGGATTTGTCCTATGTTTGCACGTATGGTTGAATTCGTTCCAAAGTACGAGAAGAAGGATGAGTTCATCGTGGTGATGAAGAAGGAAGTCCTGCCAATTCTGAAGAAGCAGATTGGCTTCCTCGATATCCTTCCTCTGTTTCCAGAAATGAAGAATGAGAAAGCCGTATACATCACACTATGGGCGGAGAAGAAGGACGCGGAGCGCTATCACAAAGAAGTGTTCAGCAGGATCGAGGACATCGTCAGACCCTTCCTGACCACCCCGATTACATGGAAGCTCTACAACGTTGAGACCACCCTGTGTGAGCAATTCGTGAATGCCCTGGTCGCATAAGTCAGAGAAGTCTTGAACCGGAGCAGTTAGGGCTGCTCCGGTTTTTCCTATTGGGCGGAATATCACAACACAATGTGGCAGTTGCCCTTGCACCTTAAATTCTGCATGCTTATCCTCCATGATGTTGGAGTGTTCATGATTTAAGCCTCCTGGATTTGTGCTGCTGATTATCGCCCGTCACCGAGGCTTCCCCTGACGGGCGTTCTTTTGCAAGCAACGATCTGAGCCGACTACTCAAGGCCGCTGCAAATAACTTTGGTGTTTCGTTGCCGAGGCAATATCTGACAGCGAATCTAGCTGGCGAAATGTCGCAGTTACACTCACATTTACTTCAGCAACCTCGGATAACTCACAGCGTGTTTTTGTGAGCGTCAGGATAATGATCTGCTACGAGGTTGAGAGCAACATTATGCTCTAGAAGTGCCTTGAGCCCTGCCAGAACAAACGAGAATCCTCCCATCGAATCTATGGCTTGCTTGACTACCTCATCATCGCTCCCGCGAAAATCCCAGTTGGAAATGCTCAGCAGGGTTGTATTATCGGGGCGGGAAGTGAACAGCCACTCAACAGGCAAAGGAGGATCGTTCCACTCAATCAGTATTCGCCGGTTCGGTTCAATGGCTTTCACATGGACTTCTGCCGATACGCCATACATTTCCCATTCCCAGCGAACGTGCTTGCCTGCCTCTAATGGCCCAGTGCTCTTGGTGAACCAAAACTTTCTCGTGATCGCCGGATTCAAAAATGCGTTGAATACATCTTCCACCGGTTTACGAATAAGCATTTGTGTTTTCACGAGAGGCGCGTTCATGGCGAAATACCTCCGACGATGCAGTAGTGAGAGATGGTCTGTCCGATCAATTGCAACGGAGAAGCCATTGGGTCGGAATGTTATGACGCAAACGACGGCGGGTCAATGACGGCCATCAGCCGAGGTTGCTCAAACAAGGCTCTCAACACGGAAGTGAACGAGGAAGACGACTCCCAAAAAGAGCACGCCGATACTATGGCTCACGTATCCGGCGAAAGGATGATGCGAGGCGACATCACCCTTGTCGCGGAGCCTCCAGAGTTTTCGGGAATCAAACTGCCACTCGGCTGTCACTACATAGGCCCGTTGATCGCACGAGAAGAGTTCCCGGTGCCCACCTGTTGGCTCGCGAACACTCACACACGAATCTTACCAGGGACGGATTTTCATCGTGCTCAAGCAGTGGGTCTAACAAACTGGTTGTAGAGCCAAGCAAAAGCCGCACCACCGATAAGACCGTCCACGAATCCGTAAAGAGCCCCGACCATGACCTCTCCGATGCTCCGGGTTGCATGGTAACCCACATAGACCGACGCCATCGTCTGGAGGAATTCCTGACCGTAATTACCCCAGATCAAGTTCGCTAGCCCCAAACCCAGCATCGCTACTCCCCACAGGATTGCGGATGCTAGAGCCAGTCCTTTTATGCTGAATCTCATGGCTTGCTCCTTTCTTCAATGTAGGATTGCAGCGAGCCGATTCCTGATCCTAATTTCCACTGCCAATCTGCTGCGAGAGATAGTTGGCTATGCCTATTTCCTTGATCGCGTGGAGTTGCGCTTCCAGAAAGTCGGCGTGCCGTTCCTCGTCTCGAATCATGCTTTCGAACAGGGATTTCGAGCCATCGTCGTTTGCTTCGGCGCACACTTTCACAGCATCGTTGTATTGGCGCACGGCATCGGTTTCGTCCTTCAGGTCGATTTCCAACTGTTCCTGCACTTTGCTTCCGAGTTGGGGCTTCAGCCCGACCTCGACGCTTGGAATTCCATCGAGAAAAATGATCCGCTCGATCAATCCCTCGGCGTGCCTCATCTCTTCGATAGCTCGTGCTTTGGTGAGGTCGCCGAGCCTTTGGTATCCCCAGTTCTGGCACATCTCGGATTGGGTCATGTATTCCACGACGGCTGTCAACTCCGAACCGAGAGCCGCGTTCAACTGATCGATGACCTTCTTGTCGCCCTGCATAGCTACGCCCTCCCTCTTGCCTATACTGCGGTTTGGGCAAACCCGGACGCTGTGACCCAAAGCACAGAGATCGGTTAGATCGCAGCGGGTGTTTCAAGAGATCGCTGATGAAACTCAGAAGCCCCGGTCGCGAAAACTGGGGCTGGAGAGCGGATGGGGGGATAAGTCCAAAAAAAGTTTTCGCTCTGCATTACTCCTACACATATTACGAACTAGGGAGTGCCGCGTCAGTGATTCCAATCACACGGCTCCCGCTGATCCGGGTTCCATTTGACCCATTGTCGCTTCGTACTAGATCATTGAGACCCATGGATGTTGAACGCATCATTGACGACATCGAGCAGCTAGAGGAGATGTTTGAAGCGCCGGACATTAGACCATTCAGTCCACGCGACATCTCTTCCGCCAATCGAAGGCACGATGAAATGCTGGCACACAGCCCGTGGTTTCGACTGTGGCAGCAATACGGAGTCTGCTGCCGACCTGAGACTCCGGTCATTCGACTACCGGAATAGAGGGCTGCCTCGTCAGCAGCCTCAGAATGAAGCTGGTACAAGCCTTGCATTTGAGAGAGCAGGCCTTGCTCGCTTTCCGACAGTTTCGGCGTAGCTTTTGCAGTTTTCTTCTTCGCCATAGAGGTGCAAGCCCATATCGTATTGCCGATTCAAGCGTATCGATGTTTTGTCCTGCCTCAGCTGGAAATGGAGAAAGCGTTCGTCCGTTAAGATAACGGAGCGAACGTATGACGAAAGAACGGAAGCATTTCACCCCAGAAGAAAAAGTAGCCATCTTGAGGCGGCATCTTGCGGACAAAGTGCCAGTCTCGGAGTTGTGTGAAGAACTGGGCCTGCGGCCAACGGTCTTCTACCGCCCGGCAGAAGAAACTGTTCGAGAACGGCGCCGCCGCTTTTCAGTCTCAGGAGCGTCCCCTAATCGCGTTCGATATACGAGAACCGGCGACGACATAGTGGCTACGAAATCGGTGCCGCCTCATTACTAATGATCCGCTGAGTAATCCTTCAACACGCGATTCTGGATGCACGGATATCCTGACACTGAGCCTCTGCCGGGGGTTTCTGCAACGCCAGCCGGTGAGTTCCTGGGGCTTCACGAGAATTAATCGCGATTTCTTCTGACGGAATGCGCAACCTCAACTCACGGCATCTCAGGGTAGCTCTCAAGGAAGTGCAAAGGAGAACACATCCCTTGCGGCGACCGCTCAGGGATTGCTGCCGGCTGGCCGATGGAGTTCCTGCTGCACCGTGGGCGGAAGATTGTCCAGGTGATTGAGAAAAGTGACAACTTGCCAGATCTCACTATCCGTCATGATTTTCCCCCACGCTGGCATAGCCGATCGGCGCACTCCGTTCTTAACGAGGTAGAAATCCTGGTTCTCGCGCAAGCGTAGATTCGATTGCATGAACTGGGGCGCTGGCGGGTTGAAGGACGTCCCGTAATCACTCATCGGGTTGTCAGGTCGGCCGTGGCAGTCGGCACACTTATCGCGATACAAGCGAGCGCCATCGAGCAGGTTGGCCTCGGTAAACGCAATTGGATTCGGTTGCGGTGGCGCACGGCGTGCCGCTGAAGCATTCACCGCAGTGGTGGCGAATTGAGATTCGAGCCAAGATGATGGAACGTTTGCGCGCAGGTCCGCAAAACCAAGTCTCAGGTAAAGCCAGCCGCCGAACGTGAACACGATCAGTGTCGTGACAATCCCGGCGACGAAGTTTCTCATCCGGTCCTCCGCTGGTTGCATTATCTACTTTTTCTCTGATGCAATGCCTCGCCAAAATGCGCGCAACCTCTGTTTGTGGGAAAGGTACCAGGTCACAAGAAAAAGCCGCTCAGATAAGGCAGTGCCAGTCGCGGTGAGCACGTTGCCGCGGGGATCCAGAGTGAGGCGGGGAGAACAGTTCTCGCGCTTCCGAGTACGCGAAGTTGCAATCGCCGCCGCGTTGACCTTTACCTGTCGTTCGACCTACCATTCCCGCCAATGGCTATTCCCTCACAACCCATTGGGCAGACGGTTTCGCATTACCGCATCCTTCGCAAGATCGGTGGTGGTGGCATGGGTATCGTGTACGAAGCCGAAGACCTGAAGCTCGGTCGTCGCGTAGCGCTGAAGTTCCTGCCCGACGACCTTGCCAACGATGCCCAAGCTCTCAGCCGGTTCCAGCGCGAAGCCAAAGCCGCATCATCTCTGAACCACTCGAACATTTGCACGATCTACGAGATCGACGAAGCTGATGGGCGAAGTTTCATCGCGATGGAACTGCTTGAAGGTCAAACCCTCCGGCACATGATCGCCGGCAAGCCCTTGGACATCGAGACCGTGCTCGATCTTGGCATCCAGGTTGCCGATGCGTTGGATGCCGCTCATGCGAAGGGAATCATTCACCGGGACATTAAGCCCGCCAACATCTTCGTTACGAACAGGGGTCAAGCAAAGATTCTCGACTTTGGGCTCGCGAAGGTCACAGTCAAGGCAGAGAGCGTTGCAATGAGTGCCCCGACGATCGAGTCCGCGGAACATTTGACGAGTCGGGGCAGTGTGATGGGCACGGTCGCCTACATGTCTCCAGAACAGGTGCGGGGCAAGGAACTCGATGCACGGACTGACCTCTTCGCGTTCGGGGCTGTGCTCTACGAAATGACAACGGGCACGCTCCCATTCCGAGGTGACACGTCAGCGCTGATTTTCAATGCCATTCTCGAGCGTGCTCCGGTAGGTGCAGTGCGATTGAATCCCGACGTACCAGCCGAACTGGAACGAATCATCAACAAGGCTCTGGAGAAAGATCAGGACGTTCGGTGCCAGTCTGCCGCCGAGCTAAGGGCTGATCTGAAGCGGCTGAAGCGGCAAACCGAGAGTGTTAAGACCGCCGCCACGCCACCACGGCCTGAGCAGTCGCTCCAACGTCGTAAGCTCTGGATCGTCCTAGCCACCTGCATCGTCGTTGTGGGATTGGCGGTAGCTGGCGTTTTGCACTTGCGCTCCACCAGAACAGCCCAGATTGATTCGGTTGCCGTGCTGCCCTTCACCAATGCGGGGAAAGACGCCAATACCGACTATCTCAGCGACGGAATCACCGAATCCTTAATCGACAACCTCGCCCGTGTACCCCAGCTAAAGATAAAGTCCCGTAACTCAGTCTTCCGCTATAAGAACAGGGATGTTGACGTGCAAAAGGTCGGCAATGATCTGAATGTGTCGGCGGTGGTAATCGGGCGAGTCTTGCCGCGGGGGGACAGCATCGAAGTGAGTGCCGAGCTTACCGATGTCCGAGATAACACGGTAATCTGGGGACAGCAGTACAGCAGCAAGAGCGCGGGGATCATCTCGTTGCAACAGCAGATTGCGGGCGACATCGCGGAAAGGTTGCGTTCCAAGCTGAGCATTGCAGAAAAGCAGCAAGTGACCAAACAGGGCACGCAGAATCCAGAAGCCTATGAGCTGTACTTGAAGGGGCGTTACTCGTGGAACAAACGGACGGTTGCGGACTTTGAGACGGCAATCTCATATTTCAACCAGGCCATCGCCAAAGACCCCGGCTACGCTCTGGCGTATTCGGGTCTAGCCGACGCCTACACCTTATTGCCTCCCTACGGTGACAGTCCGAGCGAAAACTTTCCAAAGGCGAATGCCGCCGCCCGCAAGGCGCTGGAGTTGGACGCGACATTAGCCCATCCTCATGCCGTTCTTGGCTTCAGCGAGATGCAGTACGACTGGGATTTTGCCGGAGGAGAGGCTGAGTTCAAGAAAGCTTTGGAACTGGACCCCAATGATGCCATGGCGCATCAGTGGTACGCATGGGATATTGGCATGATTGGCGGCCGGGAGCAGGTCGCCCTCGCTGAAATCAATCGCGCCCATCAGCTTGGTCCGCTGTCGCCGATTATCAGCACGAGCGCCGGATACGTTCACATCCACGCACGACAGTACGACGAGGCCATTGCTGTCTGCGAGAAGGTTGCGAATGAGAACCCCGAATTCGGCGTGGCGCACGAGTGTTTAGCCAACGCATACTGGGGAAAGAAGATATACCCGCAGGTCATTGAAGAATGGAAGACCTATGGAAGGCTTTCGGCCGACAGAAACGAAACTGAATTCGCTTCTGCTCTGGAACAAGGATTTCGTTCAGCAGGCTGGAAGAGCGCTCTCACCAAAGGAATTGACATCCGGCAAGCGCAACGTAAGACTGGCTACTCGTCTGCATACGGGATAGCTAGCCTGTATGCCCAGTTGGGAGACACAGATCAAGCCTTTCGGTGGCTCAACACCGCTTATCAGCAGCGCGATTTGTTGCTGCTTGGTTTGAAGACCGACTTCTTACTTGACCCTATACGTTCCGACCCACGTTTTGCTGACTTGGTGCGGAACGTGGGTTTGCCGCAGTAGCTAAACGAACTTCATCATACTCTGGCAAACTCGCTCGTCGCGTATTTGATTGACGAAACGAAAGCGTTTCCGGTCGAAACGTTGAGCAAGCAATTGGAAGAAATCGCATCTGAGTTTCGCCTGCAAGATATGCTTACATGGTCGGTTGAATCTGTTGTCGGGGAGTGACACTGTCAATTCCTGATAACAGGAGATTGCACTTATTGAGCAGAGGCGCACCAGCAGATGAGTCCGAACTAGTAATCATGATCGCCACAGCAGACCGAAGAGATGCATGGGTCGGACCGAGTTCCAGACCTCAACGATTACGAGCGAGCCTACGGTTAGAGAAGGCAAACCTCAACTAGAGCGAAATGGCGCTCTTCTCTGAGTGCACGTGCCAGTGTGCTCAAAAGGAGCTTGACACCGCCGACATTGTCAGAGAGGCGATTTATCGCCAACCGACCAATTCTTTCTACCTCTATTGAACGAGTTGTCCGGGAATCACGGATAGGATACCGTTTCGAGATTTGGATGATTTGAGTTGTTGGTCGGACTGGTGGGATTGTCGCCGCTAATCGGGCAAGCCGACACGATGTACCAACTGCTCAAACCGCGGGTCCTTGCGAAGTGGCTCAAATCGTCGTCCCGCCACGAGATATGTAAGTTGCGGGTCACGCTCTTCGTAGGCATTCTGCAGCCATGCAAAAGCCTCATTGTATTCACCTAGTACTCCATACAGAATTGCTAGTGAACCGGACGGAACAGCGCCTTCCGCGTGGAGCTTCTCTAGATGAGTGAGTATTCTTCTTGCCTGATCTCGCTTGCCTGACACAGCATAGGCGAAACCCAAGTCCAACTGGAGATCCGTGTCCTCCGCCCCGGAGAGTTCCAACGCAGTTTTAAATTCTTGAATGGCTTCCCGCTGCTTCCCGCTATGCAGATAAACCCAGCCCTTGGTTTGGTGAGCTGGTGCAAAATGGGAATCCAGTTCGAGCGTCTCCTGCACTTGTTTCAACGCCTCATCGTAATGGCCAGCCGCCAGCAATCGTCCCGCTAGGGCGTTGTTGATGGGCAAAGACAACGGGTCGAGGTACCTGGCGCGCTTGGCCTCAGTGATTCCATCATCAAATCGTCCCATGTATGTGAGATAACCGGCATACCAATTGTGAGCCCGGGCATCCCCGGGGCTCAGTTCCAGGGCCCGCTTGTATTCTCTTTCGGCGGTGGCCCAATCCCATTCGTAGGTTTCGGCTATGAACGCGAGGGAAGCGTGCGGTTCTGCCAAGTCGCTATCCAGTTCGATAGCTTTCAGCGCTGCTACCTTCGCGCGCGCTAGAGCTTCTTTCGATGGAAAGCCACCGCGAAATCCAAGCATTGCGTAAGCTTCGGCAATACCGCTATACGCAGGAGCGTAGCCTGAGTCTCTCGCGATCGCCTCTTGGAAAGAACCAATGCTTTTATTCAGCGCATCTTGTGTCCGCTGATTGAAATAATAACGGCCCTTGAGATAGTTCTCGTAAGCCGCGGGGTCAACTGGGTGAGTCGACGCCAGAACCTGCCGGTCCTCTGGCGTAAGGTTCAGTTCGACCTGCTCGATGATGCTCCGAGTGACCTCCTCCTGCACTTGGAGGATGCTCTGGTATTCTCGGTTATATTCTCCGGCCCAAATGTGTGCGTCCGTGGCGGCGCGAATCAACTGGGCGGTGACGCGCATCCGGTTCCCCTCCCGCATCACCGAACCTTCCACGATTGCATCTACCTGGAGCATTCGGGCAATCTCCGGCACGGAGAGCCGAGTGTCCTTAAATCGCATTACCGATGTGCGGGAGATGACCCGCAGATCGTGAATGGAAGCGAGGCGTCCGATCAGGGCTTCGGTCATTCCGTCGGCAAGATATTCCTGGGTGGGGTCGCCAGAGAGGTTTCTTAGAGGCAATACCGCGATTGACCTAATAGGCGGCTGAATTATTCCCTTCGCATCACGGCGGGCGCGGTTCAGCATAAAAGCGACTGCGAGAACTACTATCACGGCTGCTCCCGCGAGCATCACTCTGTGACGGATCGAGACGGCTTTGTCCGTAGAGTCGGCCGGCTTGGGAACGGTCGGCTCCGTAACAACTTGAGCCGCCAACGGAAGCGGTTGTGCCTGTGCCAATGAGTTAGAACCATCATCGCTGGTCACGGGGGCGGCAAAACGGTACCCCTTCCCGACCACGGTCTCTACGAAACGAGGGTTGTCAAAATCATCCCGCAGCGCTATGCGAATCTTACGGACAGCGACGTTGATGCTGTGATCCACGTCCAAGAAAACATCTTTGCTCCAAAGAGACTCGGCAATTTCCTCGCGTGATACTAATTCTCCGTGCCGGTCGACCAGCAAAATTAGCAATTCCATGGGGAGCCTTTCCAGGCGCAGCGGGCGTTCACCCCGTTGGAGAGAATATCGGGAACGATCGAGCGTGAAGTCGGCGAAATGGAATTGTTGGGCCGTAAAATCCCCAGGTTAGTGGCGCGTCATGTGCATGAAATCATGCCTCATGATCTGCGAAGAAGCAACTGGAAGAACAACTTAGCGGTTTAGAGAAAATTTATCTCTTCTTTACTTGACCTGCATTGCAACACGGCCGACTCTCGGCCATAACCTCCGACGTACTGACTCAGACTCGGAGGTCTGCCATGAAGAAAAAGTATTTGTGGTTGGGGGCTCAGATCGCGCTTCTCATCTTGGCCGCCAATTTCGGAGCGCTCGCACAAGACCAAGGAATTGAGGTATTTAGCGGGGTGATCAATGCCTATTCACCCCAAACGACTACACCTACTGCTATCGGACCGTATGAAGTTCGAGGGCCATGGTCCCTGAAGTTAAACAAAGCCACAGGCAAAGCGAATTTTTCCGCTGCCCTGAACATGGAACTGTCGGATGGTTGGGTGTTAACCCTCGGGGGTGGCAACTTTGATCCGAGTGGCAGAGGCGCCCATACTCACCACATCAAGCTCGTCGATGCCGACGTTACGTGGCTGGCGACCGGCGGATTTGAGGTGAATGCGGCGATGACTCAGATGGCTACTATTACCCTTAATGGAAGTCCCGCACCCGTTTCACCGTCCCCCTTGGTAATAGAAATTACTGGTGGCACCAGCGTGAAGTATTCGAATATCACACTGACATTTGGAACTCCGGGATCCAACCATTTTGGAACTGAACCTCTTCCAGGGGTTGTCCGGAGCGTGAAGAAGGAATGTGAGAAACAAAGGTGACTCTTTCCATAATAAGAGCACGCTGTCTTCTTTAGTCGAGCGGGGGACTCCAATGCTAAAAGCTCGTTTTCTGATTTCGATCGGACTTCTTCTGTCGTCAACTTTGGTTTTTGGGCAGGACGGCTTCATTTCCAATTGGCTGGAAATGGTGACGCGAACGGAAAACGAGCAACCCCACTGGATGGTTCCTCTGATCACAACTACTCCAACACTCCACCAGTTGTTTCGATCCGACATCCAGTGGCAGACTCACAATAACGGCATTACTACTGACAATTACGGCGTCAGTAAGGGACTGGAGATCGTCCCGGAAAAGAATATCGAAGTAGTCCTAGGTGTGCCTCCCTACATAGCGAATAACCCCGCGTCTCACAATGACGGATTCGGCGACTGGCAGTTCCTGGTGAAATATCGAATTGCTGCAGGAAACGAGGAGCACGGAAACTATATCTTGACGGCCTTCTACCAGATGAGTTTACCCACCGGACAGTACAAACAGGGAGCGTTAAGTCCCATAATCACGCCAACAATTGCCTACGGAAAAGGCTTCAAATCTTTCGCTGTACAGGGAACGGTAGGTGGCAGTTTGCCTACCGGAAATATAGAAAAGATCGGACGAGCAGTTTTATGGAACAATGCCCTGCAATACCGCGTCCTAAAAAGAATCTGGCCGGAGACAGAGTTTAACTATACTCATTATTATCAAGGCTCTTTTAACGGCCATTCCTTGCTCTACGTTACTCCGGGCGTCCTGCTCGGCAGATTCCCCATCCATGACCGTTTCGCTTTCATCATCGGCGGGGGATACCAGATCGCCGCAACATCGTTCCACCCCACCAATCACAATGGAGTTTTGTCGATCCGCTTCCCGTTCTGAGGCCTATACCTTGGACCAAGGGTGAAGAGGTAGATGCCTCTGCCAGGCACTCCTCCCGTTGTCCAGTGATGGTCCGATTCGGCGTCGATTGGCGTTCATTGACTTGCCCCATCTCTAGACCTAACATTTCCAGCGCAATGATCGGTCAAACCATCTCGCGTTACCGCATCGTCGAGAAACTGGGCGAAGGAGGGATGGGTGTCGTTTACAAGGCCGAGGATGTCAAGCTGGGTCGATTCGTCGCCCTCAAGTTCCTGCCCGATGACGTTGACGCAGAACCACAGGCACTAGCTCGCTTTCAACGAGAAGCCAAGGCAGCCTCAGCACTGAATCATCCCAACATTTGCACTATCCATGAGATAGATGAACAAAACGGCCACGCCTTTATCGTCATGGAGTTTCTGGACGGCACGACGCTGAAGCACCGCATTAGTGGCAAACCGATGGAGATCGATGAGGTGCTCTCGCTCGGAATTGACATTGCCGATGGGCTCGATGCTGCGCACAGCGCTGGCATTGTACATCGAGACATCAAGCCTGCGAACATTTTCGTCACGAAACGAGGACACGCGAAGATTCTCGATTTTGGGCTGGCCAAGGTTGTGGCCACCAGCAGCGAGATCGGAGCTTCGGGATCATTGAGGTCAACGCTGGAAGAACAGCTGACCAGTCCAGGTCAAGCGATTGGCACCATTGCGTACATGTCGCCCGAGCAAGTCCGCGCCAAAGAACCGGACACACGCACGGACTTGTTCTCGGTCGGCGCCGTGTTATATGAGATGGCGACAGGGGAATTGCCGTTTCGAGGAGAGAGCGCGGGTGTTCTTTTCCATGCCATTCTGCAAGAGGAACCTGTGCCGCCGGTCCGGCTGAATCCGGCGGTGCCAGCGGAACTGGAACGAATCATTCACAAGTGCCTGGAGAAAGACCGCAATCTTCGATACCAGCATGCATCCGAGATTCGTGCCGATCTGCGCCGATTGAAACGGGATGATGAGTCAGGGAAAACTGCACTCGGGAAACCAGCTCTCTCCTCTCGCTGGTCGCATCCAAGAACTGCCGCGGTTCTTCTCACACTGGTTGCACTCGCCGCGTTAATAGCCATTGCAGCAATGATCTATCTTCGTCATCCTTCGAGCCAAATCAACTCAATCGCTATACTCCCACTGGAAAATCTCTCCGGTGACCCACAACAAGAATATTTCGTCGATGGCATGACTGACGAGCTCATCACGATGCTGTCGCGGATCGGAGTGAAAGTGACATCACGCACATCAGTGATGCAATACAAAGGGACCAAGAAATCGCTTCCCGAGATCGCGCGCCAATTGAACGTCGACGGTATCGTAGAAGGTTCGGTTCTAAAGGTCGGCAACCGGGTGCGAATCACAGCGCAGTTTATTGATGCCATGACTGACCAGCATCTCTGGGCACAAAGTTATGAGCGCGACCTCCGGGATGTTCTTGAAATCCAGAGCGACGTTGCAAGAGCAATCGCCGACGAAATCAAGTTGAATCTGAATCCAGAGCAGCAAAACCGTTTGGCTCACACTACGTCGGTAGACCCGCAGGCGTATGAGGCCTACCTTAAAGGCCGCTACTATCTCAACCAGCGCACGGATTCCGCCCTCAAGACGAGCATCTCCTATTTCCAACAGGCAATTGGAATGTTTCCAACATACGCGCTGGCTTACTCTGAATTGGCCGACGCATACGCTCTGCAGGGCTACCGCGGTCAGGTTCCCTCAAAGGATGCATTATCACAAGCAAAAGCGGCAGCGCTGAAAGCGGTCGAACTGGATGATACGCTTGCGGAGCCTCATGCATCGCTTGCGTTCATTGCCGAAACGCATGAGTGGGATTGGGCAACGGCCGAACGGGAATACAGACGCGCCCTGGAGTTGAATCCGGGTAACGCGCAAGCTCACAACTGGTATGCCGGGTATCTAATATACGTAGGTCGGTACGAAGAGGGTATTACCGAGGCCGAGCGTGCCCGGGAACTTGATCCGTTGTCTTTGCCCATCAATAACGCACTGGCTGGCCGGTTGCTTGTGGTCGCGCGGGTTGGCCAGGCAATGGAACAGGTGCGTAAGACTCTGGAGATGGATCCGCATTATGCACCAGCTCACCAGACCCTTGGTTGGGCATACCTAAACCAAGGAAAGCATTCGGAAGCCATTCATGAGTTTCAACGAGCGCTGCAACTTTCTGGAGCCGACGACCTGGACCTGTTGCTCGACCTCGGTTATGCGGATGCCATGGCGGGCAATAGAGCGGAGGCAAACAGAATCCTGACCAAGCTGAAAAGATCAATTGAGTTTGGTCGAGCCCCATCGGGTTCGATCGCAATTCTCTACGGCGCGTTGGGTGAGCGGGACAAAGCTTTTTCCTGGCTGGAGAAAGCCTATCAAGAGCGTGATCCCCAACTTACGTACCTTAAAGTACGCAATCGGAGATTTGACCCTTTGCGATCCGACCCCCGCTTCGATGAATTCCTGCGCCGAATGAACTTCCCGCAGTAAACAGTGAGCAGAATCTCTTACTACTCGTCTCCATGTAAGTGTTGTGACCAGATGGGATGAGAAGGCCGGTCTCCGGACGGGATGCGATGTACGCTCCCAAGTTATCGACGTGCTCATAGGCACAAGAGATAAAAGGAGACCGGCAATGAAGGTTAGCATTGTGAAGACCAGGCAGAGCAGAAATATTTCCCGGCAGATGATCATCGGATTGGATCTGGGAGATCGCCACAGTTGGTACTGCGTGGTGGATGAGGTGGGCCACGGTGAAGCATCGCAGCGCCGAGGCGCAAGCCCATCTGATGGCGATTCGGGCGCGAGCCGGGTTGGTGCGAACCCACACGTCGCTGGTGAACACAGCACGGGGACTGACCAAGAGCTATGGTCAGCAGTTGCGCAGCTGCAACGTGCGCAACATGAATCCGGAGAAAGCTGAGCACCTGAGTCCGGAGTTACAACGGGCACTCGGGCCGCTGCTACGGGAGATCGAATCGCTCGGCGAAAAGATACAGGAGTACAACCAGCAGATCGAAACCCTGGCCGTGAGAAAGTACCCGCAGGTGGAGTTACTGAAGCAGGTGAAGGGAGTGGGCACACTGATTGCGCTGACCTTCGTGCTGACGCTGGAAGATCCGCATCGAGAACGCCCAATGTGCACCGAGCGAACGAATCGCTCCTCGAGAGTGCGGATGGAAGCATGGCGTCAGTGGCTCACTCGGCAGGGGAAAACCTTGTCCAACGAAAAACAAAACGAACCCACTTGACTCCGACCGGCCTTCTCATGGAAGGCGGTTGCACAAGCTTGCGCTATTTCTTCGCTCATGAGAGGGGTTTTGAGCGATATCGAGATTTTTCAGCAATTGAAAGCCGAGGCTGTGAGCAATCTCAACGATCGAGGCTTTGCCAATCAGAAAAAATCTCAGCCCCGAATTGCGAAAGCATCTGTCTCCCTTCGACGCCGGGATCTCCGTAGACTTCAAAGCGATCAACCTTCGAAATCTCAACCATCTTCGGCACAAGCTGCTGCACTACCGGTCCCTTGAAGTGGACTACCAGTGCCTCGGCATTGGCATAGGTTTCGATAAGGCGGCAGCGCTTGCGATCGGCGCTGAAGTGCCAGTCGTACGCGAGAGCGCCAGGCTCTTTGCGTGTTCCTGCGGTCATCGTCCGGGCAATCTCCTCGAAGGCGGCAAGCTTGCCGTCATTGACCGTCAAGGCGACATTGAGGCGCACCGTCTGCTTCATGTTTTCTGAAATCCTCCGCATCGGGATTGTAAGGTTCTCTCCACCCGCCAGCAATAGCACTCCGTGGCAAATGAGTGCTATGGCGACTTTTCATCAGTTAGGATCGGTGGGGCTGGACTTTTCTAATTATCGCGGTATTTTCTTAAGTCCAGGACATGCAGGGATGCGGCGCGTGTAAATCGCGCTTTTCAAACTGCGTCTGAAGAGAGGCGCCATGGATGGGAAGTATACTTTTGCGATTTTGGGATGTGTTTTCAATTTGCTGCTGATGCTGCCCGGAGCCCAGGCTGCGGCGCCGCCGGACGCTTGTTCGCTGCTCACGTCGGCACAGGTGAGTGTAGTGCTTGGTATTTCGGTGAAGGCCGGGGAACCTGCTCCCGACAAAACACTTTGCGACGGGCCGCCCCCGAGCCCTGCGAATACCAAGCGGGTAGAGATCAGCGTCAGTGACGCGAGCAATTGGTCGGTTGTGAAGAACGGCGGTGGTCAGGGGGAAGAACGCACACCTGTTAGTGGCCTGGGAGATGACGCTGTTTATCTGAAGACGGCGGGCCAAACCATGCTATATGTGCGCAAGGGGGAGCTAGAGTTTTACGTCCTGGTGCGCGGTTTCCCGTTGGATCAAATCAAGGTGAAGGAAAAGACTCTGGCCCAGCAGGTGCTTACCAAGATCTAAGTGCTTCATGGCCACCGTTCAGTGATCTGTCCAGCGCGATTGTAATCATCGAAATTCTTCGCATCCTTAACTCAGGAAGAGCAAGCAAATGGCGCAGATACCGCAAGCACCAAAGCCACGCTCGCGAGTTGGATGTTTCGGACAGCTTTTCCTCTTGATCCTGATGCTAGTGGCTGCCTTGTTTGTTTACGCCGGACTGTATCCGTGGGCATTCTTCATGGGTGGGACCTTTCATCCCTCGGGAGATTGGCAGGGCTGGGGCCGCATGAAATCCCGGACTGCTGGAGACTATCTCTTATACGTGCAGATCGGCCCCGCGAAACATTCTCGACACAGTTCGGGTGCGTCCCTCACGTCAAGTACGTCCCTGTCGGGAAATGCTTACCTCTGCACACCCAAAGGCGAGCGTTTCGATTTGACGTTAGGCGGCGGTATGCCACGCGATGTCTATGTGAACTCGCTGGGAAAAGCAATCACAATCTATATGAGCAAGCGCGAGATCCTGTCTCTCGGACAAACAAGCCAACTGAGGTTCACGTTGCAGGGTCACTGGGAACAAGGTCAACTGGTCGCGGACGATCGCAAGACACTCTCGGCGGCCTTCCTGCCGGATGGAACTCTAAGACAGCAAGGTTCAACCGTTTTGCCTTCACAGACAGAAGACATTCCAGTGATATTGCATGGGGGCAGCTATTCTGAATTCAACGCAGCCTGCGACGCAATTCGCCACTGAACCAACAGCATTCAGATTCAGTGCAACGACTATTTGAGTGCTATGGAGATGTTGCACCAACTGACGTACCCAACGTGAAGGACTGGGCGCAATCGTGACCGCCGTTACTGTCCAATCTCCCATGCACGGTGTCTAATCTCGTTATGAGCCTTCGCCATTTGTGCTGGGCCTTAACGTTTGTGTGTTTCTGTTCAAACACCATTGCTGAAGCGCAAGCCGGGACGCTGTGTGTGGCCTCAAGAGCCGCGACTCCATTCCGAGGACAAGTGATTCCGCCAACTGGAGAAGTCAGTTCCGGAGGGTTGCGACTTAGAATCGATAAACGCCCAGCAGTGCCGTGGCCACAGCGGGAAAGTTTAAAAATCGAGGGTCTCGATTTAACAGATCGCCACCTTCTCGTGATTCTTGATCCCGACGGCAAAGCGGAGGAATCGGTTTGGTTCAGATTCTCCTCTTTCAAAGGAAATCGAGTGTGCATGGCCTTCGACGGTTATCAAGGCATTCAGTTGCAGGCAGATGGTAGGCGCACGCCTTGGTGTAGGTGCAAATATTGATCAGGCGATTGCTGCATCTCGCGCTACTTCTTTGCTCGTGACCGGCATTTTGAGCGCTATGATTCCATAACAATGTCGGCTCCCAGGCCCGAGTAGACTTTGGAAGCGCTAACCACCAAAGGGCTCGGAGGAAAGGAGCCGAACATGCTGATTATAGGTTGTG
>Ga0070731_10001261_pt1 | contig 27097 bp, 24 predicted proteins | sample Coa_R1_2_FD_66448 | JGI IMG/M metagenome (GOLD analysis project Ga0070731, IMG submission 66448) | Surface soil microbial communities from Centralia Pennsylvania, which are recovering from an underground coalmine fire - Coalmine... | ecosystem: Environmental > Terrestrial > Soil > Unclassified ... | reverse complement strand
CACGAGGGCCCGCCGCGTCCGACCGAAGTCGAACGCGGCGTTCGGGGACGAGCTAGCGATCGGCGATCGCCGTTGGCCACAGAACCCTCTCCCAGTCCTTGGGTGCCGGACACCCCCGGCACTCGTGTAACTGATTAATCCGGTCTGAGGGAGGACTCGCCCGGCAGGAGGCTAGTTCGGCCTAGCCCCTCGGCTAGCCCTGAATACGTCGAGAATGCAGTTTCAAAGTGAGCCGGCGAAGGCGTAGGCCGTGCAACGGCCGGGAAGTTGGCCGACTGCCTTATCGTCGATCAGGCGCGGCGGGAGTTCCCTGCGGCCGGCCCTCCGGCCGGGGGAACGCCCGCAGTTGCTCGCCAAGACTCAGAAGTGCGGCGAGGAGCGGCTCGAGGTCACGGTGCAACGCGTCGAGCTCCACACGCATCGAGGCAACCGCCTCGCGCCGCGGCCGCGACCCGTCGGGTGCAGTTCCGCGGTCGAGCAGCCGGCCGGACTCCACCGGCTCGTTCTCATTCTGGTCTTCGAACCGGCGTGGGCGGCCGTTGTTCGGCCCCTGGGGTCCTTCTTCCGGAGTCTCAGGCGGCTCGGGACGGTCAGCGCGGTCCGTGACCAAGCGATCGCGCTGGTCTGCGAGCATCGCCTCCAGCTTCGCAGCGAGGAACTGCAGCTCGTCGCGCTCGTCGAGGCCGTGCTGGATTTGCCCTTGCGCCGGAAACACAGGGCCGTCGGACGCGACGGGCGGCGATGGAGGGGCCGACGAACCGGCGGCGGGCGGGCCGGATGACGAGTGTGATTCGACTGGCGTCGGGGGACCCGTTGGAGCGGACTTTGGCGGTTCCGAGCGCGCTGTCCAAGGCGCTTGACCATTCGTCGGCACCGCCAACGACAGCCCAAGCGTCGCCAGGATCTCGTCGACCTGCTCGCGGGAGAGCGGTTTTGCGCCCGACTCCCACCTGTCCACCAGCCAGAGCCGCACGCCGAGACGGTCGGCGAGCTCGCGCTGGGTCAAGCCGGCCGCACGGCGGGCTCGGGTGATCTCGGCGCTTGCCGCGCGAGCCTGCCCGGGCGTGAGCCAGGTCTCCCCCCTTGCCGACGAGCCCTTTGACTCCAACGCTTTGCCTTCCTCGAGGCCGAACGAGACGATGCGAGAAAGCGGGACCCGCTGCCGATCCTGCTAGTGCAGAGTAGCCGCGCGGCCCTCATTTGCAAGGATTTCTCCGGCTTGGACGAGGCACGCGGCGCGACTCAGAACCTTGTGTGCGGTCAACCTCGACTATCGCCGGGTGCTGTACGTTGCCGACGATTGCACCCTTCCAGGTGTGTCGGAGCGGCGTCCTCCTACTGTGAGATGAGCGTCTCGGTCGTCATCCCCTGCTATGAGCAGGGCCGCTTCCTCGCGGAGGCCCTCGCCAGCACCGCCGCACAGGGAGAGGCCTTGGCGGAGATCATCGTCGTCGACGACGGCTCCACGGACGAGACGCCGGCGGTCGCGGCGCGATCCAGGGGTGTCCGATACATCCGCCAGGAACGCAGGGGACTTCCGGAAGCCCGCAACGCGGGCTGGCGCGCTTCGTCGGGCGAACACGTCGTCTTCCTCGACGCCGACGACCGGCTCCTGCCGGGCGCCATCGAGGCGGGCCTCGACGCGTTGCGCCGCCGGCCGCAAGCCGCCTTCGTCTTCGGACAGTACGAGCTGATCGACGAGCGTGGCGCCGTCCTTCCCACGTGGAGGGAATCGCGCACCGTCGAAGACGGGTCGTTCACCTCCGGCGATTTCGAGCTCATCCTGGCGGATGGTCGTCACGCGAGGAGGTCACCCCGGCCGCGACGGGTGAGCGACCAGTACACCGCGATGCTCGGACGAAACTACATCAGCATGCACGGGACAGTGGTGTACCGGCGCGCAATCCTCGACGAGATGGGCGGCTTCGACCCGCGCCTCAGCGCGCTCGAGGACTACGACCTCTACCTGCGTGTTCTGCGCACGCACCCTGTGTCGGCCCACGACACCGTGGTTGCGCAGTACCGGCGGCATCCGGCGGCGATGTCACGCGATGCGCTGAACATGCTGCGCATGGCGCTCTTCGTCCTGCACGAGCAGCGTCCCTACCTCGACGAGCATCCTGGGGCGGCCGAGGCGTACCGGACGGGGCTGACCTTCTGGAGACATCATTACGCCAAGCAGCTGATCAGGGACGTGCCGGGCCATGTCGCCTCCGGGCGGCTGCGCCGCGCCGGCAGCTCCTGCCTTTGGGGGTTCGCGCTCGCGGTCGGGCGCGAGCCCCCCGCCTCTCGGCGGCTCGCCGACGCCGCATGACCGTGATCGAAGCGACTCCGCGCGGTCAGGCACGGAGGCCGTTCGCGGTCGAGGCGCCCCGTCAGGGCGTTCGCGGCAGCGCCGAGCGCCTGCGAGAGGTGCTCGAATCACGTGAGCTGCTGATCTTCCTCGCGTGGCGCGATCTGACCGTCCGCTACAAGCAAAGCGCGATCGGCGTGCTCTGGGCCGTCGTGCAGCCGCTCCTGCTCGCAGGCGCCTTCACACTTTTCTTCGGCAACCTCGCCGGCCTCGCCCACGGCAACACCTCCTACGCGCTCGCGACGTTCGTGGCACTGCTGCCCTGGCAACTCGTCGCATCCGGCGTCTTCACTGCCTCGGAGAGCGTCGTGCGCGGTCAGGATCTCGTCAAACGCGTGTACTTTCCGCGCATCCTCATCCCCCTCGCACCGATGGCGGTGGCGCTCGTCGACTTCTGTGCAGCGCTGGCGGTGGCCCTCATCTGGCTGGTGGTCGCAGGCCCGTCGTTCACGCTCGCGATCGTGTGGCTGCCTGCGTTCCTGCTTCTTGCTGTGGTCACCGCCACGGGCGTCGGCTGTTTGCTCGCTGCGCTGAACGTCCGGTTTCGCGACGTGCAGCTCGCAATCCCGCTGCTCGTCCAGCTCTGGCTCTTCTGTACACCGGTCGCCTACCCGTCGAGCGTCGTTCCCGGACCATGGCGCACCGCGTTCGCGATCAATCCAATGGTGACGGCGGTCGACGGCTTCCGGGCGGCGCTGCTGGGCGAACCCCATCTCCACCTGCCTGCGGTCGCAGTGTCTGTGACCGTCGCGGTCGTGCTCGCCGTCGTGGGAGTCGGCTTCTTCTGGCGGACCGAGGACACGATTGCCGACGTCATCTGAGCTCGCCGTCGTCGCGACGAACCTCGGCAAGAGATACCGACTCGGCGAATCGATCCGGCACGACACCGCACGCGATTGGATCTCCGGCGTCCCCGGCCGGCTCGTGCGGCGCAAGATGGCCGGTCGACGCGCGATCCGGCCGGAGCTTTGGGCGCTCCGAGAGGTCGACTTCGAGATCGAGCGCGGCGACGTTGTCGGAGTGGTCGGACGCAACGGTGCCGGGAAGAGCACGCTGCTGAAGATCCTCACGCGGGTGACCCGGCCGACAACGGGCTCCCTCCGCGGCTGGGGGCGCGTCGGCAGCCTGCTCGAGATCGGGACGGGCTTTCATCCGGAGTTGACCGGCCGGGAGAACGTCTACCTGAGCGGCGCCGTCCTCGGGATGCGCCGGGCCGAGATCGCGCGCAAGTTCGACCGCATCGTGGAGTTCTCCGGGATCGAGCACATGCTCGACACGCCGGTCAAGCGCTATTCGAGCGGCATGTACGTCCGCCTCGGCTTCTCGGTCGCCGCGCACCTCGAACCGGACATCCTCGCGATCGACGAGGTGCTCTCGGTCGGGGACGCAGTTTTCCAGGGCAGATCGCTCGAGCTCGTCCGCCGGCTTGCCGAGGACGGGACCACCGTCCTGCTCGTGAGCCACAACCTCGGGACCGTCACCGCGTTCTGTCGAAGCGGGCTCCTGCTGGAGGAGGGACGGCTGACCGCGCACGGCCCGATCGGCGATGTCGTGCGTGCCTACGGGCACTCGCTCGAGGCCGCCACCGGTCGCACGATCGTGGAACGTACCGACCGCTCCGGTACGGGCCGCACCCGCCTCACGTCGATTCGCATCGACGCGCCGGGACGTCCCGCTGGAGAGATCGCGACCGGTGAGCCGCTCACATTCACGTTCGAAGTGAGCAGGCGTGCGCGGGAGCTGGACTGCGCGTTCAGCATCTACGACGCTTCCGGGAACCTCGTCGCCGACTTCGCGTCGTCCGAACCGAGCCCCCTCGACGTTCCGTTCGACTCGGAACCAGACTCTGAGCCTGGCGTCATCGTCTGCGAGTTCGACGAGCTGCTTCTCATGCCCGGGCGCTACCGGGTCGACATCCGGCTCTACCTCCTCGGCGATCTCGCGGACCAGGTCGACGGAGCCGCATTCTTCACCGTCGGTCCCGGCGCCGTTCGCGGCCGGCCGGTGCGGGGCGAGGAGGTGTACGGAGCCGTCCAGATCCCGCACGTCTGGAGATTCGGAGAAGTGGCGGCCCGTCGATCCGGCGCCCGCCTGCCGTGAAGCGGTGGCGGGCACGGTCCGTGCCGCGACACGGCCACGTCGAGCTCGGCGACTTCGCGCGCCGCGTCCCCTCGCTCGACGATGACCCGGACGCTGTCTACGACGCGCTCGTCCGTCGGTTGCTGCGCCCACGCCTCGCCGCGCTCGGGGGCGAAGGCCTCGTGCTCGGAATCGACAAGAACGCGGGGTGGTTCGATGTCCTCCCGCCGCACACCACGGTGGAGCTGGAGCTCCCCGCCGCAACCGCTGCCGATTGGGTAGTGGTCGACCGGCGGCTCCAGCACGTCCCGGATCCGGCGCTCGCCCTGCAGGAGGCGGCTCGCCGGCTGAGGCCTGGCGCAGGTCTCGTCACGCTCTTCACCGGAATCGCACGCCCGGAACCCGAAGAGCGCGCGCCGTTGTGGACCGTCGTGCCGCATGCGGCCCGCCGGTTGCACGAGCAGCGCGCCGAGCTCGAGCAGGTCGAAGTCGAGCAGCGCGGCAACGTGACGCTCGCCCTCGCATCGCTCTACCGCTTGCCGGCCGGGCGACTCAGCGAACGGGAGCTTGCGGCAGTCGATGCCTCGTACCCTGTGCTTGTCGCGGTCACCGCCTCGAGGCGATCGTGAATCCGCGGAAAGACGGCGAGCTCGCGGTTTCGGTGCTCGTCCTCACCTACAACCACGCGCGGTTCGTACGGCAGGCGCTGGAGAGCGTTCTCGCGCAGCGGCTGCGGCAGCCATTCGAGATCATCGTCTCGGAAGACTGCTCGACGGACGGCACACGCGAGATCGTGCAGGAGTATGCGGAACGCCACCCGCTTCTCGTTCGCTTGTTTCTCTCCGAGCGCAACTTGCACTCGAACGAGGTGGTCGCGCGCGGCTTTCGGGCCGCCCGCGGACGCTACGTCGCGCCGCTGGACGGCGACGACTACTGGACGAGCGAAGACAAGCTGCAGTCGCAGGTGGACTTCCTCGACGCGCGGCCGGCCTTCACGATCTGCTTTCACAACGCCGAGGTCGTCGACGCAGACTCGCATGGCACCGGCAGAGTCTGGAACGGGCCGAACCAGCCCCAGGTGTCAGGCCTGTACGAGCTGCTGCGCGGGAACTTCATCGCAACGGCGTCCGTGATGTACCGTCGTGCGGCTGTCGCCGAGCTCCCCGCGTGGTACAGCGACTTCTCGATCACGGACTGGCCGCTGCACCTGATCTACGCCCGCGAGGGACGCATCGGTTACATCGACCGCACGCTCAGCGCCTACCGCCTCCACGACGGCGGCGTCTTCTCGACACTCGACGAGCACGAAAAGCTCGAGGTGCAGGCCGACTTCTACAGCCAGCTACGCGCATGCTCGTCGGGCTCGTTGCGTGGTGAGGTCGCGCGCGGGCAGCGCGACTTCTTCCTCGCATGGGCCGGCGAATTCCGCCGGCGCGGCGACCGGGGCATGTGGCTTCGCTGCCTGCATTGGGCCTGGCGCGGCGGGATCCGGCACGTCCGTCCCACTCGGCCCCTGCGCCGCATGGCGCAACGAGTTGTGGCGTGGCGGTAAGCGTCGCCGTGATCGGGTGCGGCACCGTCGCACGCAGCTACTACGCTCCTGCGCTACGACGCCTGATCGCCGAAGGCCGCGTCGGATCGGTGCGGCTGTTCGACGTGAGCGCGGCCCGAGCGAACGACCTGGCCACCGGGCTGCCGGCGAGCACGGTCGCCCCGAGCTGGGACCATGTCCTGAAAGCCGCTGACGATCTCGCCGTCGTCGCGTCGTCGCCGGTCGTGCACGCCGAGCAGGTCAGGGCGCTGCTCGAGCACGGGAAGCACGTCCTCTGCGAGAAGCCGTTCGCGCTCGGCCGCGGCACGGCCGGACGACTCGCCGACCTCGCGCGCGAGACGGGCCTTGTCTGCGCCGTCGGCATGGTCAGACGGTTCGCGCGTTCCGCATGCCTGCTCAGACAGCTGCTGTCCGAGGAACGGCCGACTCGCCTCGCCTGGCGCGAGGGCGGCCCGTTTCGTTGGCCAGTCGAGTCTCCCGCGTACTTCGCGCCGGGGACCGGCAATCAGCTGCTGTGGGACGTCGGCTCACACCTCCTCGACCTTTTGGTCTGGTGGCTCGGCCCGCCCCGGCTGCTGTCGTGCAGCGACGACGCGATGGGTGGAATGGCGACGAACTGCCTACTCGAGCTGGAGTGGCCTGACGGGTGCCGTGGCGAGGTGCGTCTCAGCCGCGAGTACGACCTCTCTTCCGGGCTCGTGATCGAGCGCCCGTCCGGGAGCCTCGTCTGCGGGGACGTCACCGAGCTCGACGTACTCATGGGAACGGGCGCGCCGGCGGACCCCGGGTTTCGGCAGGCAATTCCCGGCACATCCTCCCCAGCGGGCAGAACCTTCCTAGACTGCTTCGACGTCCAGCTCGAGAACGTGCTCGCCGCAGTTCGCGGCAGCGCAGAGCTCTGGGTCCGCGCGGACGACGTCCTCGACGGCATCAATGCGCTCGCCGAGACGGATGCAGCAGGCGAGCTGCTCGAGTCGCCGTGGTTCTCCGCGGACGAGGTCACGCGCGCACGGGCTCTGCACGACGGCGCACGCGAGGCGGCGCGGCCGTGAGGGTGGCGGTAGTCGGCGCGAACGGCTTCGTAGGAAGCCGGCTCGTCGAGCAGTGGCACCTCGAGCAACACGCCGAGGTCGTTCCGATCGTGCGCCGGCCAGAGGCCGCCGCGTCGGCGCTCCGGTTCGGGCTCGATTGCCGCGTCGCCGACGCGCTGGACGAGGACGCGCTCGCAGATGCGTTGTCCGGCTGCGACGCCGTCGTGCACGCGGGCGCAGGCCCGCGTCATTTCGTCACCCAGAGCCCGGCGCCCATCGTCCGGGCGGCCGCCCGGGCGGGCGCGGGCACGATCGTCTATCTGAGCTCGATGGCGGTTCACGGCTGGAGGGCCGAGCCCAGGACGGACGAGTCAACCCCGCCACCACGCCGCCATCCGATCGCGTACAACCGCTGGAAGGTTCGCGCCGAGGCCGTTCTCCGGAGCGCGTGCCGCAAGACCGGGACGCGCTTCGTAATCCTTCGTCCGGGCATCGTGCACGGCCCGCGCTCACGGTGGATCACGGGCTTCGCGCGGGCGGTCGTCGAAAGGCGTGCGTACGTCGTCGCCGGCGGCCGCGGAGTGTGCAACTCGATCTACGTCGACAACCTCGTCCACGCGATCGGCCTCGCGGTCGAACGCGAAGACGCTTCTGGCGAGGCGTTTCTCGTCGCAGACGACGAAGCGGTGACGTGGCGGATGCTGTACGAGCCCGTTTGCCACGCGCTCGGCCGCTCGTGGGACGTCGTCGCCGAACTCGCGCCCCGTCGGCCGCAACCGACGTGGGACGATCGCCTGCTCTCACTCGGAGACGATCCGGCCGCGCGCGCCGTGCTCGATCGCATTCCGCGCACACTGCGCAGATCAATTCGCCGACTCGCGATGCCGCCGAGCGAGGATGAGTCGCCCGATGCCCTGCCCCCGCTTGCGCTCGAGACCTCGATCCTGCAAACGTGCACCTACCGGTTCCCGACGGCGAAGGCGCGCCGCGCGCTCGGCTACGCACCGCCGGTCGCCTTCGACGAGGCGTGCCGCAGGACGGTCGCCTGGCTCGGCTTTGCCGGCTTTCCGGTCGCCGTACGGTCGGTGCCGGACCGATGAGCGATTGGAACTGGGGCGACCTGCGCAGGCTCCGTCCGATCAGCCGCCGTTTCGGCTACGACCGCGGCCTGCCGATCGACCGCTACTACATCGAGCGTTTCCTCGAGTCTCACCGAGGCGATGTCGCCGGACGCACGCTCGAGATCGGAGACGACTCGTACACGAGCCGCTACGGCGGCGCCCGTGCAACGCGGCGCGATGTGTTGGATGTCGTCGACCGAAACCCGGCCGCGACGATCATCGCCGACCTCGTCGAGGCGCCGCAGATCCCCGACGAGACCTTCGACTGCATCGTCGTGACGCAGACGCTGCACGTTGTCTACGACATCCGGGACGCCGTTGGAACCCTCCACCGGATCCTTCGCCCCGGCGGAATCGTCCTCGCCACGTTTCCCGGCATCAGCCAGGTTGTGTTGGACGAGAAGGGCCGCACGTGGTCCTGGGCACTCGACGCCCGGCTCGCCCGGCAACTCTTTGTCTCGAGGTTCAGGGAGGGCGGTGTCACCGTCGCGACGTTCGGTACCTTTCTCGCAGCCGCCGCCTTCCTGCAGGGGCTCGCGGCCGACGAGCTCACGCCCGCGCAACTCGATGCCAACGAGCCGGGATGCGAACTGCTCGTCGCCGTACGGGCGGTCAGGTGAGCGTTTCGAGGAGCAGTGTCACCGCGAAGCGGAGCAATCCGTGCGTACCGCGGATCTCTGTGCGGCGGAGGTCGTAGGAATCGGTCGCAGGCCGGTTGCAACCGGCCCGGACGCCGCACGCGAGCGAGAACCCTGCCGCTCGCACAGCCTCGCGCGCCTCGGGCGTCACAGAGCCATAGGGGTACGCGAAGGTCGTAACCGGGCTTCCGAGCGCCTGCTCGAGGTCGCCCTTCGAGCCCCGGATCTCCTCCTGGAGGGCCGACTGCTCAACGCCCGCGAGGTCGGGATGCGTGCGCGTATGCGCGCCGAATCGGATCGGCCCGCCGGACAGGGCTCTTGCGTGGTCGAGGTCGATCACCGGTCGTTCTGCCAACCCGGAGTCGCCGTGCGCACCCGCTCGCGCTCGCGATGTGACCAGGAACACCGTGGCCGGAAACCCGAGTTCCTCGAGGACGGGGCGCGCCACGGTGTCGGCGTCGAGGTATCCGTCGTCGATGGTGATGACCACCGACTTCACCGGCGGGAAGCGGTGTGCGCTCCTGTACGCGGCGTACTCCTCGAGGCTCAAGACGTTGTAGCGCCGCTTGCGCAACCACCACATCTGAATCCGGAAGCGGCGCGCAGGGATGACGAACCGACTCGCGCGCTCGCGATCCCCGCCGAACGCGTGGTACATGAGGATCGGCGTGCCGCGTCGGGCGGTGCGCCAGAACCGCCGGTCGCTTGCGGCCCGCACCCCGTGCCAGTAGGCGCATCCCTCCGCGAACCTGAACCAAACCGACGCCCAGGCGTCACGCGGGGCGAGGAAACCCAAGCGGGCGAGCAGACGGGGCGGTATTCGTGTCGAGACCACCGCCGCCCGAAACGCGAGCCACCGGCGCGACCGGTCCTCGAACCCTCCGAGCCCCATCCGGACGATCATCTCCGGATGCCGGCGGTAGACCTCCACTGCCGCGCGGCCGTACAGTTCGTGCTCGTCGAGGATGTGCCTCCAGTCGCCGGTCTGGAACTCGACCGTCACCGCGTCGGGCAGGAAGCGAAAGTCGACACCCGCGCGGTGGAGGCGGTACGCGAACTCGAAATCCGAATCCTTCGCGAGATCCTCCGAGTAGCCGCCCACCTCGTGGTACGTGGCGCGCGAGACCGACGAGTTTCCGCCGTAGCAATCGAGGTACGTCAGCGGCCTCGCGGCGAGGTCGTCGTTGTGGGCGCGAACCTCGTCGGCGCGTAGGCGCATGAAGCGGTCGGTGTCCGACGCGACGCGCCAGAGGATCGGCCCCACCCCTGCAACCGGCGTACCCGAGCGGTGCGCCTCCAGATGTGCAGCGACGTAGCCCGGCGACGCCTCCTCGTCGTCGTCCATCAGGATCAGGGTCCTCCCTTCGGCGCGGGCGGCGCCCGCGTTGAGCGCGGCTGCCTGCCCGGCGTTGCGCTGCTCGACCACGACCAGGCGGTACGGCGTGTGCAGCCCGGCGAGCATTTCGCTCGTCCCGTCGGTCGACCCGTCGACCACGACGACGACCTCGAACCTGTCGGCCGGGACGGTCTGGTGCGCGAGCGACTCGAGACACGCCGCCAGGAGAGCGCGGCGATTGTACGTGGTGACCAGGATGCTCGCCTCAAGGGGCATCAGCCGCTTCCCCTCCCGGTCCACACCTTCCACAAGAATCGCAGCGGACCGTCGCCCCGGACGATCTCGATCCGCGGAATCGCGAACGGATGCTGTCCCGGCTCCGCAATCCCCGGCTGAGTGGTGAAGGCGCCGGCGAGTCCCGCGGCCTTGGCCGCCCGCATCGCGCGCTCGTCGAACTCACCGTACGGGTACGCGACGAAGGTCGGGCGGCCGACGCCCGCCGCGACCAGGTCGCGGACGGAGCCGGCAATCTCCTCGTCGAGCTCGTCGATGGACAGGCCGACGAGACTGCGGTGCGTCCGTGTGTGCGACTCGACCGAGACGTCGTCGCGGGCCAACTCCTTCAGCGCGTCGACGTCGAGAAGCGGCCGCCGCGCCCGCTCGTCGGCGATCCAGTCGCTCCTCCCGCCCGCGAGGGCCGTGACGGCGAAGGCGACCGCGGGCACGTGCAGGTCGCGGAGGATGGGCAGGGCGGTGTCGCGTAGATCCTGGAAGCCGTCGTCGAAGGTCACGAGGACGGCCCGGCGGGGAACACCGCCGCCCTCGAGCATGCCCCGGAATTCGGCTGCGTCGATGGGACGGAAACGGCGGCTGAGGAACGCGAGCTGGCGACGGAAGCGACCCGGCGGGACGCCGTACGCTTCGAGGGATCCGGCACCTTCGAGGTCCGCGATCGCGTGGTAGCAGAGGACGCGGACCGGTCGCGGCGCAGGGATGCCGCCGGCGTCGCGAACACCCTGCAGGTACTCGAGCCGGTTCACGCGCCAGTAGAGCGACGTCACCCAGCGGCCGTGAAAACCAGCCTGTAGGAGCGCCAGCGCGAGCTCGCGGAGCAGCGGGCGCAGCCGCCGGGAGACGAGGTTGTCGCTCCGGCCCAGGGCGGCTTCGAGAATCGCGTCGCGTTCGTCCGGATGGCGACGCGCGAGCACGACTGCGGCGCGCCCGTGATCGCGCCACTGCCGCAGCCGGTGCCGCGGATCGACGACGTACCGGTGGAAGCTGACCGCATGTGGCTCGAACACGAGCCGGCGGCCTGCCCGGACGAGCCGGAGGCCGAAGTCGAAGTCGGCGCCGCCGAAGCGCCCGTCTCTGGTGAACCTCGTGTCGAATCCGCCGAGCTCGACGAAGAGGTCGCGCCCGATCGAGAGCTGCCCGGTCAGGTAGTCGTCGAGCTCGAGCCTGCCGCCCCGCTCGAGGAGCGACGCCCGCCGCTCCTCTGCCCAGGTTCCGACCGCAGCCGCGAGGAAGCTCTGCGGCGAGTCGGGGTGAAGCGGGATGTGACCGAGCACGGCATCGGCGCCCTCCCGGTGTGATCGGTCGTGCTCGTGGAGCAGCCGTGGATCGGCCTCCATGTCGTCGTCGAGGAACAGGAGCAGTTCACCGCGCGCGACCGCCGCGCCGCGGTTGCGAGCCGTCGCGCTCCCGCGGTGAGGCTGCTCGATCACGGTCAGCACGAACGGCGGGTCGAGCCCGCCGAGCGCCTCGGCGGTACCGTCGGGCGAGCCGTCGACCACGACGACGACCTCGAAGCTCGGGCCGCGCTCGAGCCGTTCGAGTGCGTGAACCGCGGCCAGCACCGCCTCCCGCCGTCCGTGCGTCGGGATGACGACGCTGAACCGCGGCGCCCGGGAATCGTCCGTCATCTGCCAGCGCGACCGGTCGGCAGGGATGGAAGCGACGGGAGGAGTCGCTCGGTAAGCGCCCAGCGCGCCGCGCCGTAGACGAGACCGAGTCCGAGCACCGCCTCGTCGCGGCGAGCATCGCGCTCCTTCCCCAGGACCGCGACTCGAACCTGCGCGACGATCTCGTTTCGAAGCCGCTTCGCCATGTGTCGATCGCGCAGATGCATGTGCTTCGCGAGGTACGCGCCCTCCCCCACCCCGTACGCCCACTGAAGGCGGCGATACTCGCGTATTGAACGCCAGGCTCGGTGATAGGCGACGGCTTCGGGGACGTAGCAAATCACGTAGCCCGCTTCAAGCGCCCTGAAGCTGAGGTCGTTGTCCTCGGCGGAGTGGTACGGGGTACCCGGACCGAGCCGCGTGTCGAATGTCCCAATCCGTTCGAAGACAGGTCGGGACACGAGCATGCTGTTCGAGTAGAGGATATCTCGGGAGAGTCGGCCGGCGTACGTCCGGGGAATCGGATTCTCCTCGAGCGACGGCGCGAAGGTGTCCTCGAGTCGGCCGGTTTCGAGGACGCGTCCGGTGAGGATGACCCCGCCACGGACGTTCTGGCGGGATGCCGCGACGAACGACCGGAGCCAGCCGGCGTCGACGAGCATGTCGTCGTCCGTGAAGACGAGAAGGTCCTGGCTCGCGATCGCTATCCCGTGGTTTCGCGCGGCCGAGGTGCCGACCGAGCGGGCGTGGTGGTAGCGAACCTCGCAGCCGTCGACGTCGCCGAGCTCAGCAACTTCGCGGTTCGGATCGACGCTCTGGTCGATCACGACGATTTCGCGTGGACGTTCGTCGCCCGCGAGAATCGAGCGAACGCAGTCGGCGAGCATTCGCGGTCGGTTGCGCGACGGCACGATCACCGACGCGGCGAGCGTGGGCTTGCCTGTCATCCCTTCTCCACATTCACTGGTTTCCGCAGAACGGCAACAGAGATTCGATAACGGCGGAAGAGCCAGAGGAGCCTGTGCAGGCGCGCCTTCGTCGCATCCACGCCGCCCTGCAGCAGTAAGGCTCGCCGGATGACCTTGGGGACCTCGACCCACGGATTGTCCATGTCGCCGGCCGCCGTGCCACTGACGATGGTTTCCGCGACGAGCACGTCGTACCCAGGGAACAACCGCGCAACCTCCTCAGGTCTCGGCCTGTAGCGCGTGTCGATCGGGTCCAGGTGAAGCGGGTAGCTCAGGGGCACGCTGATGACGATCAGCCCGCCCGGGGTCAGGATGTCGTCGCACGCGCGCGCGAGGGCGCCGGGGTCCTTGACATGCTCGAGGATGTTGCAGCAAAGGATGCATTTCGCGCCCACGCCCTTCAGCCTCGCCTGGACGGCGGGGTCATGGATATCCCCTGCGACGTCGATGTGAGGGCCAGGAACGAGGTCTGTCTTGACTATGCGCACGCCGCGCCCCGCGAGCGGGTCGAGGACGTCGCGTTCAACGTGCGGATGCGTCTCGACGAAGGCTCGCGTGGATGCGCCCAACTCGATCATCGGCGAAAGCTCGACCGCTGGTCGCGTCGACAACCACGCCCCGAGATACGTTGCTTCTTCTGGTCGCATCGTCCGCCCGCGGACGCTGCAGCTTACGCCAACCTGCCATCCGCAAGAACCGGGCAGCCTCGCGAACCTGATCCTCATCGGGACGACCGGGCCTGCTCTAGCATGCCGGCCGGTGCAGCGCAGTGTTGTAGCGACCGTCTTGCTGGCGCCGCGGACGCAGGGGCGGCGAATCCTCGCAAGGCTCGGGCGGGGCCGCACGGACGCGGCGGGAACCTATGTCCTCCAAGTCGTTTCGCTCGGCCTGGGCTTCGTGTCCCAGCTCATCGTCGCCAGGCTTGCAGGCGTCTCGGGGTACGGCGTCTACTCGTATGCACTCGCCTGGTCGGCGATCGTCGTGCAACCATCGCTGCTCGGCCTCGACCGGGTGCTGATCCGAGAGCTCGCGACGTATCGGCAGGCGAGGGCGTTCGGCCTCATGCGCGGTCTCCTCCGGCGGTCCGACCAGGTCGCCACCGTGGGCGCCTGCGTGTTCGCCGGGGTAGTGGCCGGCATCGCTCTACCCGTCTCGAGTCCGGCCCTTCGCGCCAGCGTCGCGCTGGGACTGCTCACGATCCCGCTCGCCGCCCTCGGCCGCGTGCGCCTGGCGGCGCTGCAGGGCCTGAAGCAGTCGTCACTCGGGATGCTCACCCAATCCGTGGGACGAACTGCCTACTTCATCGTCTTCCTCGCCGCCGCGCTCGCCGTCGCACGCTCGACCCATCTTCGACCGGAAACCGCAGTCGCGATGCAAGCGGTCGCGTTCGCCGTGGCGGTCGTCACCGGGAGCATCGCCCTCCGCCGCGTCATGCCCAGTGCAGTGATGCGCACGCCACCCGAGTTCGAGGGCCGTAGGTGGGCGAACAGCCTACCCCAGCTGGCGCTGTTGACGATCCTGACGATCGTGAACACGCAGATCGGCGTGATCATGCTCGGCGCGCTGGGCAGCGCCGCCGACACAGGACGATTCAATGCGGCATCGCGCAGCGCTGCGCTTGTTCCTCTGGCCTTGACGGCGGCGGGATTCGTGATGGCGCCGCGGATCTCGGTCCTCTACGCGTCGGGCGACCGAACCGGCATCGAGCGCCTCCTCATGCGGGGGACGCGCGGGGCGTTCGGGCTCGCTCTTCCGCCGGCGCTCTTCCTCACCCTGGTCGGGCCGTGGTTCCTCGGGTTATTCGGACACGCCTTCCGCGGCGGCAGCACCTCGCTCACGATCCTCGTCGCAGGACAGCTGTTCAACGCGGCGACCGGCGCCACCGGGGTGGCGCTGGTCATGACAAGGCACGAACGCTACGCGACCGTGGCGAACCTCCTAGGCACCGGCCTCAACGTTGCGCTTTGCTCGGTTCTCATCCCGAGTTGGGGCCCGGCCGGCGCCGCGACGGCAACCTCCGTGAGCATTGCGCTGATCAACGTGCTGTGCATGCTCGCCGTCGCCCGCAAGCTGAAGATCAGGCCGCCCGTCTTCGGCGTGCGCCTGCACGGGGTCACGTGAGCCACGGCCGCGTCAGCTTGGCTTGGGTAACCGCATGATCGAAGGACGAACCTTCAAGGGCGACCTCGCGAAATTGATCCGCTACGCCGTGGCGCGAACGCGGCGTCCCTCGATGCTGCCGTACCACGGGATCAACGTTCCGGTGGGTGCCACGCCGGAGCTCGGCTCGCTCACCCGGAGAATTCTCCGCGGTCTACACGAACGTTTTGAGATCGCAGCAGTCGAGGCACTCGTGCGCCCTGAGGACATCGTCCTCGAGGTGGGCGCCGGCACCGGCGTTCTCTCTGCCATCGTGGCGAGGCTCGGTGCGGAGGTGCATGCATTCGAGGCGAACCCGAGCCTGATCCCCTCGGCGCAGGCGGTCTTCTCCGCCAACCGGGTCTCGGTCGACTACCGCACCGCTGCGATCGGCCTCCAAGCTGGTCAGGCCCGCTTCTTCACAAGTCGATCCGGATCCGGAGAGGGCGGCTCCCTCATAGACCGAGACACCGACATGGTGATCGACGTTCCAACGGTCGCGTTCTCGGACGTCCTAGAGGAAATCCGGCCGTCGTTCGTCGCGATGGACGCAGAAGGCGCCGAACGTGATCTCTTGGCCAAGGCTTTGCCGCAGACAGTCCGCGCCCTCACGGTCGAGATACACCCGCACATCATCGGCGACGACACTGCATCCGCACTCGTCCACGACATTCTCTCGCAGGGATTCACTCTCATGATCGATCAAAGCGGGTTCCGGACTTTTGCGTTCTCCCGTCCCGCACCGTCCCGTCCTGCTCGACAAGTCTGCGATAGAGCGCCACATGCCGCTCCGCGACCGCGTCGAGCGAGAAGTGATCGCGTGCTGTAGTCCGCGCCGCGTCGCTCATGGCGCTGCGGCGCTCCTCTGTCATCGAAAGTGCTTCCTCCAGCCGCTGTGCAAGCTGAACTTCATCTCCGGATGAGAAGAGCAGCCCCGAGACTCCATCCGCAACCACGTCGTCCACGCCGCTCGCTCGCGACACCACCGGAACAGCGCCATAGCTCATCGCTTCGAGAAGCGCGTTCGACATGCCTTCGGAAACCGAGCTCGACACGTAGATGTCTGCCTGGCGGAGATACGGGGCCACTTCGGCCACAGCCCCCGTGAACGTGATGCGGCTGTCCTGGCCCAGGCTGCGACTGAGTGACTCCAGCTCCTGCCGACAGGGTCCGTCCCCGATGATCGTGAGGCAGGTGACTTTATCGGACTCGAGAGCTGCGAACGCTCGAATGGTCTGGTCGACAGCCTTCTCAGGAGCCAGCCGGCCGACGGAGAGCAAACGTACACCGCCGTCGCGCGCGCGGGGAACAACGCTGTCAGGAATAGCGACACCGTTGGGGATCGGGTGAACGCGCTCGGACAACACGCCCCAGCTCGCGAGATCCGCCGCGATTTGGCGGCTCGTCGCAACCCAGGCGGTCGCGCTGCGCGCAACGGCGCGGGCGAAGAACGAACCCAGAAGGCGCTTCCGTTGCACGACCGTGAGGTCGAAATATCCTTCTCCGCCATTTCCCACTTTGACGAGGACAGGCTTGCCGAGCCACCGTCCGGAGACGGCCGCCGGAAAAGCGTGGAGCCGCCCGTGAATGACGTGGATCACGTCATAGGCACGCCGGTTCCGCCAGAGCCAGGTGGAAACGCAGAGGCACCAACAAAGGAACGCATCCATATGCCGTCCGCCAAGATTCGGCGCCGCGCGGAGAAGGAAGCGCCGCACCACGACGGGACCATCTTGCTCCTGCGCGGGTGACTTGCCTTCGAGTCGCGGCGCGAGCAACGTGACGGCGACCCCGCGCCGAGCCAGCGCGTGCGCGAGCTGTCGGGTTTGCTGCTCGGCACCGCCGAATCCCTCCGGGATGTAGATAGGCAATACGATCACGACTCGGAGAGAAGCCGGCGTCACGTCTTTTCCGCCGCTTCGGTTTGGCGGCCCGACGACAGCGCGTTGGCCACTTGCCGGCGACAAGCTGCTGCGTCGTAATCCCGCAGCATGTCGACCCGCGCCTGACGGCCCAGCCGCTCACGTAGAGAGGTGTCGTTCGCCAGTCGGAGGATCGCGGCACTGGCGGCCTGGGCGTCCGGCGCAGTCAGCTTCAGCATGTTCTCGCCGTCTCGGCCGTAGTCACGGATACCGCCGGTTTCGACCGCGATGACCGGCAGCCCGGTAAGCATCGCCTCGGCCACCGCGATGCAGAAGCCTTCCGTGTCGGACATGTTCAGGAAGATGTCAGCCGCCTCCGCCGCCTGTTCCGGCCAGTCGGCGCAGTAACCGTGCAGTCTGACCCGGTTCTGAACGGCCCGCCCACCGATCACTCTGTCGAGTGCCGCCTTCTGCGGCCCATCGCCGTAGATATCAAGCGTGACGTCGGCCCCTTGCCCGAGCAGAGCGTCCACGGCCTCGATCATCAGCGGCACGTTCTTTCGCGCAACGAGTCTTCCCGCCGCAGCGACGCGAAACGGGCGCCCAAGTACATAGTCACCCTTGAACGGTGCCTGCCCCTCCGCGACGAAGAGCGGGATCACGTGCTCCGCGCGGCGGCGTGGGCGGAAGTACCGGCGCGTTGTTTCGAGCGTCTCCGCGCAGTCGGCCCAGACCTCGTCGACACGCGCGGAGAGCAAGCGCAGAAGCGGCCCGTATATTCGCTGCAGGCGGCGCGCGCGGTACTCGCCGATGTGCTCGAAAGCCACGCAGGTAACCCGTGGCAGGAGCAGCGCAGCGAGCCGGCCAACCACGTTTGCCTGCTTCAACGACAGAACCATCTTCTGCGGCCGGAACGGTAACGCCGCCCGAACTACGGCAAAGAACCCGGCGACGCAGGCCCAGAGCGTCAACGTTTCGCCCGTCGTGACAAACCGAACGTCCTCTCCTAGCTTGCGGGCGATCCTGTCCGCAAGCTCGCCTCGGCCGCGGCAGAGGGCGAGGATCCGCAGATCATGACCATCGAATGCGCCGCTTTCGACGAGGGTCACCAAGCCGTGCTCTGCACCTCCGGGGTCGAATCCATTGATCACGTAGAGAACGCGCATTCCAACTACGACTCCGATGGTGAGAACAACTGGTCCAGACCTGTCACACCGAGGTATTTCCGGTATCTGCGCCCGTAGCCGAACACGTGGAAGGCGAGGTTCTTGGTGCGCACCAAATCCCGAAAGTGTGAGTTGTCTTGAATGTCGTCAAAGATGACGACCGCGTCACCCGCCAATCGCTCACGGATCAGTTCGTACGTGGATGACCGCCCAGAATAGGACTTATCGCTGTCGTAATGAAATAGATCGATGTCGCCGTTCATCATTCGCAACAATCTCGGAAGGTTGGATCGATCGCCTTGATCCAAGATCGTCCAACGGTGACGAATCTCGTCTGGAACCAAGAGGCCGATGTACCTCTCGGCGTCTCGGTATCTCAGATAGGGGAAGTCGCTAGAGAAGAGATGGCCAACTTCGTTCACGGCCATCCCGTGGAGGATCGCGGCGCTACTCCACCCTGCGGCAACACCGGTCTCAAGCACGATGGCCGGCCGCTTCAAGCGAACGAGGAAGTACAGGAGCTCGGTAGCTCCGGCTCCTCCGAACGGAACCGGACACTTGCGGAGCTTGTCGCGTGCATCAACTCTGAATCGGGACGAGAACTCCAGCGTCTCCCGCCAGAGTCCTGGATCAAGCATCGATACGAGTGACTCGTAATCCTCGACATGCTCGGTGTAATGCGCGAGGGCACGCTGTGTCGCGACGCGCGCCCAGGGAGTCGCGAGACGATGCAATAACTTTCCGCTCAGCACTGCTCTCTGGTTTGCGTCCGAGAGCAAGCGAGACGCGTTCTTGACGACTATTCGCGCGCGCAATAGCAAGCCTATTGGACGATGATCTGGGCTTCGCGTCGTGTTGGGGGGCTGGACGCCGTCAAAGCCGAGGCCCGAGGTACCTGTGTTCGAGTCCTTTGAGCGTGAGTGCCTTCGCAGCCTTGCGACCGAGGAAATACACGCCGTTCGCACCCTGGATCTGGCGCTCGAGTGGAAGCAGGCGATCGACGAGCGACAAGCTGAGAACGGGCAGGGTGATCAGGTCGGCAAGAAGCCGAGTGCCGAGGAGCGCCCGGAAGAAGTACCGGGTGCACCAGTAGAGCGAGAGTCCGGGTCCTCCGATTACGCCACGATCGATTTCGTCGAAATGTCGCCAAAGCCAGCGATGCCCCAACTCGCTGAACCGGGTGAAATCGTAAGCTCCCTCGTGCACCTGCTGCATGAAAGGCGTCTCGGCGTAGACAACGCCGCCCGGCTTGAGGACACGGTAGACCTCCGCAACTACCGTCGCCGGCTCCAGCACATGTTCCAGCACCGCCTGAATGACCACGCCGTCGACACAGGCGTCGGCAAGAGGAATGTCGTGGGCGTCCGCTACGAACTGCGTGAGATCCGACGGGTAGATGTCGAAGCCGATCAAGCGGACGTCCGGATCGGCGTACAGCACCTCGCACCCGGCGCCCATCGTCCCGGCGCCCACCATCAGAACGACCGGACTCTCCGGAAGCAACTCAACGAGTCGACGAATGTTTCCCCGGCTGGCGCGCCGTGAACCTGCGACTACGCCCTTGATAGCCCGGGCAATGGACGACCGCTTACCGAGAACGGAGACGTTCTTCCGCGCCGTGGCAAACCACTCTTTGCTGCACAGACTCCTCGTGAAGTCGATCAAGACCGGCTGCCCTGCGGCGATCGGGAACTCCTCACCCTCGCAGCGAACCGATTCGAGGGCGCCACTCTTCCACGTCATCGAGACGCGCGCATGTGAACGGCCGGGGCAACGAAGCAACTCGTGGACTGTCGATAGAGAAACGAGCACCGTCAGGTCAAGCGCCAGGACTGCCGCAGTACGTGCCAGGACGACTTAAGCCGCTCGTACACGGGCCTGACGGCGGTCGGAGGTGCCAGCAGTAGCGCCAGATTGACGAATGCCCGCGGGTACAGCGGGGCGAGTCGGATCGCGGTGAAATCGTGTCGGAGGGCTTTACGCCACTCGCCCCTCATCGCGCAGTCCACACTGACCTTTGCGTGGAGCCGCGCCATTCGCCGGCGCGCTATCGGCCTGAGCTCCGAGTGCCGCGCACAGAAGCGCTGCGTGACGACAGACGCGCTGGGAAGCAACGCGTCAAGCCTCGCCGAGATCTGCGCGGGGTGCCGGCGCTTGAAGGTATAGGCGCCCGGGACGTGGGAGAAGCGCCACTTCTCGGCCACCCGCAGGCAGAACTCCGTGTCCTCGCCGACTTGCAGGGATTCGTCGAAGAGACCGACGTCGTCGAGGACAGAGCGGCGGATGACAGTGGTGGATGGAACGATAGGAGCGTCGTTCAAGAAGTAGTCGCGAAGCACGTGGGGGCTCTCGGGATCGAAGCGGCGCACTGTGACGAGTTGAGCGTCCGAGGCATCGTCCCGCGAGAAGTGGCAGAAGTCGCCGTAGACGAGGCCGATGCGCCCGTCTATCGCGAACGCCGGAAGCTGGCGGGCGAGCTTCTCACGGGCCCAGAAGTCGTCTCCGTCGAGGATGGCGACGAACTCGCCCTTCGCGGCACGGAACGCGCGGTTGCGTCCTGCAGAAAGGCCGACGCCCGCGGTTTCGATGACCGTGAGCTTCTCGATCTCGCCGGCCAGTCGCTCCAGCACCGCACTGGAGCGGTCCCGAGAGCCGTCGTTCACGACGATGATCTCGACGACGCAGTCGAACGCCGTCTGCCCCGTCACACTGCGCACCGCCTGCTCGATCGTGCGCTCCTCGTTGTGACAGGTCATGACGACCGAGACGCTCATAAGTTCGATGCCTTCGCGTATGCGCGCACCCAGTCGACATACAGGTGCGTCGTCGTCGCGCGTGCCTCGAAGCCCGGCTGCATCTGCAACGACACGAGCATGTAGAGCGGCAGGTTCGCTTCGGGATAGGTCGGGAACCTGGCGACCTCGAGGCCGTCGAAGTAGATGATGATCAGCTTCTCATCGATCTCGCATCCGTAGCGGTGGAACGAGCCGTCGAACAGGTCGTCCGTCCCGAACACCTTGGTCGTCATGCCGACGTAGTTGCCCTTGTCGACGCTCTTGTGCAGGTGGCCCGGCTGTGGCCGGTACGCGGCGTGCCGCCACACCGTCATGTGGTTGCCCTTGTAGTCGTTGTCCCCATAGGCTTCGACGACGTCGATTTCGCAGAGCGTCGCCGCTGTGTCCTTGTACCGTTTGCGCGCGTAGAGCCAGAAGGCGGGCCAGCCGATCGCTTTCTCGAACGCCATCTTCGCCTCGAAGTAGCCGTACTTCTGGGCGAATCCCCTACCCGCGGTGTTGACGGTCTGCATGTGGCCGGAGAACCACCTGCCGCCAACGTTCTGCATCGTGATCGTGAGCACACTCGGCGTTTCGATTGAGAACGGGTTGGGAGTCTGCAACGGGCTGTTGAAGTGCGCGGACGTGGTGTCCGGACGCGCCGGCGCGTACCACGGTCCCGCACCGACGACCCCGTCGGTGACGGTCGAGAGGTCGTCGAAATCGTCCTCGAACGTGAGCTTGTAACCGGTGAGGTCGAGCGGCTTCCGCTGGTGCCTTTCGTCCCAAACGGACGAGCTCCAATCGAAGCCGGGTGTGCCCTCTCCGTCGGGCGACTCGACGACGAGGTCCGCACGGCGCGCGATCGGCCTTCTCCGCCGGTATGGAGCGGCGCGCGGGAGCCTGCGCTCGGAACCTCGTCGCCACATCGCCCAGGCGTGAAGCTTCGTCACGTCTGCAGGCGCGAGTTCACCCTGGCCGATGATCAACGTGTCGAGGGCCCAGTCAAGGTATGTCGAGCGAAAGTCGCCGATGACGCCCGAGGACTGAGACAGCGGCAGGGCGGTGTTCGCACCCCCGATCTGCTCAGGGCCTCCGTCGACCGACAGATGGTTGGGGCCGCCCGCCAGGCGCCGAGAGACGACGGAGTGCCAGATGTTGTTCCCCGCGGCCGAAACGCCGACGGCATTCGGACTGCCTGAGTTCGCCCACATCGAGGTGACGATCGAACCACGTCGGACGTAGCCGCAGAAAGGCTGCCGCGTACCGTCGCCCCCGTCGTAGCCGTTGACGGCGAAGAAGCTGCCGTCGGCGGATCCGACCATCGACCACCTGACGCGAAAGAGCATCAGGAACCAGGTGTGCTCGATGTAGGCGAGACTCAGGTTCGGCAGCATCAAGCTGATCCCGCGGCCCGCGAATCGGATCTCCACCTCTCGTTTCCGTACGAGCGGTCGCAGGGCCTCGGTCGGCTGCGAAACGACGATGCCGCCGACGCGGTCCCTCCACGAGACGAGCCTCCCGCTCGCGCGGTCGATCGTCTGGTTTGCAGCGTCCGCCGCGTCCCACCAGTGGATCAGGTTGACGCCGAAGACGTGCGGCGTCCAGGCCTGCGTATCGCGGCTCGAACTCGGGGTCGCGCCGCCTGCGGCGGCCAGCGCGCGGACGAGCCGCCGGCTTTCCGCGGCCCACGGCAGGGCCACTTGCCAGGCGGCAGCCGACGCGAGGAAGCGCCGCCGGGTCGACCGAGCGTCCATCAGCCTGACTATATGAAGCGTCTGAACGTCGGTGACGAGATGGGGGACGAACGCCCAGCCGCACTGACGTACGCTGAAACTCGCAATGAGAACGGGGAGATCAACGGCATACACGACAGACGTGTCGCCGGGCGACTATGTGCGCGCCCTCCGGCGTGGGCTGTGGATCATCCTCCTGACGACTGCCCTCGCAACCCTCGGCGCCGTCTATGCGTCGATGCGGCAGGAGAAGCTGTACCGGTCTTCTGCCGACGTCCTGCTCAGCAGTCAGGACCTCGCTGCGATTCTGGCAGACGTCCAGCCGAAGACGTCGGAGGACCCCGTCCGCGTGGCCGCGACGCAGGCCGCCCTGGCGACGACGCCGCAGGTCGCCGCTCTCGCACTTCGACTCGCACACGTGAATGGGCTGGACCCGAATGAGCTACTTGGGGAGTCGTCCGTCTCGAGCGCGCCGGACGCAGACATCCTCACTTTCTCGGTGGCCGATCCGAGCCCACGACTTGCGGAGCAGCTTGCTCAGGCATATGCCACCGCCTACACCACGTACAGGCGCCGCCTCGACACGACGACGATCGCGCAGGCGCTAAACGACGTGAACCGTCGACTGGCGCAGCTTCGGACGGCCGGTGAGGGGCGCTCGTCCGTCTATACGAATCTGCTCGACAAGCAAGAGCAACTGAGCACGCTGCAGGTGCTCCAGGGCTCGAATGCGCAGGTCGTCCGCTCCGCGGATGCGGCAGTCCTGACGCAGCCCAGGACGCTCCGAAACACCGCTCTCGCCGCGATCGTCGGCCTCGTCCTCGGCGTCGCGCTCGCGATCGTGCGTGAGGCTCTGGATACCCGCGTGCGGACTGGAGGCGAGATCGAGGCCCGTCTCGACCTCCCTCTTCTCGCACGAGTTCCTGATCCGCGACGGCGTTTGAGGGCGAAGACCCGCGTCCCGATGCTAACGCGACCGCGGAGCGGGACTGCTGAGGCGTATCGCATCCTGGCCGCAGATCTCGAATTCGTGAACCTCGAACGGGGCGCGCGCTCGATCATGTTCACGAGCGCCCGGCGCGGCGAGGGCAAGTCGACGACGGTTGCGAACCTCGCGGTCGCGATAGCGCGGAGCGGTCGCCGCGTCATCATCGCCGATCTCGACTTTCGCGCGCCGTCGTTGGCCACGCTCTTCCACATGAAGAACGAGAGCGGTCTCACGCAGGCCGTCCACGGCAGGCTCGGGCTCGACGCGGCGCTCATCCCGGTGCCGCTCGGTAACCGGCAGAGCAATGAGCGGCACGGCCGTAACGGCGCGATTCCAGGGAGCCTCGAGGTGCTCCCCGTCGGGCCGCTGCCGCTGAACCCCGCCGAGCTCGCCGCATCTCAGGCCCTCGACGAGCTCCTGAGGGAGCTCGAGCGGCGCGCCGACCTCGTCCTCGTCGACGCGCCTCCGCTGCTCGGTCTCAGCGACGCGGTGACTCTCAGCTCGCGCGTCGATGCGCTCGTCGTGGTCACGCGCTTGCCGGCGGTCCGCCGCCCCGCACTCCAGGAGTTGCGACGCGTGCTCGACGCAGCGCCGGTCACGAAGCTCGGCTTCGTGCTCACCGGGACGGACGGTGCAGCGTAGGGCGGGAACGGCCGGCCTGCTCATCGCGCTGCGCCCGGCAGGGGGACGATCGTCATGCGCGGACGCGCGGCGCCCGGCCTCAGGGATGCCGCCGCTGTGACGCGGGCGAGTGCGCCGCCGGCGAGCTCGGGCAGGAGCGAGATGATGATGATGCCGACGAATGCACGGGTGCCCGGCGCCTCGGTCCCCAGGTAGACCACAAACGGCACAAACAGGAGAAGCGGCAGGACGCGTAGCTGCGTCATGGTCAGTCGGCCCTCGCGGAACGCGCCCCGCAACACTCGGGACAGCCGGAGCCACGAAGCGACCCAGATCAGCAGATAGAGCGACAGGCCGACGACCCCGTTCTCCGTGAGGATTCGCTGGAACTCACCGTGGATCCCCAGGCTCATGTCGCTCGGCAGGTTCGGATACGTCTTGTTGACGATTATCGGGTACTGATTGGTGCCGACGCCGAAGATCGGGTGGGCGGCGAACAACAACTTCGACTCGTGAAGGGCGAACGCGCGCTGCACGTCGCTCGGGGTATCGCCGGGCAGATATCGGCCCGTGGCCAGCACATATTGGTAGTTGCCGGTCCCACCTGGATCGACGAGCGTGTTGATCTGCTTCTGGAGATAAGGGTTCGTGACGACCGTCGAGACGAGGATCAACCCCACGAACGCGCCCGCGAGCACCGGTGCGATCAGCGCGAGCCGGCCGCGCGCGAAGAGAAGCGCCGTCAGGATCAGGTAGACGACCAACGCTTTCCGCTCGCCGGACATCACCAACAGAGGGAGCATGCAGGCCCAGACGAACTGGAGGTAGCGGCGCCTTCGCGGTTCGGCGAACAGGATCAATCCGGCAATGAGCGTGGGCAGGAAGACGAATGTAAGTCGCGGATCCGGGAGCCGCTTCCAGCCGACCAAATGGCCGTGCGCGACGTGCCAGGCGATCGTGCCGGCAGCGATCGCCGTCATCCCCACGAGCAGACGCCGCGACAGACTGGCCATGTCGAGCCGCCGCGTTTCCTGCGCCAGGAGGAAGGCGAACAGGGTGACGACCACTACTTGCAAGCCCTCTCGCGCGGCGTTACGAGGCCCTCCGACAGAAGCAGATGCGACATGACAGAACAGGTACGGGAACAGCAGCAGGAGGCCGACGGGAGCCCGAACCCCGCGGCGCGCCGCGATCAGCGGCCAACCGAGCACACCGAGCGCGATGAGGAATTCGAACGGACGCAGGAGCACGAGACTCGTCTGCATACGGATGGGCGTCATGAGGCTGAGAGCCGCGAGCGTCAGCAGCGCGATCACGGCGACACGGCGCTCAAGTCCGGCGTGGGGCGGCTTGTGCGAATCAGGTCGGCGTAGACCGCCTCGATGCGCTCGCCCATGCGTACGGCGTCCCAACTCGAGAGATCAGTCGCCGCAGCGCCGCGCGCGAGCCTCGCGCGCCGCGGATCATCCTCCAGAAGCGCAGCGACGGAGTCAGCCAGGGCATCCAGATCCTGTGAGGGTACGACTAGACCGTTCACATCGTCGCGCAGCACATCGTGAATGCCCGGCAGATCGGCAACGACGACCGGTTTGCCGCCGGCGAGATACTGCACGACGGCGCGGGGTAGCCCCTCTCGAACCGACGCCATGACGCAGACATCTGCGAGGGCGATCAGCCGCTCGGGGTGTCGGTAGAAGCCGGCGAGGACGACGTTGCGCTCGAGTCCCAGCGTCCTGATGCGCGCCTCGACCGGACGCCTTAGCTTCCCGTCGCCCGCGAGGACCAGCCGGACCGCGGGAACGCGCGCGACGATCCTCGGGAGTCGCTCCAAGAAGTCCAAGTGGCGCTTGCGCGGCTCGAAGACGGCGAGCATCAGGAGGACGGGCGGCCGGGGTTCGCCGGGCCGGACTCGAAGTAACCCGCGCCAGTCCTCAGGGGCCTGAGCGTCTTTGAAACGAGAGAGGTCGAAGCCCGATTGGATCACGTGGTGCCTCTCGGATGTTCCGACGCCCGCCTCGAGGCAGAGATCGCGCATCCCGGTGCTGACGTCGATGAAGGCGTGCGTAATTCCTTGGACGGCCCTCTCTGCACGAAGATAGAGGAGTTTCTCGGCCCTACCGACATTCACGAACGGGACGATGTGCGTCCCGTGGACGATGACAGGCACCCTGGATGCGCGTGCTGCGAGACGTCCGAGAATGCCGGCCTTGCTCGTGTGGGTGTGCACAACGTCCGTTCCGAATCGCCTGAACGTCCGCGTCAGGTCGTAAAAGGCCCTCGTGTCGGAGAGCGGCGAGATCGGCCGCACCAGACTTGCAACCGGTACCACAGTCACGCGCGCGTCGACTTTCTCGAGGATCTCCGGCCGCGTCTCGGCGCCGTGAATAAGGAACACCTCGTGCCCGCGTTGCGCCGCGTGGTTGCATGAGAGGACGGTGTTCTCGTCGGCCCCGCCGTTGATCAGCCGGGTGATGACGTGCGCGATCCGTAACGGGCGTGTTTCTTCAGGGGCCGGCCGCAGGCTCATTTTCCCCGGTAGGCGACCGCCCCGCGAGCGGTTCGCGTCTAGTAGGCCGCTCGCTTCCGCATGACCGCGGGCAGAGTTCGCAAGAGCACGGAAAGATCGGCCGGGACCGACACGCCTGCGACGTACCGCCAGTCCAGTTCCACCATCTCCTCGAACGAGAGGTCGTCGCGAGCGCAAACCTGCCACAGACCGGTCATTCCAGGCTTGACCAGCAGACGCCGCCGGCGCCAGTCGGTGACGAAGCGATCCTCGTCGGGGATCAACGGCCGCGGACCGACAAGGCTCATCTCGCCTCGAAGGACGTT
>Ga0070731_10001260_pt1 | contig 27104 bp, 24 predicted proteins | sample Coa_R1_2_FD_66448 | JGI IMG/M metagenome (GOLD analysis project Ga0070731, IMG submission 66448) | Surface soil microbial communities from Centralia Pennsylvania, which are recovering from an underground coalmine fire - Coalmine... | ecosystem: Environmental > Terrestrial > Soil > Unclassified ... | reverse complement strand
CTCGCCAGTCAGCACCACCTCAGCACGAGCCGCCATAACCACCCCCATCCTCGTCGATGACAAAGACGACTTCGGCAACCACAGCCGGGACCCTGCGAAGTAACGACTCAGGACACTAGGTGATCGCGACCATGCGCTCGATCGCCGTTCGCGCGCGCTCGGCGATCTCGGGCTCGACCGTCACGGGGTACCGGTTGTGCACGAGCGAGTCACGAAGGTTGTCGATCGTGATCATCTTCATGTAGCGGCAGACCGCGTCGTCACGGACCGCCTCGAATCGCTTGCCGGGCGCTTCACGCTCGAGCCGATGGAGGATGCCGGTCTCTGTCGCGACGATGAAGCGCTGCTTGGGCGACTCCTTCGCGAAGCGGATCATCTTCTCAGTGGAGAGGATCTGGGTGCGCTCGTTTGCGAAGGCCATCGCCTGGCTCGCGCAACCGCATTCGGGATGGACGAGCAGCTCCGCGTCCGGAGCTTCGGCCTGCCAGCGTTCGATGTCCTCGGGACGGATGCCGGCGTGCACGTGACACTCGCCGAGCCAGATCGTGAGCTTCCGCCCCGTAACCTTCTCGAGCCAGAGGCCGAGGAACATGTCGGGCAGGAAGAGAATCTCCTGCTCGGGCGGGATCGCCTCGATCACGGACTTCGCGTTGCCGGAGGTGCAGCAGTAATCGCTCTCGGCCTTCACCTCGGCGGTGGTGTTCACGTACGTGACGACGACCGCGCCGGGATGCTCGGCCTTCCACGCGCGCAGCTGGTCGGCGTCGATCGAGGCTGCGAGCGAGCAACCCGCATTCGGGTCGGGGATCAGCACGGTCTTCTCGGGCGAGAGGATCGCGGCGGTCTCGGCCATGAAATGCACGCCGCAGAAGACGATCGTCTCGGCGTCGGCCGCCGCAGCCTCGCGCGAGAGCCCGAGCGAGTCGCCCACGTAGTCGGCCACGTCCTGCACCTCCGGCCGCTGGTAGTTGTGGGCCAGGATGACCGCGTCCCGCTCCTGGGCGAGCGTGCGGATCTCCTCTTGCATCGGCGTGAACGTCGTCGTGGTCATTCCACCTCCAGGGAGACGTGCAGGGAGCGCGCCGAGTGCGTCAGGGCGCCGATCGAGATGAAATCGACGCCGGTCTCCGCGTAGCTCCGGACGTTGTCGAGCGTGATCCCGCCCGAGGCCTCCAGCTCGGCGCGGCCGTCGACGAGTGCGACCGCCGCCCCCACCTCCGCCGGCGTCATGTTGTCGAGCAGGATCCAGCTGATGCCGGCGGCGAGCGCCTCCTCGACCTGCGCCTGGGTCTCCGCCTCGACCTCCACCTGGACGCCGTCGGCGCGGCCGGCGAGCGCAGTTGCAGCGGCGGTGATCCCGCCTGCGATGCGCAGGTGGTTCTCCTTGACGAGGATCGCGTCGTGCAGGCCGAGCCGGTGGTTGGCTCCCCCGCCGCAGCGGACGGCGTACTTCTCGAGCGCGCGGAGCCCGGGCGTGGTCTTGCGGGTGTCGAGGATCGTCGCCCCCGTGCCGGCGACCGCGTCGACGTAGCGGCGCGTGAGGGTCGCGACGCCGCTCAAGCGCGCCACGAGGTTGAGCGCGATCCGCTCGCCGGTCAGAACCGCACGTGCCGGGCCCGAGATGTCGGCGACGGCGGTCGGCGGCGAGTCGATCAGCGCACCTTCCGCGAGCAGAGGAACCAGCGAGACGGCCGGGTCGAGTGCGGCGAACACCTCCGAGGCGACCGGCATGCCGCAGACGACTCCGAGCTCCTCGATGAAGAGTCGCGCCCGGCAGTGGGCGCCGCGCGGAACGAGCGCCTCGGTCGTGCGGTCGCCGGCGCCGACGTCTTCGTGCAGCGCGCCGGCGACGACCTCGGCGACGGCTTGTGCACTCAGCTCCATCGCTCGACCCTCGGCTCTCTGCCGCGTTCGACGATCGTGTGGACTCGGTCGAACGCCTCGTCGAGAACCGGCCGATCGGCCCGGAAGTGCACGCCGCGGCTCTCCTCGCGCAGAAGCGCGCTCGCGCCGATCAGCCGCGCGAGCGGATGCGTGTCCTCGAGGAGCGTCTCGAGCTCCGCGGCGGTTCGGCTGACACCCGCGGCCGCCCAGAGACGGGTCCGCGTCGCACCGGAGACATGCAATCCGACCGGAGCAGCCGTTTCGACTTCCGCCGACCGCGCGGCAGGCTCTGCGAGCGCAGCAGCTCCGGCACGGCGGCCGAACACGAGGCACTCGAGCAGCGAGTTGGACGCCAGCCGGTTCGCGCCGTGCACGCCGCTGCAGGCGCATTCGCCCGCGGCGTACAGCCCGCGCAGCGTCGTGCGTCCCTCGAGGTCGGTGACGATGCCGCCGATCGAGTAGTGCGCCGCGGGCGCGACCGGGACGGGTTCGACGGCGGGGTCGTAGCCGGCCCGCTCGAGTGTTGCGATCAGGCCGGGATAGCGGCCGCGGTCGATCGGACGAAGATCGAGGGTCGCCCGCTCGCGCACGGCGATCGCGCGCGCGACGACGTCGCGCGGAGCGAGCTCGTCGGTGAAGCGGGCCCCGTCGACGTCGAGCAACAACGCACCTTCACCGCGCAGCGCCTCCGAAAGCAGATAGCCGTCGTCGAGCAAGGCGGTCGGATGAAACTGCATGAGCTCGAGGTCGGCGAGCTGCGCGCCGGCGCGGAGCGCGAGCAACAGCCCGTCCCCGAGGGCGCCGGCGGGATTCGTCGTACGCTGCCAGAGCGCTGCGTACCCCCCGGTCGCGAGCAGCGTCGCGGGCGAGTGAATCACGTCCTGCGACGTCACCACCCCGACGCAGCGATCGTCGCCACGTGCGAGCGAGAGAACGCGTTCGTGCTCGCGGATCTCGATGCGGCGATGCGAACGCACGCGCGCGGCGAGGACGTCGGCGACGTGCTTGCCCGTCTCGACTCCGCCGGCGTGCACGATCCGTCGACGTGAATGGCCGCCTTCGCGCCCGAGGTGGTCGTCGAACTCCGCGCCGAGCTGTCGCAGCCAGGCGATCTGGGCAGGCGCCTCGCTCGTCAGCGCCTCGACCGCGGCGGAGCTGCACAAGCCGCGGCCGCTCTCGATCGTGTCCGCAGCGTGCAGCGCCGGATCGTCGTCGGCCCCGACGGCCGCGGCGATCCCACCCTGCGCGGCGTAGCTGTTCGACGCCGAGAACGAGCCCTTCGAGAGGACGACGACCCGGGCGCCCTCGTCCGCCGCGGTCAACGCGGCCGTGAGGCCCGCGACGCCGCCGCCGGCGACGACCAGATCAGGAGGGTGCATCGGAAGTTTTGTCCCCACAGTCGCTAACCTGTGCCGCAGAGTTTACCGATGGTTTCCACCCCTGAGTCGAAAACAGCGTCCCAGGCCGTCCTCGCGGTCGTCTTCCAGGTCCGTGAGGGGCGTCTGCAGACGCTGCTCTGGCAGCGGGCCCGCGCTCCCTACGCGAACAGCTGGGCCCTTCCCGGCGGGACGCTCGAGCCGGGCGAGTCGCTCGAGCAGTCGATTCGCCGCCACCTGGCGACGAAGGTGGACGTCCGCGAGCTGTCGCACCTCGAGCAGCTCGAGACGCGCAGCGATCCCGAACGCAACCCGGACCGGTGGGAGCTCGCGACCGGCTACCTCGGCCTCATCCCCCGCGACGCGAACCCGTCGCTCCCGGGAGACACGAGCTGGCATCCGGTCGACCTGCTCCCGACCCTCGCGTACGACCACGAGCCGATCGTCCTCGCGGCACGGGACCGGCTGCGGGCGAAGCTCTCCTACACGAATCTCGGCTTCGCGCTCGCGCCGCAGACCTTCACCATCTCCGAGCTCCGCGAGCTGTACCGAGCCGCGCTCGGCCATGACGTCAACACGACGAACCTCCGCCGCGTGCTTCTGCGCCGCGGCGTGATCGAGCAGACCGGCGGCCAGCGGAGCCCGAGCCGCGAAGGAGGCCGCCCGGCGGCGCTGTTCCGGTTCACGAGCCACTCCCTGGCGATCACCGACCAGTTCGCCGTCCTCAGACCGCCGCCGGCCTCTAGTACGACTGCGCCCAGATCGCGTCGGTGACCGCCGGCCGGCCGCAACTGACACATGCCCCGGCCTGCGGAGCGTGCTCGTCGAGCGGCAGACAGCGGATCGTCGCCGAGCTGTCCGCCTTGACGCGAGCCTCGCACTCCGTGCGACCGCACCATGACGCCGCAGCGAAACCGGCGGCATCCCGGAGGTACCCGATCATCTCGTCGTAGCTGCTGGGATCGCGGAGCGTGCTCCGCTCGAGCTCGTCGGCCGCAGCGGCGAAGAGCGACGATTGCACGTCGTTCAGCAGCTCGTCGATCGCAACAGCCGCCTGCGGGATCGGGAGCTGCTGTTTCGCACCGCTGTCGCGGCGCGCGACGGTCACGGCTCCGGCAACGAGGTCGCGGCCGCCGAGCTCGATCCGGAGCGGCACGCCCTTCAGCTCCCACTCGTTGAACTTGAACCCGGGCCGGTGCTCGGGCCGGTCGTCGACGCGCACCCGAATGCCCGCAGCGCGCAGGTCAGCCGCCATCGCAGCCGCCGCGTGAAGAACGTCGCCGCGGTCGTCTTCGCGCCAGATCGGCACGATCACGACCTGCTGCGGCGCGAGCCGAGGCGGGAGCCGCAACCCGCGCTCGTCTCCGTGCGCCATCACGACGCCGCCGACCAGCCGCGTGGAGGTACCCCACGACGTCGCGTAGGGATACCGCTCGCTGCCGTCGCGACCCGAGTAGCGGACGCCGTAGGTCTGCGCGAAGCCCTGGCCCAGGTAGTGGGACGTCGCGACTTGAAGCGCCTTGCCGTCACGCATCAGCGCCTCGAGCGTGTAGGTGTCGACGGCGCCGGGGAACCGTTCGCTCTCGCTCTTTCGCCCGCGCAGCACCGGAATCGCGAGGACGTTCTCGATCGTGTCGGCGTAGACGTCGTGCAGGATCGCCAGCGTTTCAGCGAGCGCTTCCTTCTCCGTCTCGTGGGCAGTGTGCCCTTCCTGCCAGAGGAACTCCGTCGTGCGGAGAAACGGCCGCGGACGAAGCTCCCAGCGGACGACATTGGCCCACTGGTTGTAGAGCAGGGGCAGGTCGCGGTACGACTGCAACCAGCGCGCGTACGTCGACCAGATCAGCGCCTCGGAGGTCGGGCGTAGGACCAGCGGGTCCTCCAGCTTCTTCCCGCCGGCCTCGGTGACCAGGGCCACTTCCGGTGCGAAGCCTTCGACGAGCGCGCCCTCCTGGGCGAGCACGGACGCCGGCACGAACAGCGGGAAGTAGAAGTTCTCGTGGCCGGTTGCCTTGATGCGATCGTCCAGCTCGCGCTGGATCGTCTCCCAGATCGCGTAGCCGTAGGGCTTGATGACCATCGCGCCGCGAACGGGCGCATTCTCGGCAAGTCCGGCGCGGCGGACGACCTCGCCGTACCAGGCGGGAAAGTCGCTCGATTGGCTGGGCAGAGCGGAGGTGCTCACGGCGTTCTCCTTCGTGACGTCGACCGGCAGCGGCGGAGTCGGTTGCGGCGCTCCGGGCCGAGGAGGCGGGAGCGCCTACGCCGGGACGTGCACGAACGGCGGCCGCGGGGCGACCGCCGGCATCGGCAGAAGCTCGACCACGCGGGGCCGCACGAACGTCATGCGGAAAGGTTAGCGCGTCGGGATCTTCAGCTCGCGAGCTGCGTAGAAGCCGGACCTCTCCTCGAGCACGAACGGCGCCATCGCCGTGCGCCGTTCATTCTCGACGTCGGACAGCCGAAACCGCTCGCGCGATTCGGGCGAGTCCCAGATCGAGATGCCGACGACTTCGTTCCCGTCCTGCGAATAGCACTCGTACGCGCGCAGCATCCCTTCCGGGAACTCGCGCGGTCGCCACGCCCGGCTGAACTCTTCGCGCGCACCCGGCTTCAGCCTGCGGGTCGTGATCCAAACGTGAGCGGTCTCGAACTCCATGGAGAGCCTCCTTGTCTCGGACCGCGGGAGGCTTGATGCATCTGCCCGCCGGCAGAGTCTCTCATGGACGAGCTGCGGATGGATCAGGCGGCTACGAGCTGCTGGTCGACCGGGCGATGCGCGATCGCACCGGCATTCATCGCGGCCTCGAACAGCTGGAGCGTGAGCTCCCCTTCGTCGTTGCCGCGGCCGACGACGTGCAGTTCCCTGCCGTCCCCGTCCGTGTGCGTCGCGACGCCGATCAGCGCCTTGCCGACGCGCTTGCTCGTCATCTGCCAACCGAGCATCTCGAGCCAAAGCTTCAAAGAGACCCCATCACCTGGCCGTGCCACAACCGCTCCTCTCACCTGAATTGGTCCCAGCCCTCACTCGCAGCTCCAGGATCGCGCTCGGGCGCCACTTCATCCATCCCCGTGTCGGTGGTTCACTTCCGCTGTTCACCTTGGGTACTGCCGACTCCGACGAACTGACCGAGATCCGTCGCGCCGTCCGCGACCTCTGCGACTGCTTTCCCGGTGAGTACTGGCGCGGGCTCGAACCGGACCGCTACCCGGAGGAGTTCGTCGCGACGCTGACCGAGCACGGCTGGCTCGCGGCGCTCATCCCCGAGGAGCACGGCGGCGGCGGGCTCGGGCTCACCGCAGCGAGCGTGATCCTGGAGGAGATCAATGCGTCGGGAGGCAACGCGGCGGCATGCCACGCGCAGATCTACACGATGGGGACGCTGCTCCGACACGGCAGCGAAGAGCAGAAGCGGCGTTACCTGCCGCGGATCGCGGCGGGCGAGCTCCGGCTGCAGGCGTTCGGTGTGACCGAGCCGACCGTCGGTTCGGACACGACGAGCATCCAGACGACGGCGCGCCGCGCGACCGGCGGCTACGTCATCAACGGCCAGAAGATCTGGACGTCGCGGGCCCTGCACTCCGACCTGATGCTGCTGCTCGCACGCACGACGCCGCTCGAAGACGTCGAACGGAAGAGCGACGGTATGTCCGTCTTCCTCATCGACATGAAGGCTGCCGGCGACAGGCTGACGATTCGCCCGATCGCCACGATGATCAACCACGCGACGACCGAGGTCTTCTTCGACGAGGTCGAGGTGCCCGCAGACAGCCTCGTCGGAGAGGAAGGGAGCGGATTCCGCTACATCCTCGACGGGATGAACGCGGAGCGCATCCTGCTGGCGGCGGAGTGCATCGGCGACGGTCGGTGGTTCATCGAGAAGGCCGTGCGCTACGCGTCCGAGCGCGCCGTCTTCGGACGACCCATCGGAGCGAACCAGGGTGTCCAGTTCCCGATCGCGCGCGCGTACGCGGCGGTCGAGGCCGCCGACCTCGTCCGGTACCGCGCGGCCGCGCTCTTCGAGCACGGTCGGCCGTGCGGCAGCGAGGCGAACATGGCCAAGCTGCTCGCCTCGGAAGCGTCCTGGCAGGCCGCCAACGTCTGCCTCGACACGCACGGAGGGTTCGGGTTCGCGCGGGAGTACGACGTCGAGCGCAAGTTTCGCGAGACACGCCTGTACTCGGTCGCGCCGGTCTCGAACAACCTCGTGCTCGCACATCTCGCGCACCACACGCTCGGGCTTCCGCGTTCGTTCTAGTCGTGCAGGCTCGTCGCCGCGGCGCCGATCAGGGGAGCCCCCGATGTGCGCAGCGCCGCCGCCGGGGATGATGGCCACGGCAAGGAGGTGAGCCATGCGTATCCGACGCTCGGTTCTTCTGACCTTTGTCGGTCTCGTCTCGTCGACCGTGATCGTGCAGGCAGCGGGGGCAGTCGCTCCGCCGCCGCCGCCGTCTACGCATCACATGGAGCCCGTGCAGCCTGTTCCGGCAAACGTCGTCGTGCGAACGACGGCGTCGCTGCCGGGATCGACGTATCCATGGGTCATGCCGGTCGGGATCACGTTCGGCAACCTGCCACGGTCCGCCGAACCGAAGGTAACGTCGTCACTGCCCGCCACCACGTATCCGTGGGTGCAGGTGATCTGGCCTCGAAGGGGCGGCCCCGCTGTCGTCGCCGTGCCGGCCGCGCTCCCGGGTGTCGCGGCGTCAGGGGCGCAACCCGCCTGGACGATCTTCGGCGCGGCGCCGCCGGGCAGCTTTCTCTAGAGACGAAACGACCCCGCCGGCGGACCGCCGAGCCTCGTCGGCGGGGTCTTCCGTCTGCGTTGCTCAGGCGATCTCTTGGATGATCTTGACGAGCTCGTCTCGTCGGTAACCCTGGAGTCGGGCGAAGTCGACGAGCTCTCTCGCGCGTGCGATGACGGCGCCTCGTTCGGGGGTGCCGGCGACGGAGATGCCGCGTCCGCGGCGGAACTCGAGCAGTCCTTCGTCACGAAGTAGGCGCAGAGCTCGAAGCACGGTGTTCGTGTTGACGTCGAGGACAGCGGCGAGATCCTTGGCAGGGGGCAGCCGCTCTCCGGGTTTCGCCTCGCCGCGCGCGATCGCGCGTCGAATCTCGGCGGCGACCTGCTCGTAGAGGTCCGTGGGATCGGCGCGGTCGACCTTGACACTCAGCATGGTGCTATTCATATTAGCGCCACTGTGCCGGGACTGCGAACGTGAGCAGAGCCCGGTCGCATCGCTTCGTCCACCGGTACCTCCGAGACCAAGCCTGACGCAAATCGCAGAGGCGTCAGGTGCGACGACGCTACGCTGCGCCCGTGAAGAGGACGATCCTCGCGGCCGTGGCAGCGGCAGCGGTGGCGGCCGGCGTCGCCTCCGCCGGAGGGCCGTCGTTGCTCCATCCGGCGTCGCGGTGTAGGTAAAGGACCGCTGCCGGCACCGACAACAGCGCAACCACCGTCGCGGCCCGGATCAAGCTGCGCCACTGCGTACTCAGTGCGCGGTTCTCTTCGGCGGCCAGAAACGCCGGCGCGGATGCGGCCTTACTCGACGTCCAGCAGAGATTCCCACAGGCGCCGCTGATACACCTCGCCGCGGTTTCTCGTGAATGCGTCTTCTTCGGTCGCCCAGTTCACCGCCCAAGAACGCGCCCGCGCGCGCCGTTACAACCGACCTCTGTATTGGGCCCTGTTCGGACGGTTGCTCCTCACGCTGGCGGTCTACGGGCTGCTGTCCGGGCAACGGATCAGCGGCCTCGGCTGGGCCGCCGACGCCGCGAGCTGGGCCGCGATCGTCGTCACCTCCGCCGCCGTCGTCTGTTTGCCCCTCGATTTCTGGCGCAGTTACCTGCGCGAGCGACAGTGGCAGCTCTCGACGCAAACGCTTCTCGGCTGGCTAAGCGACCGCGGGAAGGCGCTCGTCGTGAGCATCACGTTGACCGCCGCCGCGTGGACGGGGGTGGTCGCGATTGCCCGTGCCGCGCCGTCGTGGTGGCCTCTCCCCGCGGCGGCCGGCGCGGCGTCGACGGTGCTGGTCTTGTCGCTGCTCGCACCGCTCGTGCTGGAGCCGCTGTTCAATCGCTTCCGGCCACTGCCCGACACGGAGCTCGCTCAGGCGTTGCGTGAGCTGGCCGTGCAGGCCGGCGTTCCTGTTCGCGACGTACTCGTCGCCGACGTCAGCCGCCGCACGGTCAAGTCGAACGCGTACGTCTCCGGTCTCGGCCCGACCCGGCGCGTTGTCGTCTGGGACACGCTGCTCGAGACTGCGAGTGAGCGGGAGTTGAAACTGGTCGTCGCGCACGAGCTTGCGCACCGACGCGAACGCCACGTCCTCAAAGGCAGTCTGCTGGCGACGCTCGGCGCCGCCGTCGCGGTGCTGCTGATCTGGGCCGCGCTGGGTACACCGCAGCCGGGCGACTTCCCCTACGCGGCGCTGCTGCTGGTCGGCCTCGAGCTGGTCGGATTGCCGTTCGGCGCGGCGCTCTCACGGCGCTGGGAGCGCGTCGCCGACCGCTACTCGCTGGAGCTCACCGGCGATCGCGATGCCTTCGTCGCCGCACATCTCGGCTTGGCCCGCTCGAACATCGCCGACCTCGATCCCCCGCGGCTCGCCTACCTCGCGCTGTTCACCCACCCCACGCCGCCGGAACGCCTGGCGCTGGCGACAGACACGGGCGACGGGCCGCCCGGACAGAGTTTGCACGAGCTTCCGATCGAATCGTGAGGTTGAGACGACACGCTGGTCTCATGCGGTACCTCGCTTCAGGCTCCGAGTGCTGCGGCGGAGGCGACGCCTGCGAGGGTGAGCGCGGTCGAGCCGAGCACGAGCAGCCTCATCTGGGCCGGCCGGAGCGAGAAGATGCGACTCAGGACGAGCAGATGCGCGGCCGCCGGCGTGAGCGCGGCGAGGAAGAAGACTCCCGGTACGTGGACGTGCAGCAAGCTGCCCCAGAGCAGTAACAGCAGCGGGCCGATCGAGTAGCGAACGGCAAGCGCGGACAGGGCTCGCGGCAGCTCGCCGACGGCGAGAACCGCGCCGGTGAGCGGGACCGCCAGTCCGAGCACGAGGAAGCCGAACGGCCCGACCGACGCCGCCAGGGCTTTCCCCAACGTGACCAGGGCGAGGTGGTGGCCCGTCAGTCGCAGGGCGACGGCCGCGACGACACCTGCCAGCGGCGGATTGACGACCAGGGCGCGGAGAAAGTCACGGGCGGCAATGGAGCCTGTCCGGCTGTGCGAGTGGGCGATCGCGGTCGAGATCACGACCGCCGGAACCAGGAACCCGATCTGGTCGAAGAAGACCATCAGCGTGAAGCCGTGCTGCCCCCAGAGCAAGCGCGCGCAGACGTAGCCGACGTAACCGGTGTTCCAGAACGCGATCGGCAGCGCCAAGGCGGCGCGCTCGCGCAGGTCGCGACCGGCCAGCGCCCCGAACAGGTAGCCGACAGCGAGCGCCGACCAGCAGGTCGCGACCACGACCGCCATCAGCATCGCCGTGCCCGGTGCGAGCGTCAGCACGCTGAACGCGTAAAAAGCCGTCACCGGCCCCAGCACACAGAAACTGACCCACCACAGAACACGCACCAGCCGCTCGCGGGCAGGGTGTCGCTGCAGCCCCATTCCGGCCGCAAACGACAGCACCAACCCGCTCAACGTCAACAACATCCAGACCAGCCCTCGACCCGCAAGGTACCGACCACCGCCGACCGACCACCAGCTCTGCCGGCGGCAGACCCTAGGGGAGGCTGTGCAGGCGAGGGCACAGGACGTCTGCATCGACGTCGAGCGTGAGCAGCGAGCGGTACGGCGCGCGCCGCCGCTCAGTCGGGCTGCCCGGGTTGAGGATCCAGATGTCCTCGTGCAGCGTGACATCGGGCAGGTGGGTGTGGCCGTAGACGACGGCGGCGCAACGGGGAAAGGCGGCCGCGAGACGGTCGGCCCTACCCCGGCTGGGGCCTGCGATGTGCACCATCCCGACGCGCACCGCCTCGACTTCGACCTCCAGCCGCTGCGGCAGCGTCCGCTGCAGCGCCGGCTCGTCCATGTTCCCGTAGACGGCCTGCACAGGCGCGAGCTCGCGTAGGAGCTCGAGGACCGGCGCCTCGGTCAGGTCGCCCGCGTGGAGTATCAAGTCGGCGGCCGCCAACAGGTGTAGGCATTGCGCAGACAGCTCGCGGCAACCCCGCGGCATGTGCGTGTCCGAGATGACGGCGACGCGCCTCACCCCTGCATCGTGGCAAGGCACGCGCGAGCAGGTCGTCGCGCGGTGAGGGCTGCTGGTGTCGCGTCGCTCTCTAGAAGTCGTCCGCCGCTTCCCATGCGCGTTCGAAGGCGAGCTTCAGCAGTCCTGCGAAGCCGGGGTGCTCGACGACCATGATCGTGAGTTCGGTCGAACCTGCGACGGGGTCTTCCATCGTGAATAGAGCGACGCGTTCGTCGATTACGACCAGCTTGATCGGCAGGTGGTCGGCGACTCGTGCTTGTTCGCCTGCTTCGACGAAGCGGCGTACCGCGTCGACGACGGCCGGGTCGTCGTACACCGAGCGTTCGTAGACGCTTCGGGCGGCGACGCCGCGCGAAAGTAGCCGGAGGCCTTCGACGTTCTCGCCTGGTTCGACCGCGTAGGGCGGCTTGGTGAAGATCAAGAGTTCCTTCTTTGCGCCTGCCTGGAGCTCGCCGAACCGCTTGGCGATCGCGGCCGGCTCGCGAAGGACTTCGATGTAGTTGAGCGGGTCGGTCTCGGAGCGGCCTTTTCGGTAGGCGGGGGTGAGGAGCGCGATTGCCCGGGCGGCGTCCTGTTCGAGTTGGGCGAGCGCTGCCTGGCGGGCCTCGACCAGGATGTTGATCGCCGTATCCGGCTCCACGGCCATGTACTGGGCGGGGCGGCCGGGCTCGACGGTCGCGAGCCCCCTGCCGACGAGGCCGTCGAGTACGTCGTAGATCCGCTGCCGGGGGAGCCCGGCGAGGCGCGCCACCTCGGCCCCGGTTGCCCGTCCGCGCCGAGTTAGCGCGACGTAGGCGCTCGCCTCGTAGCCGTTCAGGCCGAGGTTCTGGAGGGGTATCGCTTCAGCCGGTTGATCCACGGTTCAACTGTCACCACTAGCCGTGGTTTCGAATCTACCGAAGGTGAGCATTCTCCTCCCGTCCTCTTTCGACTGGAGGTCCAGGTGACCCGCATCGTCCTTGCGCTCGCGGTCGCAGCCGTCGTCGCCTTCACTCTCGGCGCCTCGGCGGCTCCCTCGGACTCGGGCGCGATCCTTACGTCCTCGAAGCACATCTTTTGGGGCCTGTCGTCCTCGACTGCGGCCGACTCGGCATCCAACGATCTTGTTTGGCACGGCGGCAACGCGGGCTCGGGCGCGATCGGCGTCGAGCAGAAGCCCGCCGTGTATCTCGTCTGGTGGGGTACGGAGTGGAAGGACGGCTTCCAGACCGCCGACAGCGACGGGAAGCTTTACTCGTCGAAGACGCTGCAGAACTACCTGCAGTCGTTCTTCCAGAACGTCGGCGGCAGTCCTTGGGCGAACATCCAGACGCAGTACTGCAACACCGTGCTCGTCGGGTCGACGTCGTGCGTCGGCGGCGCCGGCTACGTCACCAACCCGACCCGCCAGTTGAAGGGCGTCTGGGTCGACCCGACCCCGGTACCGGACGACATCGTCACGCTCGGGCTCGCCGAGAACCTCGTCGACGATCCGATCGCCCAAGAGGCAATCCGTGCCTCCGCGCACTTCGGCTACGACGCAAGCGCGACCTACATCATCCTCACGCCACCGCGTCCGATCGCCACCGGGCAGCCGGTCTATTGCGGCTACCACTCCCAGACGTCATCGGTCGACGGACTCGGCAACCCCTACCGGATTCAGTACGCCTTCATCCCATGGCTGAACACCAACTGGCCCGGCGTCGGCACCGGCGGCTGCGGCATGCACTTCGTCAACGCCGGCTCGGACTCGTTCGGAAACGGAATCTTCGACGGCTGGTCGATCGTCACCGGCCACGAATACTCCGAAGCAGTCACCGACCCCGACAACATCGCCTCCTGGCAAGACGGCTGGCTCGACGCACAAGGAAACGAAAACGGCGACAAATGCGCCTGGGCAGCCAACACCCAAGACATCACCCTCGCCGGCCACCAATACGCAGTCCAACCGCTCTGGAGCAACGCCGACTACGACGCAACCGGCAACGGCTGCGTCATCGGCCGCTAGGAGTCGACGCGAAGCGAAGGAATCCTGCCCCGGAAGAGGGGCTGGCAACCGGAGGGCCTGCAGATGCAGGCCCTCCGTTGATGCGTCACTTGCCGTGGAGGTGCGACTCGGTCGGCGTGCTCTACGAGTCAGCCTTCCGGAGCGGCCCTCAGGCCGACCGTTGCGTCGCGGATATCTACTCGGACGGCGTACACCCTGACGGGCCGTGCCTTTCCTTTCAGCGGCAACTCGCCGTGGGCCTCGAGGGCGATCCGGTCGTCAAGTCCGGCGCGCGTGTGCTCGTCGATCAAGATCGGCTGGTTCAGCTCCTTCGTATGGGCCTCGAGTCGAGCTGCGATGTTGACCGTGTCTCCGACGCAGGTGTAGGTGGCGCGGCGTTCTGTGCCCGTATAGCCCGCGATCACCTTTCCCGATGCAATACCGATGCCGATTTCAATCTGAACTTTGCCTCGAGCTTCCTGTTCCTCGTTGAAGAGACGGATCAGCTCGATCATCTGCCGTGCAGCGAGGACGGCATGCAGGCGATGGTCGTCGTTCGGCACCGGGGCGCCGAAGATCGCCATTAGGCCGTCGCCGACCATCTGGTTCACGACTCCGTCTTCGCTTGCGATCGCGTCCATCATCAGGGTGTAGTAGTCGTTCAGCAGCTCGATCGTCTCGGCGGGCTTGCGGGCTTCCGCGATCGTCGTGAACGATCTGATATCGCAGAACATCGCGGACGCGTCGACATGCTTCCCGCCGAGAGAGAAGCCCGAGCTAAGGAGGTCATCCGCCACCTCTTTCGTGGCGAACTTGCTGATGAGCTCGCGTTGTTGGTCGCGGAGGCGCTTCTTCTCCAGGCTCGAGGCGATCCGGGCGTTGAGCAGCACTGGGTTGATCGGCTTCGTCAGGTAGTCCTCTGCGCCCATTTCGATGCACTTGACCACGCTGTCGAGCTCGTCGAGCGCCGACGTGACGATCACCGGAATCTCGCGGAGGCTCGGATCTACTTTTAGCTCTTCGAGGACGCCGTAGCCGTCGAGCTCAGGCATCAGGACATCGAGCAGCAGGATGTCGAAGCGCCGTCGGCGTAACTGGTCGAGCGCGTCGCGCCCGTGCCCCGCGAAGAACACGGTGTGCCCTTGTTGTTCGAGGCCGCGCGCGAGGAGCAGCTGGTTCACGCGGTTGTCGTCCGCGATGAGAATCGTTCCCGCAGCCGAGGAGCCGTTCACGATGCAGGCTGTGGACGAAACGGCGCGAGCTCTTTCTCGAGCCGGTCGAACTCCCGCTCGATCCGCTCGATGAGCTGGGAGCCGCCTGCGAGGTCGGCGCTCTTTGCTCGCTGCTCGAGCTCGCGGCAGGCTACCGCGAACCGCTCCGCCCCGAGGGTGGCGCCGTTCGATTTCAGCGTATGGGCCGCTCGGCGCAACTCGCCGGTGTCCTGTGCATCCAGGGAAGTGCGGAGCGCTGCGAGCAGCCTCGGCGCGTCCGCGAGGAACGTCTCGATGACTTCGTGCACGAACTCGTCTCCGCCCAGGTCTCGAAGATCGTCGAGCGCCACCCTGCTCCCGGAAGCTCGCATTCCGATCTGTGGGCGTGGCTTCGACCGCCGGAGGGCGTCCGCCAACTCCTCCGGGCGGATCGGCTTTGCGACGTAGTCGTCCATTCCCGCTGCCAGGCACGCCTCCCGATCCTCGGGAAGGGCGTTCGCGGTCATCGCGATGATGCGCGGCCGGGTCTCCGCGGGCCACAACTTGTTGATCTGCCGAGATGCGTCAAGCCCGTCGAGTTCGGGCATCTGCACGTCCATCAGCACGACGTCGTATTGCCGTCGCTCGAGTGCCTCGAGCGCCTCGAGCCCGTTCCAGACGACGTCGGCGGCGTAGCCGAGGCGCTCGAGCAGGCGGAGTGCGACCTTTTGATTCACGGCGTTGTCCTCCGCGAGCAGGATCCGCAACGGCGACGTCTGGGGTTTCCCGTCCGTGACAGCGTCGACCGAGTCCTCCAGACGCAGATTCGCGATGATCCGTACGAGCGTGTTGTAGAGCTGCGAAGCCCGTAAGGGCTTCGCGAGCTGTGCGGCGAACTCGTCGGTCGTTCCGAGCTGCGGCAGCCTTCCCAACGACGTGAGAAGGACGAGCGGGAGCTCGCGCTCGGATCGCAGACGTCTGATCTCGCGCGCGAGAGTGACCCCGTCCATGTCGGGCATCATCATGTCGAGCACGGCGATGTCGAACTCCGTGCCGGCGCCGATCATCTCGAGCGCCTCCGCTGGTTGCTCGAGGGCGATCGGCACCATGCCCCATGAGCGCGCATGGCGGCTCAGGATCTCCCTGTTCGTCGCGTTGTCGTCGACGATCAGCATCCGCTTTCCGGCGAGATGCGGGAGCGCGTCGTCGAGTTCGATGCGCGTCGGCACGTCGGCCGAGTTGGCCGGTAGCGCGATCGTGAACGTCGATCCCTTTCCCTGCTCGCTCTCCGCTGAGATCGCCCCGCCCATCAGCTCGACGAGGCGCTTGGAGATCGCAAGGCCGAGGCCGGTGCCGCCGTACCGGCGCGTCGTCGAGGCATCGACCTGGCTGAACGAGGTAAATAGACGGCCCATCCTGTCCTGCGGGATGCCGATGCCCGTGTCGCGGACGGCAAGCTCGAGCCGGTAGGACGCAGGCCCGACCTCCTCCGCGCTCACGAGCACCACGACCTCGCCTCGTTCGGTGAACTTGACGGCGTTCGACAACAGGTTGAGCAGGACCTGGCGTAGGCGCGCGGCGTCGCCGACGATCCCGGCGGGAGCGTGCTCGTCGATGAGGCAGCCGAGCTCGATCTCCTTCTCCCAGGCGCGCGGCGCGACGATCTCGAGTGCGCTCTCGACGCACTCGCGTAGATCGAACGGCTCGTGGTCGAGGTCGAGCTTGCCGGCCTCGATCTTGGAATAGTCGAGGATGTCGTCGATCACGTGTAGCAGTGCGTTTCCGCTCGAGCGGACAACCTCGGCGAACTCGCGCTGCTCTGCGGTGAGCTCGGTCCCGAGCAGTAGGTCTGTCATGCCGATGACGGCATTCATCGGCGTCCGGATCTCGTGGCTCATCGTCGCGAGGAACGCGCTCTTCGCCTGGGTTGCCGCCTCGGCCTCCTCGCGCGCCCGCTGAAGCTCTGTGATGTCGTGGTAGATGGCGTAGAAGCCAACGTGCTCGCCGTCGAAGCGGAGCGGGACGAGCATCAGCTCGACGTCGACGGAGGCGCCGTCTTTGCCGCTGCGGCGGCTGATCCGGTGTGCGCGCCCTTGCTCGATGGCCTCGCGTGTGATCTCCCGCCCTTCTTCTCGCCGTCCGGTGTGGAAGACGAGCTCGTCGATCTCACGGCCGATCGCCTCCTCGGGCGAGTAGCCGAAGAGCTCGGTCGCCGCCGGGTTCCAACCGGTCACGCGCTCGTCGGCGTCCATGACGATGACCGCGACGGGGCTGATCTCCACGAGCGACTCGAAGTGCTGCTTCTGGCGACCAGTCTCGGCAAACAAGCGGGCGCCTTCGATCGCGACCCCCACGTTCGCGGCGATCGTCGAGAGCAAGCGGGCATCCGCATCGCCGAAACGCCCCTCTTCCTCGATGTTCTGCACGCTGATGACGCCGATCGCCTTCTCGCCGGCGAGAATCGGGACTCCGAGGTAGGAGCGAGACGGCGTACCGATCTCAGCCATTCCTTCGTACTGCTCGTGGCGGTTGAGCAGAAGCGACTCACGCGAGATCAGGATTTGCGACGTCAGCCCTTCTCCGTAGGCGAGTGGCGGCGGCGGGTGGCGGTCGCCGTTTTCGTAGTGGTATGCAAAGTCGATCTGCCCGGTCGTCTCGTCGTGGAGCGCGACGTAGGCGATGTCGGCGGCGAAGGTCTCGCGCACACGCTCGCCGACCAATTCGATCAGGGCATCGAGCTCCAATTGCGCGGCGAGCGCCTGGCCGACGCTGTTGACCGCTGCGAGTTCCGCCACGCGCTGACGCGTCTCGTGGATCAGTTGCGCGTTCTCGAGCGCGACCCCCAGGCTGCCGGCGATCGTCGCGAGCAGACGCCGGTCGGATTCCGTGAAAGCGTGTTCCCGATCGAGGTTCTGAATCGACATGACGCCCGTCGCCCGGCCGCCGACCACGAGCGGCTGGAAGATCGCGGAACCGTTCGACGGCTCGCCCACGACCGCCGTCGGATTGTCGTATTCGATCAGTGCGCCGTCCATGTCCTCGAGAACGGCGAGGGGCTCGCGCGTTTCGATCACGTGCTTCCGGAACCCGACGATCGGAAACGGCGCGTTCTCGAAATGGACGCCACGCTCCACCTGGTAGACGAAGCGCAGGAGCCCCGCGGCCTCGTCGTGGATCGCGATGTCGACCACCTGCGCGTCGAAGACCTGCTGCAGCCTATCGCCGACGAGGTCGTAGATCGCCTGCTGGTCAAGTTCGCCTGCGATCGAGTCCTGCACGCTGTTGATCAGCGCCAGCTCCGCGTTGCGTTGCCGCGTTTCCTGGACCAGACGCGCGTTCTCGAGCGCAGCGCTGACGGCGCCGGCGAGCGTGAGCAGGAGTCGCTGATCGGCGTCGCTGAAGGCGTGCTCCCGGTCGAGCGCCTGCAGCGAGATCACGCCGGACGGCTTTCCGCCGGTATGCAACGGGACGAAGAGCACCGACCTCGGCACCTCTCCGACCAAAGCCAGCGGATTGCCGTAGCGCTCGGCCGCCGCCACGACGTCCTCGTTCACCATCAGCGGCTCCCCGCTCTCCAAGACGTGCTTGCGGAACCCCATCGCAGGCATCGGCTCGACCTCGAATCGCTCGCCGCGCTCCACGAGGTAGGGGAAGGTCAGGAGGCCGCTCGACTCGTCGAGGGTCGAGATGCTGATCGCCTGGTCGCCGAAGACGGCCCGGATCTTCTCGCCGACAAGCTCGTAGATCGCCCCTGGATCGAGCTCCCCGGCGATTCCCGCCTGGGCGCTGTTGATCAGAGCGAGCTCGGCGTTACGCTGCCTCGTCTCGTGGACGAGCCGCGCATTCTCGAGAGCAACGCTGAGGCTTCCCGCAAGCGTCGTCAACAAACGCAGATCGGCGGCGCTGAAGGCGTGCGTACGGTCCACGTTCTGGAGTGAGACCACGCCTGTCGCCCGGCTACCGACGAGCAGTGGGACGAAGATGCACGATTTCACCGGTTCGCCGCTGAGCACGTACGGATTGCCGTAGCGCGCCGCGACCTCGGGCGTGCTCTCCTCGATCATCAGCGACTCCCGCGTCTCGATCACGTGCTTGCGGAAGCCCATCAACGGGATCGACTCCTCGTACAGTCGCTCACCCCGCTCGATCACGTACGGGAACCTCAGTAAGCCCGCTACCTCGTCGTACGTCGAGATGCTGACGACCTGAGCATCGAAGACCTCCTTGAGCTTGTCTCCCACGAGGTCGTAGATCGTCTGCGGATCGAACTCGCCCGCGATCGCCGCCTGGACGCTGTTGATCAGCGCGAGCTCCGCGTTGCGCTGCCTCGTCTCGTGGACGAGCCGCGCATTCTCGAGCGCAACGCTCAGGCTGCCGGCGAGCGTCAACAGGAGGCGCTGGTCGGCGTCGGAAAACGCGCGCTCCCGATCGAGGTTCTGGAGAGAAATGACGCCCGTGGCCGTTTCTCCCGTTACGAGCGGAACGAAGAGTGCTGACAGCACCGGCTCACCGCTCAGAACGAACGGGTTTCCGTATCGCTCTGCTTCCTCGGGCGAGTTCTCGTGGATCATCAGCGGCTCGCGACTCTCCATCACGTGCCTGCGGAAGCCGATTAGCTCGATCGGCTCGTCCGGGAAACGAACACCACGCTCGATCGTGTACGGGAAGTGAAGCAGTCCCGAGGTCTCGTCGAAGATGGCGATGTCGACAACCTGCGCATCGAAGACCTCTTGGATCTTGTCGCCAACCACGTCGTAGATCGCCTGCAGCTCGAGCTCGCGCGCAAGCGCGTCCTGGACGCTGTTGATCAGCGCGAGCTCCGCGTTGCGCTGCCGCGTCTCCTCGATCGCACGGGCGCGAGAGAGCGCTGCGCCGATGTGCTGGCCCACGAACGTGAGCAACTCCTTCTCCTGTTCGGAGTACTGGACGTCTTTCGTGTAGGACTGCACGACGAGGACACCGAACGTCCGCCCTTCCGCCTTGAGCGGCACCCCGAGCCAACTCGAGTCGCGAGTGAGGACACCCACCAGCACGATCTCACCCTGCTCGATCAGCTCCTTATGTCGCTCATAGGTGAGCAGGTGCGGCTCACCGGTCCGCAGGACGTACGCAGTCGTCCCCTTAGCGTCTCGCTCACTAAGGGCCAGCCACTGGTTGGGATCGGGGAATTCATCGTCAAGCTCGTCGACGTAGTACGGCCAACTGATCAGCTGTCGTTCCGCGTCGTGAAGGGCGATGTAGAAGTTGCGGGCGTCCATGAGCTCACTCACGACGGCGTGCACCGCCCGATAGAACTCCTGCAGATCCTGCGCCGCGCTCGCGAGCTCCGCGATCCGGTAAAGCGCCGACTGCACCTTGTCGGCGTCGAGCCGCGCGACAGTCGGAGCGTCGACCTCTGCCGAGTTGTGCCCGGCGTCGGCCGGTCCGCCCACGGGGTCGACCTCAGCTGTCATCCGACGCCGATCTCGCACTCACACCCACAAGTATCGGCCCCGCCGTGAAGACCGTCCAGGGAGGGGCGTAACGCCCGACACCTCGACAGGCTCGCTGAATCGAAGCTCGCCCAAGACGGCGGGCGCAGAACGCATCTGCTGAACAGCGGGCGCCCTTCCGAGCCGCCCGGCACTGGCCGTCCGAGATTGGGGCGGGGGTCTTTGCTGATCGCTACGGCGGCTGGATTCCCCAGCTTGCGGTGAACCGCTGGTCCGGCTCGAGCCGGATGAGGTCTTCGCCGGTTCGGAAGGCGTTCGGTGGGCAGGTCATCGGTTCGACTGCGAGGCTGCGACGGGCGACGTCAGGCAGCGTGTCGCCGGTGAAGAGCTGGAGGTATTTGAAGGACGCGTCGGCCCAGACGACCGTGTCGTCGACGTTCACACGGACGAGTCCGTCGCTGCTGCGTTCGAGGTCGGTGAAGGTTGTGTCGAGCACGGTGTCGCCGATCCGTTTTGGTCGGTAGAGGTCTGGTGGAGTTCGGGCGGGAACGTGCAGGGTCAGGTCGTCAACCTTCGGCGCGCCGCACAGGTACGGGTGGAAGCCGAGGCCGAACGGGCAGGGACGGTCGCCGACGTTCCTCACCGTAACGGTGACGGATAGCCCTTGCTCTCGAAGACGGTACTCGACCTGCAGATGCTGGGCGAACGGGTAGCCCGGCTGCGGGAAGAGGTGATGCTCGAGAGTGACGCGGTCGGCGTCGCGGTCGACGAGTCCCCACTGCGCCCAGCGCACGAGGCCGTGGATCGCGTTGCCGGCTTCCGGTTCCGTGAGCGGCAACTGGTGCTCTTCCCCGTCGAAGCTGTAGGCGCCGCCGCGTATCCGGTTGGGCCACGGCGCGAGGATCTGGCCGCGACCGGATCGGCACATCTCCTCAACGCCGTAGCCGTCTAACACCACCCGCCCGCCGACGGCATACGTGCGCAACCCACCGCCAACTCCGACCACACACGCCGACTGGTCAGCGAAACGAAGCTCGTACTGCGCGCCGGAGGGATGCACCCGACGAACGCTACTCCCGCAGGAGCGGGCCCACACCGCGCCTCGGAGCCGACCTGCGGCGGCTTATCGCGCCGGTCGCTCCCGCCGCGCCCTGCCGCCCGACATCGCGCAGCGCCGGGCGAGCCGTCGTGCACCATCCAAGCCGACGCCGTAGGCGAGCCCGTAGTGGGCGAACAACTCCGGCTCCTTCTTGTCGTTACGACTCGCGCGGCGATAGGACGGCGGTGAATGCTGCGGCGATCGCCGGATACCGGAACTCGAAGGCGCGCTCTTCCGCGCGCTGACCGATGGTGACCACGCTGGCCGTCTCGCCGTTGAGCATGCGCGAGGGCGGACTCGGCAGCCGCGCGGGACGACGTAGCGCGCGGCCGCCAGGGCACATCCCGATGGGCACCGGCACCTGGGAGGCCCGCCGTCGCGAACTGCTCCCGCTCTTCCGCCGCGGGGCCGCCGAGCATGCCTTCCAGGGATACGAGGCGCAGCTCGAACGGCTCGAAAGCGAGCCCGGAGTCCGGCAGCAACTATGACCATACCGCCCAAGCGAGCGGCGCGGCCCCTGCAGCGTCACGATCGACGGCCGTCGCGCGAACGCCTCGAAGCTCTCACGTGGACAGCTAGCGGGCGACTGACCGCGAACGTCGATCCAGCGTTCCGTTACGTTGACCAACCGTTCCCGGAGGATCTGGAGGCTCGCCGCAGCGGGCGTCGCTTCCATCAGAGCCTGACTCCGAGGTTCCCATGGACGTCAACCTGACAGCGGTTGCCTGGCTTCGAGACAGTTGTGCCTCCGCCTCCTCGACGATGCCGGACCGTTGAACGGCGTGCCTGCCGTCAACGACCGGCGGTCGTAGACAGGCACCTCCCCATCCAACTGCTCGAAGCAGACACGCCGAGTCAGACACTCGCGCGAACCTTGATGTCAATTACGCAAAAAGCCCGCATTCGCGGGCCTTTTCCGATGGGCGGTACTGGGCTCGAACCAGTGACCCCCAGCTTGTCGATCGGATATTGAGCGTTTTGTCTGTTTGCGCCTTTATGCCGTTTGTTCTGGATTAATGCCGCTACTGGCCGATTCTCGACCGACGAAGGGGCATGGGCCGTAATTGGGCGACAAGCTCTTTGCCGCGGGTTCAGGCACTGCTCAGCACTGAACGCCGCCGAGGATCGGCTCCGTCGCCGTCGGTTATTGGGGCCGCTTGAGCCTTCTGAGCGGATACGACTTGACGCGGCCGAACGGGTCAATCAGGCGTTGGAACCGGCGCCAAGCTGAGGAGCGGAACGCGGGCGTCGGAGCTGGGAGGTCCGGTTTGGCGTCCATAGCGAGACAACGGCGGCGACGCTCGGATCGACACGCTTGTGCGCGGCGTGCTCTCTTCTCGGGGTTTCCTGATCGGCCAACGCGGGCATCCTCAGGCTCACTTCCGCGCTCTCCCTTCGTGACGTCACCGATCCGGTTCGTGTACTGGGGCCGCGTGGCCCAATCAACGCTCCGACGGGGGATGAAGGGATGTGCGCAGTAGGTGCCGGCTCAGCTGCTCGCAGAAGCCGACGAGAGACCTCGGCTGCTGTTCTTCCATTCCGTCCGTTGCGGCCGCTGTCGTCGAGCCGAGTCGTTCCTCGCCGAGGCGCTGCAGTATCGGCATAACCACGACACCTTCAGGCTTCTGCGGGTTTCGGTTGACGACCGGCCGGAACTGATGGAGCGGTTCGGTGTTGAGCAGCTGCCGACCCTGTTCGTGATCGAGGGCGGCAAGACGGTACGGACGATCGTTGCTCCCCGCGGGAGTTTCGAGCTGAAGCGCGAACTCGCGCCATGGCTCCACTAACGCGCGCCTCTTCGCCAGCGTTAGAGGTTCCGCCGCATGGGGCATGTAGGGGCTTGCGTCGGCCCGCGTCTCCCGGATGACTGAGGGGTTACCGCGTGCAGATGCCGGCTGGCGCCTCCACGGTCCGCGAAGCCCCACCCCGACGGGGAGCTTCGCGGACGACGCAGGCTCACACGGCTGTTCTCTTCTGGTCTCTTCTGGGCAAGGCCCTCCCCCTTTCCTGACGGCATCGATTGGCTGGTCCCAGGGGGCGCTTCGCGACTGCCCGGCGGTGTACGCGGGCCTGTCTTAAAGCGGCACGGGAGGAGTAACTGCCAAAGAGCACCGGCTGCTCTTGCCCAAGGAAGAAGGGACGGGCGAACGAAGAAGCGGTGGCTGCGACGAAACCGCACTTTGAAGCAGCCATCTTGGCCCTGGAGTTCTCCCCTGAGGCCAGGGAATTTTCGCGGCATACGAAGCCCTCGCCGGTCTGTTGCTGGGCGCCGAACCCCCCGGTCACAGCTCAGGTCTGCGCGTTCCCGGAGTTAGAGCGGCTGCACGTGCGGGTATGTGCGCGCGACGTTGGTGGGCGGCATCTGGATGCTGTACGAGCTCGGGCGGCGCCTCGCGACCAGTGAGCGGCTGCGCCTGCCTACTTCAGTCCGCCTCAGGTGCGCCCGGATCGCATCCGGTTCACCGTTTTCTGTTGCTCGGGACGTGCCTGGTTGAGCACGCGCTCGTTGCCGGCGCGCGGTTGGACAGCCGTTGCGTGCTGGGGTGGCGATCAGCTGACGGACCAGATCTGCAGCCATCACCGTCGGCGGTTACGGCGGATCGGCTGGCAGCGCGCGTTCGATGCGCCAGCAGGAGGTTGGGCTGACGGGACGGCTGTCAGAGATGGCAACTCGGTCGAGATCTTGATTGACGGCGCGGAGGCGCTTCCCCGGATCGCGCAGGCTCTTGCACAGGCTCGCTCACATGTGCACCTGACGGGTTGGTACTTCTCGCCTGACTTTGCGCTCGAGCGGACCGGCGAGCTCACGGTGTTGCGCAATCTGCTCGCGGACCTGGCGGAGCGAGCCGACGTACGCATGCTGGTCTGGGCGGGAGCTCCTCTGCCTTTGTTTCGGCCGTCACGGCGGGACGTTCGGAAGATGCGCGAGCAGCTGACGCGTCACACCAGGATTCGCTGCGCGCTCGACGCGAAGGAACGGCCGCTTCATTGTCATCACGAGAAGACGATCGTGATCGATGATCGTGTCGCTTTCGTCGGAGGCATCGATCTAACCTCGGAAGCGGGAGACCGATACGACAGCCCGCGACACGTCGCGCGAGGAAAGCCCGGCTGGCACGATGCGTGCGCATTGATCGAGGGTCCGGCGGTGCAGGAGGTGGCGAATCACTTTTCTTTTCGTTGGCAGGAGGTAACCGGTGAGCGGCTTCCAGAATCGCCGGCGTGCGAACCGGCCGGCGACGTCGAGCTTCAGATCGTCCGTACCGTGCCGGAGAAGATCTACCGCGCACTACCACGGGGCGACTTTGGCATCCTCGAGAGTTACCAGCGGGCCTTCAAGTCGGCACAGCGGCTGATCTACCTGGAGAACCAGTTCTTGTGGTCTCCGGAGGTCGCGGCTGTCCTAACTGACAAGCTCCGCCGGCCGCCGGATCCGGACTTCCGACTCCTGCTCCTCTTGCCTGCGAAACCAAACAGCGGCAGCGACGACACCCGCGGCGTCCTCGGCGAACTGATCGAAGCCGACGCCGAGAATGGACGACTCCTTGCGTGCACGCTGTACGCCCGCGCCGGAAACCTTGCCGACCCCGTCTACGTCCACGCCAAGATCGGCATCATCGACGACCACTGGCTCACGCTCGGCTCGGCGAACCTGAATGAGCACTCACTCTTCAATGACACCGAGATGAACCTCGTCGCCCACGACGCCCAGCTCGCGAGGCAGACGCGGCTCAGACTCTGGTCGGAACACCTCGAACTTCCCCAAACGGACATACCGAGCGATCCGACCGCGGCGATCGACACACTCTGGAAACCGATCAGCGCCGAGCAGCTCGAGCGACGCAATCAAGGACGACCACTCACTCACCGGCTCGTCCGTTTGCCGAACCTCTCCCGCCGCTCCGGCCGCGCGCTCGGCCCGATCACCGGCCTACTCGTCGACGGCTGACCTTCGGCCCTGATGCACCGCAGGGTCGCATAACAGCGGCTAGCAGCGGCGTGCGAGGGGCCGTTCGGCCCCTCGCACGGATCTTCTGGGTCTAGGCGGAGAGGAGGCGGTCGAAGAAGGAGCGGTAGCGGGTGAGGGCGACGCGGAGGTCTTCAGTGGAGACGTCGTCGCCGCGGTCCCATTGTGCTTCGAGTCGTTCTCGTTCGTTCGAGAAGCTCGCTGCCAGGCGTTGCATCAGGTCTGCGACCAGCGCGTCGGCGTGCTCGACGGCTGCACGGGGTTGATCGACGAAGCTGCCTTGGATCTCCTGCCAGTGCTCGCTGAAGCGGCTGGCCTGATCGTCCGGCAGCAGCGGCCCACGCGCGTCTGACTCAAGGCGTCCGGGCCGAACATCGGGGCGCGCAGCCGTGTCTCTCGGCGGCGCCACGGCTGCCACCGTGTCGCTGCTCGGCGCTTCAACGTCCGTTGCACTCAAGTCGCTCCTCGGCGGCTGCTTCACCGAGCCGCCCTCGCTCCTGTCCAGCGTGTCGGCCCGCTCGCTGTCCGTCGCGGCCGCGAGGTCGCGGGTGCTGAGCTTGTTCTCACTCATCGACGCGCCTTCCCGTCGCTCATTGAACTGTCCCGGTCAACCCGCGCGGGCTCGCTGTCTCGGTCGCGGCTGAGTGGTTGGTCGCCGGCGGGTTCGACGAGTTCGTCGAACAGCGTGCGGTAGTGACGCATCGCCTGGCGCAGATCCTCGGTGGAGTCGTCGCCGTCCGCGCTCGCCTGGGCGAGCCGATGGCCGTCCCGGTAGTGCTCGACAACCTGCGGGTGGTCGACCGAGATGTCGGCCGCCCGCTGCTCGAAGTCCTCCACCGGATAGCCACGCTCGGCCATCACCGACCGGATCAGACTGTCCGCGCCTGCGACCGCGCTTTGCGGGTCGTCGACGAACTGCGCCTGCGTCGCCTGCCACTCATGCAGGTAGCGGTCGCGGGCAGCAGAGGACAGCGGCCGGATCTCCAGTTGCTGGCGGCGCTCTTCTCGCGCCTGTAGCTCCGCCTCAGCCTCGCGCTTCGATTGGGTCTTGCCGAGCGTGCGGTTGTATTCGGGGCCGAACTGCTGCTGCAGCCTGCCCGTCCGCCGCCTCCCCAACCCCTGCCAGACGACAACGGCGAACACGCCGACGACTGCGATCGCGATCAGCACCCACACCCATGCTGGCATCAGGTACCTCCCTTGAAGGGTTCACGCGGCGACGTCCATGCCGCCACGCACCTGTCCCAACGAGCAAGCGGCACCCTGGGATACGGACGCCGGCCGCCGCACGGACGACGCTCGATCGGCGTATCCGCGCCCAATGAGCGGCCGTTCTTCCTCCGACCGTTCGCCGAACGAGAAGGAGATCCGCATGAGCGTTCAAGCCCCGCCCACCCAGCACCCAGTCCGAAGAGCCCAGACAGGCGGCGAGAGGGTCGCGCAGAGCGCAAGCTTCGAGTGGCTGGCCCGCGCAGGCTTCGTGGCACGCGCGCTGATCTACGCGATCATCGGCGTCCTCGCGATCAAGCTCGCCATCGGCTCCGCCGGCACAAACGCCAGTCAGCAGGGCGCATTGAAGACGATCGCCCACCAACCGTTCGGCAAAGTGCTGCTGATCCTGGTCGCGATCGGGCTCGCCGGCTACTCCCTCTGGCGACTCCTCCACGCCCTCCTCGGCCACGGACCCGAAGACACAGACAGCGGCCTCGACCGCGTCGCCGCGCTCGGCAGCGGCACCGTCTACGCCCTGCTCTGCGCGATCGCGGTCGAGATCCTGCTCGGCTCCGGCTCCAGCAGCTCCGGCAGCACACACAAGACGACCGCCGGCGTGCTTGGCTGGCCCGGCGGCATCTGGCTGGTCGGGGTCGCCGGCGCCGTCCTGTTCGGGGTCGGGCTCTACCAGGGCTACCGCGGCCTCAGCCAGGACTTACTCAAAGAGTCAAAGACCGAACAGATGACCCCCC
>Ga0070731_10001259_pt1 | contig 27129 bp, 19 predicted proteins | sample Coa_R1_2_FD_66448 | JGI IMG/M metagenome (GOLD analysis project Ga0070731, IMG submission 66448) | Surface soil microbial communities from Centralia Pennsylvania, which are recovering from an underground coalmine fire - Coalmine... | ecosystem: Environmental > Terrestrial > Soil > Unclassified ... | reverse complement strand
TGACGACGCTCGCACTTCTGCCGAAATTGAAGCGGACTACAGAAGCACTCTGCTGGAGTTCGCCTCCGGACAACTGAAAACTGAAGAAGAAATATGGGACGCTGTTGATCGCCTGCACTATAACCTACCGACACAGTCCGAGTATATACGTGGCTATGCTCCTGAAGATGTGGGTTGCAAGATCTTCGGGCATGTCTGTCCGGTATTCTTCGCGCAGAGCGGTGCTACCGAGACGAAAGAGGTCCGAAGAGAAGGCCGGTCAATTCCGCGCGAAATCATGTTCAAAGTTGTTCGCCGTGATAACTACGTGTGCCAAATATGCCACCAAAGTATTCCCGACCCGGAGGTGGAGTTTGATCACGTGATACCCGTTTCAAAGGGTGGTCCCACCTCTGTAGAGAACATTCGGTTGCTCTGTCGTGCTTGCAATAGAAAGAAGTCTGACTCGCTGGCTGAACTTCTCAGGGATTAGGCTGTTTCCTCCCGATGCCGGCTTGCTGGCGGAACGATTAATGCTTGAGCTCTCCTAGGCAGGTTAGTCTGGCTTCGACCACTTGGATCTGATGTTGGCTCCGCGAACGGTGTTCGACGTTACTGCCTACGTGCTGGAGGTTGTTATCCCTGGCAACCACTCACGCGCGCTTGCGAGTTTCAGCGCGTGCCGCAATCGCAACCAGCGCCCGAAGCGCGTCATTCACAGACTTTGAATCTGGAAAAGCCGCGGCCAATTCTGGCTCAAGGAGCACCACGTTGGTTCCGAGGCGGTAGCTGTCTGCATACTTACCTCGAACGCCGTCAGAAAAGTCGTATTCCGCCTTCATCTCACGGGTACGGCGCTTAGAGGGAGGTTTCTTCATAGTTGTTTCTCTCATGCTTTGTCGCCGAGCGTGCGCTGATCAGCCGGATCAACTCTCCTCTAACAGTATGAACCACAATCAGCAACCTTCGCTTGTCGGACAAACCGAGGATTACAAACCGCTGTTCATCGATCGATGGATCTGAAATCGTGATCGAAAGAGGGTCCCCGAAGACCGTGACCGCCTCCGCAAATCCGACGCCGTGCTTCCGCTGATTCGCCGAATCCTTTTTCCTATCCCACTCAAAGGCAATCCCGCTCATCTTCCGTCGAGTCTAGCGAATCGGAGACTATAATAGTTCGCTTCACGCCCCATCATGTTCGATCTCCAGCTCCTGATCCTGCAAATCGGCGTCGTGCTCGCGGCCACGCGCATTCTTGGGTACGCGTTCGGCCGAATTGGCCAGCCACAGGTTGTCGGCGAGATGACTGCCGGCATCCTCCTCGGCCCGTCGCTGCTCGGCCGCGTCGCCCCCGGCGCGCTCGCTTATCTATTTCCCGCAAGCGGCCTCGACCCGCTCTACGCCCTCAGCCAGGTGGGACTCATCCTCTTTCTGTTCGCGGTCGGGCAGCATGTCCGCCTGGACGAATTTCGCGGCCTCGCGCGCTCCGCAGTGATTGCGAGCGTCTCCAGCATCGTGGTGCCGTTTACCCTGGGCGGATTTCTGGCGATTCCGCTGCATCGCGCGCTCTCCAGCCCCGACGTGCCGTTTGCTGCCTTCGTTCTTTTCATGGGCGCGGCGATGAGTATCACGGCGTTTCCCGTCCTCGCCCGCATCCTCACCGAACGCAATTTGCTGAACACGCGCGCCGGGGCCATCGCCATCTCCTGCGCCGCGGTGGACGATGTCGTCGCCTGGTGCCTGCTGGCGGGAATCATGGCGGTCGCGGCTCCGCTGCTGCCGCGTTTCGCCGGATTGATTGCTTACGCCGTCGCGATGTTGCTGGTGGTGCGTCCGCTGCTGGCGCGCTACCGTCCGGGATTGGCGTCCGCGCTGTTGGTGCTGCTGGCATCGAGCTGGTCGACCGAAGCGCTGGGCGTGCACGCGCTGTTCGGCGCCTTCATGGCCGGGCTCGTGATGCCGCGGGAGACGGATTTCGCCGTCAAAACAGAATCGCTCATCTCAGTTCTGCTGCTGCCGCTGTTCTTCGCCTTCACCGGCTTACGCACCAGCATCACGCTAGTCTCCGGGGCGACTTTGTGGTTCTACTGCGCGGCGATTATCGTGGTAGCGATCGCCGGAAAACTGCTGGGCTGCGCGCTCGCCATCCGCAGCACCGGCCTGCCGTGGCGCGAGTCGTTCGCGGTGGGCGCGCTGGTGAACACGCGCGGCTTGGTCGAATTGGTGATCCTGAATATCGGCCTGGAGCGCAAAATCATTTCGCCCACGCTGTTCTCGATGATGGTGATCATGGCGCTGGTCACGACGTTCATGACCACGCCGCTGCTGGCATTCATCTACCGGTCGTCGCCGCCGATCAGCTCACAGGCAACGTAGCCACGGGCGACGCGACGCCGCCGATGGTCACGATCACCGGCTGCGCGCCCGTGGGCGCGTCGGCTGGAACAATCACGTTGATCTGATACAGGCCGGGAAATCCGGGCGCGAGGCCGCTGAAGAGCACTTGCGCTTTCCTGCCGCCGATTGTCACCGTCGGTATGGTGGTCGTGGTGGACAGCTCCGTCGAGGACGCGAGCGCGCCATCGGCCGGCTGATTGTTCACCGGACCGAGGCCGTTGCAATACAGCAGCACGGTCGCTCCGCGAGCGGCTGGGCTGGCGGTGGTAATCAAGTGATAACTAGCGTCCTCGGCCGCCAGCAGATTGTTCCGGATGAAAAACGCCGGCCCGTATTCGGCAATCGGCAACGTGTAGAGCGTGCCGGTGGAGGCGTCGATATTCACTTTGATGAGCGCCGAGGTTTGCCCTTGCAGTTCCCAGGGCACTTGGATACCAACCTCGCCGGGACTCACGTAATAGAGGCGGGCGGGCACGCTAATGCCGGCCGATGGCACGTCGAAGCTGACGCTCACAGAGTCGATCGAGGGCATGAGCGCGGCAGTGGCGGTGGAATCGGTGAAGTCGCTGAGGCCGGTGCCGACCAGGGCTACATACGAACCGGGCACGGCAGCGGCTTCCGGCTGGGAGTTGGCGGCGTTGGTCGCGCCGTGGGTGGAGATGGTCGGCATCAGGCGGCCGGGAGTGTCGAAGATCACGGCAATGCCGCCGCTTGCCTGCACCTGAAACTGATTGTCCCCAACTGTCTTACTTATCGTCGCGCCAGCCGTCGCGATGCCGTATTGATCGGTCGCTGGGTCGGGCGTTTCGAGCTTGCCGTTGCCCACCGCCACCGAAAACGTAACCGGCAGGTTGGGAACGGGAACACCGTACTGATCGAGGATCGTGGCAGCAAGGAAACCATCGGGCGGGGACTGACCCACGGTTCCAGGAATGCCGGTGCCCGCCAATGCGAATGCGTCGAACGGCACGCCGTCGCCAAGGATGAATAGGTAGGGAATATGCAATGGCACGGCCGCGCCCTGGATATTGATGTTGCCCTCGTAGATTCCTGGAAGAGGCAGCGCGCCGGTAAGGCTCACGTTGAGGGTGGTGGAATTCCCCGGCGCGAGCGCGATTGCGGATTGGTCCACCGCCACCGAAGCGTTGGTAGCGCTCACCGTCGCGGCAACGGCAATGCTCAAGCTCACCGGGGTCGCCCCGGTATTGGTGAGCCGCAGAGGAACGTTGATTGGCAGCGAGCCGGACTTCAGAAATCCAAAAGAAACGCTGGAAGGCACGATGCTCACGTTGGCTTGCATGGCCGCATAAATGTCCAGCATGCCGGCGCCGGCGCCGGTTACGCTCGCGGTAAAGCTGGTGAACGGATCGATTACCGTCTGGGCGGCGGTATTCATCAGGGCAGACTTGATCTGCAGCGGCGTGAGCGATGGGTTATGCTGCTTCACCAGAGCCGCGGCCCCCGCGACCATGGGGGTTGCATAGCTCGTCCCTGCCGCCACTAAATAGCCGGAAGAACTGTAAATGCCGTTGGCGTCGAAAGATTCCGCGGGAATATACACGTTGTCGCCGATCGCCGTAATGTCGGGCTTGAGCGTCCCGTTGATGCTGGGTCCGCGGGACGAAAACGAGGTGAGCTGTTTGGCGCCGGGAGCGGCGTAGAGTGTAATTGCGTAGGGATCGAGCGTGGCGGTTGCGCCGGTGGGATTCTGCTTCAAATAGGCTGCCAGTGTTGTCCCGTCGGCCCTGCTGATGAACACGGCGGGAATCGTGCTGTTGCCGGCATCCATGGAGATCAGCGTCGCCTCGGCGGTGTTGTCGTAAATGATCGCAGCGTCCGCGCCGGCGTCCTGAGCGTTTTGGATTTTAGCCGAGAAATTACAGGTTCCGCGTTCGATGAAGGCAACCGCGCCGCTGAGGGAGTCGCTCGGCAAAGCGGTGCACCCTAACGCATCTCCCAGGGCCGTGGTGTCGCGTAGCGCGCCTCTGACGGCCAACAGGGGGATCGGGCCGCTGCCGAATTGCGCGGAGGCGTTGGCCAGGCTCGCGGGCGCGCCGGTTCCATGTACGTGAACCTGATTGTAAAAGCTGTGACTGTTCTCGGCGCCGGCCACGGCCAGGGCGCTCGGAGCGATGGCGGGAGAACCCACCGTGTTCAGCGTAGGGACGCCTGGGAACTGCATGCCGATATCGCCTTCATTGCCCGCCGCGACGACCACCAGCACGCCGCTCAGCGTGGCCTGTTCGATGGCTTCCGACAGCGGGTCGCAAAACTCGCCGGTGGGAATGCCGCACACCGCCCCGGTATCTAGCGCCCCCGTGAAGGGCAGCGCGCCGAGTGACATATTCACGATGTCCATCCCGTCGGCAGTGGCATCTTCCAAGGCTTGAATGAGGGCGGCGTCGCTAAAACCGTCAATAATTCCTGGTGTACCGCCAACTTTGTAGATGCCGAGATAGGCTTGCGGCGCAATGCCGGTGATGGTCGCGGCCGGACCAGCGTTGGTTTCTCCCGCCGCCACTCCCATAACGCCCGTGCCATGGCCATAGTGGTCCAGGATGGTGTAGTCGTCAGGCCGGGAATCAACCGCGGGATTGGGCGGCGAGCCGGCCGACTCGCTCTGCACATAGCTGCGCGCGACAATGATTTTGCGCGAGGTATAAACGCAATCCGCTGGATCGCATAGCGGATAGCCGCTCACCGCCGGCAGCGCATTGTTGATGAAAGCCGGATGGCTGGGCGTGATTCCGGTATCCAGGTCGGCAATTTTCATGCCCAGGCCGGCGTTGGGAATTCCGCCCAGAAAGTTCCACGCGGCGGGCGCGTCAATCAGTTGCACCGCGGTATTCAGTTTGGCGCGGGCGCGCGGCACAAATACCACGCGATCCACCCCCGGCAGTGATCGCAGCTCGGCAACGCGGTCGCGGCTGGTGTGCACGAAAACGGCATTTACCAGCACCTGGGTGGCACCGGTAACGCGAAAGTTGCGCGCTTCCAATTCCTGGCGAAGGGATTGTTGGGTCGAGCGCAGGCTGTCGCGATGCAGGCTTTGCACGGCGGTCAGCGGGCCTTTGTGGAAGCCGGGTCGCCGCGCCACGGACTCCTCGTGCAGGATCAGCGCATATTCGGCGCCCTTGGCGACGGCGCCGGTCCCTAAACTCAACAGGCTCAAGGCCAGAGCCCCTGTGAACACACTTCTCCCACGCCGCAGCCTGCCGATGATCATGCTGCTAGTGATGGATGGTAAGCGAGTAACGTTTCCGCGAATCCGGCCGGGGAGGAAGCACATTACAAAACTTTACGTTAGAAAGGGGTGGAATTGTGGGAACTTTTTAGGCGCGAACTGCAATACCGGGTGACCCTTTCGATGGAACAAAACGACGAGGAGCTGTACCGGCAGATGAGAAGGGGCAACCGGCGGGCGCTGGCCGAGCTGTACCAACGGCGAGAGCCAGCGCTCTACCGCTATGCCCTGCACATGTCGGGAAGCCGGCAGATCGCCGAAGAAGTTTCTCACGAGGTCTTCCTGCGGCTGATTGGGCCGGACATGCATTTCGATTCAAGGCGCGGTCCGCTTGAAGCCTACCTGTATGGCGTGGCTCGGAATCTGATTCGCGTGACGCGGCGGGACCGGCTGGTCGAGCAGACCGGAGAGCAAGCCGGCGAGCACGATATTCTGGGCGATCTCATTCGCAATGAGACCACGACGGCGCTGTATGCAGCCCTGCGGGCATTGCCGGATCCGTATCGCGACGCAGTGATTCTGTGTGATTTGGAGGAGCGTAGCTACGAGGACGCGGCACGCCTGATGGGATGCCCCGTGGGAACGATCCGCTCCCGGGTGCATCGCGCCCGCGTCCTACTGGCTGCGCGCTTGAGGCCGCTCGCACTTTCTTCCGGCATGGCGGCGAGGTGATATTCGTGAATTGTTCACATTGGACGGTCGAAATTGTGGAATGCGCGCGGGCCGGCATGCCGCCAGGCGCGCCGCTGCAGGAACACATGGGGCAATGCCCCCGTTGCGCTCGATGCTGGGAAGACGAGCATGGCTTGAGCGCGCAGTTTCGAGCGATGCGGGCAGCCGCGGAGCTGCGGTTATCGGAATCCCGCCGCGAGCAAGTGATGCAGGAGTTCGATTTAGCGCACCGGAGCTTCATTCCGGCTTCAGTGAAATGGCTGTTGAGCGCCGCTGCTGTACTACTGTTGACCGTCGCTGTGGGATACGGCTGGCGCAATAGCAGGCGGCCGCAGGCGATGGAGGCGAGCATCGAAACGATTGAAGATGTTGCCGACGATAACGGCTTTGTGGCGATCCCGTATGCTCCGCCGCTGGCAACTGGCGAATTTGTGCGGGTCGTCGAAACCGAGCTGCAGCCGATTGCGCTGGCTCGCATGGGAATTTACGTGGATGAGGCTGATTCGAGCGAGATACCGGCGGAACTGCTGCTGGGCGAAGACGGGTTTCCACGGGCCGTGCGCGTAATCGAAGAAACGCAGTTCTGAGATTGGGAGGGGAAAGGACGCACATGCATAAATCTTTAACGTTAGTCTTAGTAATTTTATTCGCAGTAGGGCTGGCCGCCCAGAGGCCCGGCCCGGAGCATCGCGGTTTCGGCGAGTTCGGCATCATGTCGGCAGGCCCGGGTGGAAGAACGCCGGTTGTTGGCGCGCCTTACTCGGCGCTCGAGACCAGGCAGACGCAGCAGACGCTCTCCGACGGCAATCAGGTCACGCACGAGGAACAGAGCAAAGTCTATCGCGATGGCGTGGGCCGGGTGAGGATTGAGCACACCATGAACCGGCCCGGGAACGCGGGAGCAGCGCCGCAAACGATCATCACTATTTTCGATCCCGTCGGCGGGTATTCGTACATGCTGAATCCGTCCAAGATGACCGCGGTCAAGACGGCGCTGCCGCCATCCAGAACGGCGCAAGCTGCCAATAGCCCGGCGAGGCCGATGCATGAGCGGAGCGCAAAATCCAACCATGCGGTACAAACCGAGAATTTAGGCACGCAGGCAATCAACAACGTAGCCGCCACGGGATCACGCCGGACCGAAACCATCGCCGCCGGATCCATTGGAAATCAGCAGGCCATCCAGACTGTTCGTGAGACATGGATTTCGACCGACCTCAAAGTTCCTGTGTCCATCAAGAGTTCCGATCCGCGTTTCGGCAATACGGTGATGCAGCTCACCAATATCGCGCAAACAGAGCCGGATCCGGCGCTGTTTGTTGTCCCGTCCAACTACACGGTGACGACGCGAACCGGCAGAGGCCGATAGCGCAAAAGGTCGCAGCGGGGTTCCGGCTGGTAAACTGGTTGTGGACCCCCAATGCTGCCGCGACCCTTTTTCTCCCGCTGCGTCCTGGCTCTGGCGGCCTCTTTATGGGGCGCCGCGGCGCAAACTTCTCCCAACCTTCCCCAGCAAGCGGTCGAACTCCTCGAGGGTAAATGTGGTGCGTGTCACGGCGAATCGCAGATGTCGGGCCTCGATATCCGCCGGCGCGAAGGGCTATTAAAGGGCGGCAAACAAGGCCCCGCCGTGCAACCGGGACAAGCCGATGCCAGCCTGCTTTTTCAGGCCGCCGCACATACTGGGGCGTTGAAAATGCCGCCGGGCAGCAAGGCTCCGCTGCCTGCAGCTGAACTAGCTATTCTGCGCGAGTGGATCAATCAAGGCGCGAAGTGGCCTGACGCAACAACCGCCGCGCGACGCCCGCGTTCCACCTGGTGGTCTTTCCAGGATTTGAAACGGCCTGCGGTACCCCAGGGAGCCGCGAATCCGATCGATGCTTTTATTCAGGCGAAGCTAGCCGAAAAACATCTCAAGCCCGCGCCTGCCGCCGACAAGATTGCCCTGATCCGGCGGGCTTACTTCGACGTGATTGGTTTGCCGCCTACTCCGGCGCAAGTGGATCGCTTCGTGCAGGATACTTCGGCGACGGCGTTCGAGAAGGTGGTGGATGAGCTGCTGGCGTCGCCGCATTATGGCGAGCGCTGGGGCCGGCAATGGCTGGATGTGGTTCGCTATGCCGATAGCGCCGGGTTCGAGGGCGATGTCTACTATCCCAACGCCTGGCGCTTTCGGGATTACGTGATTAAGTCGTTCAACGAAGACAAGCCGTACGATCGCTTCGTGCAGGAGCAAATCGCCGGTGACGAGCTTTGGCCGGACAATCTGGACCTTGCCGGATTTTACGATGTGCCGCCGGAGAAGCTGGAACATCTGGAAGCGCGCGTCGGCACCACGATGTACACCATTGGGCCGGAAATTCAGGAGTCGTACCTGGATGCGTCGAAGCTGCGCTACGAACGGCTCACAGACTGGGTGGATACCACTGGCTCCGCATTCATGGGCCTGACGCTCGGATGCGCGCGCTGCCACGATCACAAATTCGATCCCATTCCGCAGAAAGATTATTACCGCATGCAGGCTGTGTTCGCCGCCAGCCAGCCGGAGTTGCTGCCGGTGGTCACGGGAATGAGCGGGACCCACCGCGACGAGTATTACCACAACATGCTGGCCGTGGCGGAAGCGCGTTCGGCTTATCAAACTCTGGAGCGCAGAGTTAAAGAGCGGGTATTGCAGGAGAAGAAAAAGAATTTTTCCGCTGAAGCCGTGCGCGCTTACGAAATACCCGCCGAGAAGCGCACGGCGGAACAGAACGAGCTGGCAGGCCCGGTCGCCAAAGCTTTCGGTGAGATCAAGGTTGAAGAGTATTTCACGCCCGAAGAGCGCAAGCTCCATCAAGAGCTGGACCAGCGCATTGTGCAGGCGGTCCTCGAACTGCCTGACAAAGATCCGTCCCATCGGGTGCGCTTCGATGGCTTGTTTGATCTGCCCGTGGCCACGGTGCTGGGGCACGTCGATCCGGAAAATATTCCCGACGTCTTCGTGCTGAACCGCGGCGATTTGGGAAGGAACAAGGCCAAAGTGGGTCCGGGCCTGCCGTCGGCTTTGGTCGAAGCAGGTGATCCGCAAGACCTGGTTCCTGAAAAATTCGGCCCGCGCTACCGCAAACAGTTGGCGCTGTGGCTCACCAAGCCCGACCATCCGCTCACTGCGCGCGTCATGGTCAACCGCATCTGGCAGGGACATTTCGGGCGCGGCATCGTCGCCACCACTAACGACTTCGGCCGCCAGGGGCTGCCGCCTTCGCATCCTGAATTGCTGGACTGGCTGGCATCGGAATTCGTCGCCAATAACTGGAGCCTGAAATCGCTGCACCGCGTCATCATGTTGTCGGACACTTATCAGCGGGCCAGCCGCTTCACCGATGAAAACGACAGCAAAATCGATCCGGACAATGCATATTTGTGGCGTATGAGCCGGCGCCGTCTGGAAGCGGAAGCCGTTTGGGACGAGATACATGCAGTCGCCGGCACGCTGAACACGAAGATGGGCGGCAGGCCGGTCATCCCGCCTTTGACAACGGCCGAGCTGATGCCGATGCGCATCAAGTCGTGGTGGGTAACGCCGGCGGACCCGTCTGAAGCCAACCGGCGAGCGGTCTACATTCTGTCGCGGCGGAATTTTACGTTCCCGATGTTCGACCGCTTTGACCGGCCGGAATCTTCCGCCAGTTGCCCGGTGCGCGAAGTGACCACAGTAGCGCCGCAAGCACTTTGGGGGCTGAATAATCAGATCACTTACAAGCAAGCCGAGAAGTTTGCCGCGCGGTTGATGCATGAGAACGGAAAAAATCCAGCGGACTGGGTGCGCGCGGCGTGGCGGCTGGCTCTCTCGCGCGAGCCGTCAGCCGTGGAAGAGCGCGAAGCATTGCAGCTCATGAACAAGTTGGCGGAAAAGCAGAGTACCGAGGAGGGCCTGGCGCAGCTTTGTCTCGCGGTCTTCAACCTCGGTGAGTTTGAGTACATCGATTAACCAGGGGGCATTCTGTGAATCCATTTTCCTGCGAGCGGCGCGCGGTAGTACGATCGCGGCGTGAATTTCTGCAAAAAGCCGGGCTCGGCGTTGGCTCTCTCGCCCTAGCCGATTTGCTGCAGCGCGAAGCTTTCGCCGCCCCCATCGTCACCAATCCGCTATCGGAGCGCGCTCCGCATTTCCCGGCGCAAGCCAAGCGCGTGATCTTTTTCTTCATGCAGGGCGGACCGAGCCAGGTGGATACGTTCGATCCCAAGCCGGTCCTGAATCGTCTGGACGGCCAACCGACTCCGGCCAGCTTCTTCGGCGAAGATATTGCGCTCGCGCAGATCAAGGTCAACGAGTCGAAACTGCTGGGCACCAAGCGTGTGTTCGCGCACCACGGCAAGTCGGGCCTGGAAATTTCCGATTTGTTCCCGCACTTGTCGCAGCATGCCGATGACCTGGCGGTAGTGCGGTCCTGCTATCACGAATCGTTTGTGCACGGCCCCGCGATCAGCATGATTCATACCGGCTCGCTGCGCCTGGGCAGCCCCAGCATGGGCGCCTGGGTGCTATACGGGCTGGGCAGCGAGACGGAAAATCTGCCGGCGTACGTCGTGATGTCGGACAGTTTTCTGCGCAACGGCAAATCAGTAGTGGGCTCCGGTTTTCTGCCGGCGATTTTCCAGGGTACCTACGTTTCGACCGAAGGCATGCCGTTCGAGAATCTGGATCCGCCGCAGCAGCTCTCCGGCAATCGCCAGCGCATGATCCTCGACCAATTGAAGCAGTGGAACGAGCGCCACTTCAGCGAGCGGCCCGACGACACCGCGCTTTCCGCCCGCATCGCCAACTACGAGCTTGCGTTCCGCATGCAGATGGCGGCGCCGGAATTGACCGACCTGTCGAAAGAGCCCGAGTCCGTGCGCAAGCTCTACGGCCTCGACGACGAGCAAACCTCCAAATTCGGACGCATCTGCCTGCTCTCGCGCCGAATGGTGGAGCGAGGCGTGCGCTTCGTCCACATCTATAACGCCGATTGGGATGGCCACGCCGAGTGCGACAAGAACCATCGCGACAACGCGCGCCGGGCGGATCTGCCCATGGCCGGGCTGCTCGCTGATTTAAAAGCCCGCGGGTTGCTGGAAAGCACGCTGGTCGTCTGCGCCGGCGAATTCGGCCGCACGCCCATGATGCAAGGCAAAGAAGGCCGCGACCACAATCCATTCGGCTTTTCGGTGTGGATGGCGGGCGGCGGGATCAAAGGCGGCAAAGCGATCGGCGCAACCGACGAGATCGGCTACCGCGCCGTGGAGAATCGTATCCATGTCCACGATCTCCACGCCACCATGCTGGAATTGCTGGGGTTAGAGCATAAACGGCTCAGTGTTCCGGTATCCGGGTTGGATAAACGCCTTTCCGGCGTCGCGTCGGAGGGCGAGAATGCCTTCACCAAGCGGCTGCTGGCGGCCGGTTAAGCGTCCATGGTCCTTCTAGTTGCGTTCCTGGCACTGCTGCAGGCACCTGCCAAGCCGCCGGTCTATCGGGGACCGATTGAGCTGCAGGCGGCCATTGGCGGTCTGGAGAAGGGCCGATACGAAATGGAAGTTTCCCGCTCGGCCGGCGACTATGTGCTGACCTTCTCGCAAGGAGATCAGAAAAAGTTAACTCTCACCGGGCGTATCCAGCGCCCGGAAGAGGAACCGCCGAAAGACCGGGTGCCGGTTATGGGCGCCCACTTCCTGCGTTCGTCGGACGACCCGCTGCCCACCGGTCAGGAGCGCCAGTTCAGCCAGACCGGCGCGGCTCAATACGAAGAAGAGAAGCGCGAGTGGAAGGCCGTGATGCGGATCTACAAGTCCGCACAGGGCGGCAATGCCTGGTTTGTGTTTCAGGAACGCGGAAAAGCGGGCGCCTGGACCACAGTTTTATTCAAGCCTTGAGTCCACCACCCCTCGTGGTGGTGCTAAATCGCGGGTGTGGCTTCAGCGGTTCTCGCTATCATTCACATTAACTCTCTATTCTTCAAATAGATGAAAGGTTTGTTTCCCTCCTGTATCTTTTGACTGTTAACCATCGCCAGGTGTTCATTTCGCTCATTTTGTTTGGAATTTATACAGTGAATACCCTATAACCTCAGGGAAGGGACTTGGAAGAAGACAATGATCTGGTGGTGGAAATCACAATTGGACTCTCCGGACGGGGCAACCCGCAACCGGGCGATCGCCAAGCTTGTGGACACACTCGATCATCCGAGCGAAGATCGCCGCCGCAAAGCGATCAAGCTGCTGGCGGGCATCGGTCATCAAGAAGTGGTTCGCTGGTCCCTCAAACAGATCACCAATCGCGAGTCCGCCGGGTTTGGCGTGGGCCTGCTCACGCAGGTTGTGACCGACTTCCCGCACGCCATCGACAGCGAGCACCTGCAAGCCGTCGCCGAGATCGCCGATCCGATGGAAAAGCTCTCTGCCCCGCCACTCAATTGGGCAGGAAAGCCGCTGCCCGCCGGTTGGGAGAACCTGCGGACAGTGGATTGTTCGGAGCTGCGCGAAAAGGCGACTGCCGAGCTGCAGCGCCGCGACGCCGCCGAAACCAAATGGCGCCGGGCCGACGAAGAGCGCAAGCAAGAGCGCACGAAGCTGGAAGTCGTGGCGAAAATCCGCACCGCGTAATCGCGAATTAACTCCTGAGAATTCCTTCGATCACCTGACCGTGTACGTCCGTCAGCCGACGGCGAATGCCGTTGTGATAGAACGTCAGCCGCTCATGGTCAAGCCCCAGCAGATGGAGCGCGGTGGCGTGATAATCGTAGACCGTCACCGGGTTTTCGGCTGGCGTGTGGCCGACTTCATCCGACACGCCGTAGGCGAATCCGGGTTTCACGCCCGCGCCGGCCATCCAGCAGGTGAAGCAGTCGGGATGATGATCGCGCCCGCGCTTGCCGGAGCCCTGCGCGACGGGCGTACGCCCAAATTCGGTAACGCCCATTACCAGCGTGTCTTCCAGCAAGCCGCGGGCGTCCAGATCTTTCAGCAAGGCGGCAGCCGGTTGATCGTACTCGGCGGCCATGCGCGAGTGGTTTCCCAGCAAGTCGCCGTGGGCGTCCCAATCTTTGCCGGCGCCGCCGTGAAAGACCTGCACAAAACGCACGCCGCGCTCCAGCAGGCGGCGCGCGAGTAAGCAATTTTTCGCAAAGCCGGAAGTTTCCTTTTTGTCCAGGCCGTAGAGCTGGCGAGTGGCGGGCGATTCGCGCTCGAAATCGGCGATCTCGGGCACGCTCATCTGCATGCGCGCCGCTAATTCGTAGGAGCGCAGACGCGCTTCGAGCGAGGTATCGCCGGGATGCTGTTCCGCATATTGGCGATTCACGCGCTCGAGCCATTCCATGCTCGCCTGGCGAGTGGCGGGCGCGATGTCGTGCGGCGTGGCGAGATCCGGAACCAGATCGCCAGACGTTCGGAACGCCGTGCCCTGACAGGAGGCCGGCAGAAATCCGTTGGACCATTGCAGCGTCCCGCCCCATGGATAGCTGTAAGGATCGGGGAGCACGACGAACGCGGGCAGGTTCTGATTCTCCGTGCCCAAACCGTAGGTGACCCACGCGCCCATGCTGGGAAATCCGGTGAGGATGAATCCGGTATTCATCTGCGCGACGGCCGGCATGTGGTTGGCGCTCTTGGCAACCATCGATCGGATGATGGTCAGTTTGTCGGCGCAGCCGGCCAGATTGGGCAGCAGATCGCTCACCCACAGCCCGCTATCGCCGCGCTGCTTGAACGCAAACGGACCATTGAACAAGTTCCCGGCTTGGCCGAAAAAGGTCGGCATATCGTAGGGCTTACCGTCACGCTTGACCAGTTCGGGTTTGTAGTCGAAAGTGTCGAGGTGGCTCATGCCGCCCACGCAGAAAAGCTGGATGATGCGTTTGGCTTTGGGCGCGAAATGCGGCTTCTGCAGGATTTCGGCTGCGGGCAGATCTTTGTTCAACAGCCACGCCAACGCCATCCAGCCGAAGCCGGCGCCGGAGTCGAGCAGAAACCTACGCCGTAGGATCGCGTCGCGGTCGAGCCTAATGGACATAAACAAACTCCGTCGCGTTGAACAGGCCCCAGCATAGCGCCTGCAGGCCGTGTTCGGCGAGAAGGGACTGGCTCCAGGCGCGTTCCTCGCTCGATGGCGGGCGGCCCAGTGCGATCTGAAATGCGCGATCAATCTGCGCTTGAGGATCGCCGCCGGCATCCTTGCCCACCCGCTCGGCAAACGCTTTGGACTGGCGGACAACGAACGCGCTGTTCATCAGACTCAGGGCTTGCAGCGCCGTGGTGGTGGTGGCGCGGCGGGGCGTTTTGACGGAAGGCAGCGGGCAATCGAGGGCATCCAGCATCGGGCTGCCCGCCGAATTCACATTCATGCGATAAACCGTGCGGCGGTTGAGCTCGCGATCGGCGGAGTCGATGAGCGAATAAATTTCGAGCGAACCTTTCTTTTCCGATGTGAATGGGCGGAAACTGGGTCCGCCGGCTTTCTGGTTCAGGGTGCCGCTGGCGGTCAGCATCGCGTCTCGGACCGCTTCGCCTTCCAGGCGCTGCGGCGAAAAGCGCCACAGAAAACGATCGTCAGTGTCTTTTGCGGCCGCTTCCGCGTTATAGGCTGAGGACTGCTGGTAAGTTTGCGACAACAGAATTTCCTTGTGCAGCTTCTTCACGCTCCAACCGCTGTCGATGAAGCGGCGTGCCAGCCAATCGAGCAGTTCTGGATGCGAGGGCGCGCCGCCATTGAATCCCAAATCGTTGGGGCTAGCCACGATTCCCGCGCCAAAATGATAATGCCAAATCCGGTTGGCCATGACGCGCGAGAACAGCGGATTGGCGGGGCTCGCGATCCACTCGGCCAGCTTCACGCGCCGCGGCGACTCCGGGGCGTCGGTGTCGAGCCCGAGATCGCCGCTCAGACCGGCAACGCAAGTGGGTGCGCCTGCCGCAAGCTGTTCGCCTTTCATCGACACGTCACCGCGCTTCAGAAGGAACGTGGGATCGGGCTTCTTGATTTCTGCAGCGTACGCCTTAACCGGTTCGGGAATGGCTTTGAGTTCCTGATTCAGACGCAGAAGCTCGGCACGCAAGGTTTCGACGCGGGCCCGCACGTTGTCCGGCATGGCTGCGGTCAGTTCCGCCCAGGAAACACTGGGGGCGCCGGCCTTGTAGGAAGCCGCGATTTGCTCGGGCGAGAGCGCGACATCATAGACGCGCGCTTCGTCCAGCTCCAGCTCAGCAGTTGATTTGAAACCGACTACGGCATCGTTGCGCACGTAGGTCTGCAAACGGCCTACCGGTGTATCGATCTCCGGCTTGTAGGGCGCGCCGTAGGGTTTGCCGTTGCGATAGATTGCGATCACGCCGTCACTCGCGTAGGTGATTGCGAGGTGGATCGTGTCGCCAGCGTGCGCGTCTTCCGCAGGGCCGTTGACGTTGGCGCTGCGAAAGCGCGCGGTGCTCTGGTTTTCCCACTGCTTCTTTTCGTCGGCCGCGTAGCGAATGCCGTCGAGCGCCGCGCCGCGGTAGCCGCTGGTATTACCGACTTGCAGAATCGTCGCGCCTTTCTCTGGCGGCTTGCGGACGAAGATCCAGGCTTCGAGCGTTTTTTCGCGGAGATCGCGCGGCAAGGGGATGGTCGAAATCATCTCGGGATCTTTTTTGCCCACCCAGCGCAAACGTCCATCCGCCAGTTCCGCTCCTTCCGGCAGGGCAGCGTGCAGCGAACCGATCTGATCGCGCAAGTCAGTGTCAAAAGTCCATTGCGCGATCGGCGCTGGCGTATGCGGGCGAACGGGGCCTTTCAACGCCGCGAGTTCTGCCTCGATCGCGCTAATCCTGCCGCGTAGCGCGCCGGTTTGCTCGTCGCGTGCTTTCATTTCAGCGGGCGTGAGCACGGGACGGTCGCCTTGCCAGACGCCTTCGAACACGGCCTTGAAGCGGTAGTAGTCTTTCTGCGGAATCGGATCGAATTTGTGATCGTGACAGCGCGCGCAGTTCACAGTCAGGCCCAGGAACGTTTGTCCGGCTGCGGCGAGCATGTCTTCCAGTTGATCCTCGCGCACCATGGCCCGCTGCTCGGCCACCGCCGAAGTGAGGCCTACATCATCGGTAGGACCAGAAACCAGAAAGCCCGTAGCAACGATTCCATCATGCGTGACCGGCTCGAGCACATCGCCGGCAATCTGCTCCTTCGCAAATAGCGCATACGATTTGTCCTGGTTGAAACTCTGGATCACGTAGTCGCGGTAGCGCCAGGCGTTATCCCGCATCCAGTCGCGCTCGAAGCCCTCGCTTTCCGAAAAGCGCACGACGTCCAGCCAGTGCCGCGCCCAGCGCTCGCCATAGTGCGGAGAGGCCAGCAGGCGATCAATCAGTTTCTCGTACGCATCCGGGCGTTCATCGTTGACGAATGCCTCAACCTCCTCCGGCGCCGGCGGCAAGCCGAGCAGATCGAACGTCACCCGGCGGATCAGCGCGCGGCGGTTGGCGGGGGGCGAAGGCTGCAAGCCCATCTCGCGCAATTTGGCGAACACCCGTCGATCGATGGGCGACTGAGTCCACGCCTTCGGCATGCCCTCCGGCGATGGCGGCTCGGTAACGCGCAGCGGCTGCAGCGACCACCAATCGCGACCGCCGCGGCGATTCGCTTTCTGCGCGCCGATAGCCCAGGGAGCACCGGCCTCAATCCAGCGTCGCAGCGTTTCCCGCTCGCCTGCTGGTAGGGGCGCGGTGGGCGGCATCTGGCCCTTTACGATTCGCTCGAAGAGCAGGCTGGCATCAGGCGCGCCTGGTTTAATGGCCGCGCCGCGAGCTCCGCCGTGAAGGGCGGATTGCAGGCTGGACAAATCCAGCCCGGCAATTTTGCTTTGAGAATTATGACAACCCTGACAGCGTCTTTCGAGGATTCCGGTGGCTTGCGATTCCAGTTCAGGCGCGGGTTGCGCGGCGAGCGTCAGGATCGAGAACCCAAAGCACGCGACCAGGAGCGCCTTGTACATAGGACCGTCTTCCCACCAGCTTACGCGGAGACCGCCAGTTCCGCCACGGCCGCCCGTGCTACTTCCGCCACATCGCCGCCCGAGCGCTCGCCCGCACGCGCAATGTCACCAGCCAGCCGCTGCATCTTGCGCTCCGCGGCAGTCGCCATGGCGCATACGGCCAGCCATGGATCACCGGAGCGAATTAGCTCGCCCACTGCCGATTCGGCATCGCGTAATTCCACGCCGAACAGATCGCGGCCGCGCTCGGTCATGCGTTCGGAAGAATCCAGCATCGGAAGCAGGACACGCTTGAGCGGCCGGTCGAGCACATTGTCCAAAAACTCCAGCGCGGCCACGAATTGATCTTTCTGGCGATGGCGCACGGCAAGGTAAGCCGCGTACATTTCGCGCGGCGGGTAGCGTAGACCCAGCAGGCGGAACAGGCGCTCGATGGTCTGCGCCAGGCGTTCTTCGAGGGCGCGCTCCAGCAGTCCGGTGGCAGAGCGGCGGGTTTTTTCCGCCTGAAAAGGCGCGAGCGCGGAATAGAGCTCGAAGTAATGCCGGGCTTCGCTAAGAATCTGCTCCGTGACGAAAACATCGCCGTACTGTAGGTCAGGTGCGGTCTCGCGCAAGGTGTTCAAGGCCTTCAAGACGGCGGCGCGAATGGTGAGGTCTTGTTGGCCAATGCACTTGAGCAGAACATCTACGCTGCGCTGGTCGCGAATCAGCTTCAGCGCGCGCGGAAGTTGGCGGCGAATGGCGGGCGCGACGCCTTCATCGGCGAGGAAATCGCCCAAAAAGCCGCAGTTCGCGGCTCCATAAGCTGCCAGCGATTCGATCGCTACGCCGCGCAAACTGGTGTCCGCCAGGCGGCGCATCACGGCTTCGATGCAGGAGCGCTCCTGCAGAAGGCCCGCGCTGCGGCAAGCGGCGGTGGCGACTTGCACATCGGGATCCTGAATCAGATTGAGCAGCATGGGGGCATTCGTGCCCACAGTACCTAGCGCGGATGCTGCGAGCGCGCGCCGTTCCGGATCGCTATGCGAAGCGGCAGCGGCCAGCCATTCCGCCGTCAGGACGCTGCGGGCGAGCTCCGGCTGTTCCGCGAGTGCATCGAGGACGCCTTGCGCCACCACGTGGTTGGGATCGTCGACGAATTCGCGCGCCATGGCGGCAGCGTCGTCCGACAACGCCAGCACATAGGCCACGGCCGGCTTCACCGCGGGCGTAGCTACGCGAATCTCAGCCAAAGCGGCAATCATAAATTCGCCCAAAGCGGTAGCGCGCGCGAGCTCATATACTTTGGCGCGCACGTCCGGCGAATCGCTTGCCGCTACGCGGCGAAGGAGCGGCGCCAGATTGTAGCCGGGCGCGTCAGCCAGAAGCGACAGCGCATAGCAGACCTGGCGCGGACTAGCCGTAGCCGCTGTTTGCTCGAGCAACTCAATGGTTTCCGGATCGCCAACAGTGATGCGGGCGCTATCCAGATCAAGCCGGCGGCGTTCCAAACGGCTGCGCAGCGTACCCAGATATTCATGGTGCGCCATGCGCGCCAGCACCATCCAGACTATAGCGATCCCGATCGTCAGAATTGCCACCAGGCGGATATCGCGCAGGCCGGCCGCCAGAATCAGCACCAGCACAACGCCTGCGATGCCTCGCCCGACACGATCGACGAAGACGTCCACAAACACTTTGGTGCGGTTGCGCAAGTCCATCGGCAGCGGAAGGTACAGCAATTCCATGCCCGTGCGATTGAACGTGTAGCGGTTCACGGCTTCGAAGAATCGCGTGACCACCGCCGCAAACAAGCCCGGCCACGCCACCGCGCCGAGCGAAAGAGCGGCAATCGAGACCGGCATGATCTGCAGCGTGCCGCCCACTCCGGCGCGCCGGACCACCCAAGCGGTCAGAAAGAATTGCAGCACCAGCGAGACCATGTTCAGGTACACGTAAAAGGTGCCGAAGAACGCCGTGAGATTGTTTCCCTTATAGGTTTGCTTGGCCATCCACTGGAACTGGAAATCCACCAGCTCATCGACAATGAAAGTCAGCAGGATGATTGCGATGATCACCTGCAGATGGCGGTACCGGCCAATAGTAGTCAGCGTTTCACGGACGGAGAATGCCGCATCCGGAGCGTTGGCGGCGCGCGCGCTGGCGAGCGACACGCCCTCCGACCGCGCCACTTGCCGGAACGAGAAATAGGCTAGAACCACCATCACGGCGCAGACCAGAATCAGGTTGTGCGCGCCCACCAGTTTCACCGTAAAGGTGGTGATCGCGCTGCCGAAAGCCGCGCCTACCACTGCGCCCAGGCCCAGCAATCCGTACAAGCGTTTGGCTTCGCGCGGATTGAAAACGTTGGCGGCCACCAGCCAGCCTTGCGATACCATCACGATGCTGAACAGGCTCACCCAAATGTTGAACACATACAGCATCCACGCCAGGTTCAGGCCGATCAGCCACCAGAGCGCGATGAGGCAAACCACTGCGATTGCCATGGCCCACGCCACCGCGACTTCGAGCGACGCCCGCATAGCCAGGCTGGTGTAGAGATGAGCCAGGAAGCCGCCACCCACTGCGATCAGAATGTAAAGGTAAGGCAGCTTATCGATGTTGAACTTGTTGAGGAACATCGCTGCCGAGACCGGCTTGAGGATGTAGTACGCCACCATGACAAACAGCAGGTAGAGCGACATGAATCCCGTGCGCGCGTATTCGCCCTTGCGAATGTCGAAGAGGCTGCGCCAGAGTCGCTCGAGCTGGGTCATGGGATGAGAGGCACTAATCTTCGTCCTGCTGCGCGGCCAGGCGCGTGACTACCGACAAATCTTCCAATGTAGTGACGTCGCCAACCACTGCGTTGTTCGTCACAATTTCACGCAGCAGGCGCCGCATGATTTTGCCGCTGCGCGTTTTGGGAAGCGCGTCGGTGAAGCGGATTTGCTCCGGTTTGGCGAAGGCGCCAATTTCATGCGCCACCCACTGGCGTAGCTCTTCGGCCAGCTTGGCGTGATCGTAGTCGCCCCTTTTCAGCGTCACGAAACACGTTACTGCTTGTCCGGTGATCTCATGCGGCTTGCCAACGACGGCTGCTTCTGCGACCGCCGGATGTTTCACCAGCGCGGACTCCAGCTCCATCGTGCTCAGGCGGTGGCCGCTCACGTTCATGACGTCATCAACGCGCCCCAGAATCCAGAAATAGCCATCGGCATCGCGGCGGGCGGCGTCGCCGGTCAAATAATTTCCCGGAATGCGTTTCCAATACTGCTCGACATAGCGCTCGGGATCGCGCCAAAGTGTCCGCAACATGCTGGGCCACGGCTGACGAATGATGAGGAAACCTTCGCGGCCGGTCGCGACCGGCTTGCCGTCTAAATCCACAACTTCGGGAACAATTCCCGGCAGCGGCAGCGTGCCGGACCCGGGCTTCAGCGGGACGGCGCCGGGCATGGGCGCGATCATGATGGCGCCTGTTTCGGTCTGCCACCAGGTATCGACGATCGGGCAGCGCTCGTGGCCAATGGTCTTGTGATACCACTCCCATGCGGCCGGATTGATCGGCTCACCGACCGAACCGAGCAGACGCAAACTGCTGAGATCGTGCGCGCCAGGCCACTGATCGCCCTGCCGCACGAAGGCGCGAATCGCCGTCGGCGACGTATAAAAAATATTTACGCGATACTTCTCGATGATGCGCCAGAAGCGGTCGGGCTGCGGAAAATCGGGCGCGCCTTCATACATCACGGTCGTCGCGCCGGCCGAAAGCGGACCGTACACGATGTAGCTGTGGCCGGTTACCCATCCGATGTCGGCCGTGCACCAGTACGTGTCCTCGTCGCGCAGATCGAAAACCCACTTCATGGTCATGGTGGCCTGCAGCAGATAGCCGGCGGTGGTGTGTACGATGCCTTTGGGTTTGCCGGTGGTGCCGGACGTGTACAGCACGTACAGCGGCGCTTCGGCATCGAGCGGCTCGGCGGGGCAGACTTCGCTCACGCCTTCATCCAGCTCATGCCACCACAAGTCGCGGCCGGCTTTCATGTCGATCGCGCTGCCGGTACGGCGGTAGACGATGACGTCGCGGACGGACGGGCAATCGGTAAGCGATTCATCCACGGCGGGCTTGAGCTTCACCTCTTTGCCCCGGCGCCAGCCGCCATCGGCGGTGATTACAACCTGGGCTTCCAGATCCTGGATGCGGGTCTTGAGCGCCTCGGCGGAAAATCCGCCGAACACCACGCTATGAATGATGCCTAGCCTCGCGCACGCAAGCAGCGCTATGGGCAGCTCGGGAATCATCGGCATGTAAATGATGGCGCGGTCGCCCGCCTTGAGACCTCGGGATTTCAACACATTGGCGAAGCGCGAAACCAGGCGGTGCAGTTCCTGATAGCTGATCATGCGCTGATCGCCGGGCTCGCCTTCCCAGAGAATGGCGGTTTTGTTCTTGCGATGAGTGGTGAGATGGCGGTCAATGCAATTGTAGGAAACGTTGGTCTTGCCGCCGACGAACCATTTCACGAAGGGTGGCTTCCAATCGATCACCTGCGACCATTTTTCAAACCAGAACAGCTCTTTTTCCGCCAGCTCGCCCCAAAACTGCGACGGCTGCTCTTGCGCGCGCCGGTACAGTTCGCGATAGCCGTCCATGCCGCGGACGTGAGCACGCTGCGCAAACTCGGGGCTGGGGGAATAAGAGCGTTCCTCGGACATAGCGAGAATCTTAGCAAAACCGCATATTTACTGACTGTAACCGGCCACTATGGCGCAGAGCTTGCTGAGATCGATGTTGCCGCCGGAGACGATACAGACGACTTTGCCTGCGCCCGCTTTTCCAGCCAGCGCACAGGCGACCGGGCAGGCTCCTGCGCCTTCAGCGATCACGCGATTGCGCTCTGCAAGCAGTCGCACCGAGGAGGCGACGTCTTCGAGCGCGGCGACCAATGAGCCATCGATCAGCGTACGCGCCCGTTCGAACATTTGCGGAAAGACGCTCTTGCTGCCGATACCGTCGACGAACGTGGCCTGGTGCTGAATCACTTGCGGCGATCCAGCGGCTAGCGACGCCGCGAGCGGGGCTGATGTTGCGACCTCCGCGGCGAAGATCTTGCAAGCGGGCCGGCGCGCGCGCATAGCAGTGGCAATGCCGCAGGTGAGGCCGCCGCCGCCCCAGGGAATCAGCACCGCGTCCACGTCGGGCAAGTCTTCCAGGATCTCCAGGGCGATGGTTCCGTTGCCTGCCATGACATTGGGGTCGTCGAAGGCATGAATGAAAGCGCCCTCTACGCCGCGGTATGCGCGGTCTTCGAAGGCTTTCCACCACGCCTCGAACGGCACTTTGATCACGCGGCCGCCCAGCCGCTCGATGGCTTTGATCTTGGTTTCCGGCGCAGTCTCGGGCGCGATCACGGTGCAGGGAATGCCCAGTTCGCGCGCGCACCAGGCCACGCCCTGCGCCATGTTGCCGGCCGAAGCCGTGAGCACGCCGCGAGCGAGCGCTTCGGGTTTCATGTGGCCCATGGCGTTCGACGCCCCGCGTATTTTGAACGATCCGATAGGCTGCAAATTTTCGAGCTTGAGATAAATCTCCGCCGGGCCTTCGGCGCCGAGGCGCACCAGCGGCGTGCGAATCGCGGTGCGCGCGATAGTCCGGCGTGCTTCTTCAATTTGAGGCAGGGTAGGCAGCATGTTCACTCGCTTTTTCCGAACAGGCGCAAAACGGTTCCATACAAATCTTCCACTTCCTGTGGAGAGCGCGCTTCCACCGCGACACGCAGCAGGGGCTCGGTATTGGATGCGCGCACGTGAATCCAGCCGCCCGGCAGTGTGACCTTCAGTCCGTCGGAGCGATCGGTTTCGGCGCTGGGGAACTGCGTTTCGAGCTCCTGCATGAGGCCGCCCAGGCGTCCATGTTCGAACGAAACTTTGCCGAGGCGGCGAAAGTAGCGCGGCAGACGGCCAGCCAGCGTCGAGATCGCCTCGCCCGTTTCGGCCATGCGATCCAGCAAGAAAGCCATGCCTGTATAGCTGTCGCGGCACAAATGCACGGCCGGAAAAATCACGCCGCCATTCGAACCTTCGCCGCCGATCGCCGCGTTCACGCTTTGCATGGTCTCGACGACATTGGCTTCGCCGACCGGCGTGCGCCAGACGCGGCGGCCATGCGCGCGGGCTACATCGTCGATGACTGATGAGGTGGTCAAATTCACGACCACATCGCCGGGCAATCGGCGTAGCGCGGCGTCCACGGCCAGCGCCAGGATATCGTCGCCATCCAGCACGCTTCCGTTTTCATCGACTACCGCCAGGCGGTCGCCATCCGGATCTTGCGCAAATCCGATGTCGCTTTTTGTGCGCCGCACGAGATCGACGAGATCGCCCAACACTTCGGCGCGCGGCTCGGCTTCGCGGGGAAACGGCTTTGTGGGGTCGATCGAAATGGCGGCGAGCTCGCAGCCCAGCGTCTCACCTAGAAATCTAGGGGACACCAGCGAACCCGCGCCGTTCACGGCGTCCAGGGCTACGCGAAACTTGCGCGCGCGAATCCGCGGAGCATCCACATGGGCCAGCACTCGGTCAAAATGAATCTGAACGGCGGACAAATGGTCGGAAACCACGCGGCGGATTTCGGCGTTGCTGGCCTGGCGGAAATCGCTCTGGTGATAGAGATCAATGAGCTCGCTGCGTTCGTAGTTATTGAAGAACAGCCCGCCAGCGTTGAACAGTTTTAGCGCATTGTATTCAGCCGGGTTATGCGATGCCGTGATGGCGATGCCTCCTTGCGCCTGCGTTGCGCCTACGTAAATCTGAATCGTGGGCGTGGGCAGAATGCCCGTTTCGACCACTTCGCAGCCGGCGGCCAACAGCCCGCACGCGACCGCATGCTGCAGCATCTCCCCCGACGAACGCGTATCGCGTCCCACCACCACGCGCCCGCCGCGCACGTAGGTGCCGAAGGCCTGTGCGAACGCGCAAGCCAGGGCCGGCGTGAGAAATTCGCCCACCACGCCGCGTATTCCGGACACGCCGATTTTGAGCAGGTGTTCGCGCCGCGGCATCAGGCGAATCTCCTCACTTCCTCCAGCAGCGCGTCGTAGAGCTCAGTGGGCGGATCTCCGCGCTGTTCGCAAATGATGCGCACGATCGGCTCGGTCTGGCTGACGCGCACATGAAACCAGCGTTCGGGCCAATCGACGCGCAAGCCATCCGCGGCATTCTGGCGCCCGTCTTTATATCGTGTGCGCAGCGCCGCCAGCAGGGCCGGCACACGCTGAGAAACCAGCGGAACTTGCCCTTTGAGAATCGAATAGCGCGGATAAGAAGCGATGATCTCGCCGAGTTTCTTTTTGCGCTCGTGCATCATCGAGAGCACGGCGAGCATGGACGCAATGCCATCATAAACAAAACGAAACTGCGGCATCATCACCGCGCCGGTGCCTTCGCCGGCTAGTGCCACTTGCTCGGGACGATAGCTGGAGAGCGCGTCGATCGCCGCCTGCCGTCCCACGGGAACGCGCACGACAGTGCCGCCGTGGCGCGCCGCGATCTCCTCCACTAAAGCTGTCGTCGAAAGATTGGTGATGATCAGCTTGCCCCCGCCGCGCGGCAGCAGATAATCCGCCAGAAGCGGCAGCATGATTTCCTCTGACGCCGCGGTGCCGTCTTCGCTTGCCATAGCCACACGGTCGGAATCGACATCGAACAGGAACCCGGCGTCGGCTTGCAGCGGCTTCATCAGCGGGGCGAGTTGCAGCATGACAGTATCGCGCGTGGTCGCGGGTTCGTGCGCGAACGAAACGCCTTCCAGGTGCTCGTTGATCAGAACAAACTTGAATCCGAAGCGAGCGTTCATGCGCTGCAGAATCAGCGAGGAAGTTCCGTTCGAGCAATCAATCACCACGCGAATGCCGCGCAACGCATTGAAATCGAAGACGCCGGCAAGCTCATCGAGATACAAATCGATGGCGGTGTTTTCTGAGCGCAACACGCCCAGGCGGTTCCAATCCACGAAGGTGAATTTCTTCAGATGGTAAATGTCCAGCAGCTCGCTGGCTTCGGCGGTCGAGAGATACGTGGCGTTGCGTCCGAAAAACTTCAGCGCATTCCACTCGGCCGCATTGTGACTGGCACCGATGGAGACACCGCCGGCCGCGTCGAGACGCCGGATGGCGTTCTGGATTACTGGCGTCGAGACCACGCCCAGATCGACGACGTCGCAGCCGCACGCCAGCAGCCCCGCGATCACGCCTTCACGAATCATGACACCGCTCGAACGCGGATCGCGGCCGATCACCACCGCGCCACCCGGCTCGAGAAACGTTCCGAATGCCGAGGCGAAGTCCAGCACATGCGCGGCGGTCATGCCGTCACCCACGATTCCGCGCAGCCCGACGTGAGATATGCGCAGTGATTTTGCGGCTTCGCGCGCCATCAAAGCCCGAGCTTTAAGCGGCCGAACGATTCCGGCACATGGTGAGAGGACTGATGCGTCGGCTGCCAGGCGATGAACTTTTTGTCTGGCGGCGGACCCTGTATGCGGTAAAAGTTCACGCGCATTTCGTTTCCCGCAATAGGCCGGCGCGTGTCGATGGCGGCCATCGGAATGCGCATTTCGCCGTACCAGATTTTGTGTTCCGCATCGATGCGCGCCTTCACTTCGAAGCCGGAATTCCACGTCCAGCCGCCTTCCGGCTTGGCATTGTCGCGGTCGATGTCGAGGTCAACCCATTCGCCTTGCGGGGAAACCTGAAACTCTTTGTACTGGCGAATGTGGGCGAAATCGGTACCGATAAAAACTTCGGCTACGTCCCATTCCCAGAGCTTGTTGGTCTCGCGATCGCGCGCCGGATCGGATTTCAGGTACAGCGTTTCATAGGGACAGACGAAAAGCAGATACAGATATTGCCGCGTCCAGCGGGAGCGGATTTCCGTGCGATGCCCGGGCGTGAGATCGCCCTTCGCGCTGTGGTCCGCGAACACGCCGGGAATATCCTTCCAGAATTTAGACTCGGGATTAGCCGTGGGCTTCGTGTCCGATTTCGCGGATTGGCTGATGATGATGCCCGGGCCAGCGGCGCGCGCCAGAGCAGCGCAAGCAAGCAGAATAAGAACGCGCAACATGTTCCTATTACTATACTGATGTCATGTCCGTCTACGATGAGCACCAGGAAGAACTGGAAAAACACGCCTTCATGATGGGCAAATCGCGCGGGCATCTGGCGGTGACGCTGGACATTCTCACCGACGCGCTGGTGCTGGTGGGCCAGCACGGCGTGTATTGCCAGAGCGTGCGCCAGCCGGGGAAACCAGCGATGGATGTTCAGCTCATCAGCAAAGGAATCGTCGACGCCAAGGAGCTGATCGCCGGTGTGATGGCGGAGCTGAAAAGCGCTAAAGCCCCCGTAGAAAATAATTGAACTGCTTCTCGCGGCCGAGCGTGGTGACTTCGCCATGGCCGGGAATCACCAGCGCGTCATCGGGCAGCGGAAAAAGTTTTTCGCGGATGGATCGCAGGATTTGCCGGCTGTCGCCGCCCGGCAAATCGGTTCGGCCGATGGAATCGCGGAACAGCGTGTCGCCTGCGATCACCTTGTTTTCCGCCGGGATCCACAGGCTGATGCTGCCCTGCGTATGCCCCGGCGTTTCGAGGACATGAAACTCGGCCGCGCCGAGTTTTAGCGTGTCGCCTTCGCGCGCCGGCGTGTCGATGGTCACTGTTTCCGGCGTTTCCACGCCCACCCATTTGGCCTGCACGTCCATCATGTCGCGCAGCAGGGCATCGTTTTCATTCATATAAACCGGGGCTCCGGTGGCCGCCTTCAATTTGTGGGCGCCGCCGATGTGATCGATGTGCGCGTGCGT
>Ga0070731_10001258_pt1 | contig 27137 bp, 22 predicted proteins | sample Coa_R1_2_FD_66448 | JGI IMG/M metagenome (GOLD analysis project Ga0070731, IMG submission 66448) | Surface soil microbial communities from Centralia Pennsylvania, which are recovering from an underground coalmine fire - Coalmine... | ecosystem: Environmental > Terrestrial > Soil > Unclassified ... | reverse complement strand
TGCGGCGATCAGCGCATCGTCGCACGCCGCGAAGCGTTCGAGATGATGATCGGCGTCGCCGAACTCCTGCGCGATCGCAGTAAGACGACGGAATGTATGACTCACCTTCATTTCGTCGCTCATGCCCATGCCGCCGTGAAGCTGTACCGCTTCCTGGCTCACGTGCCGGCATGCCGCCGAAATGCGCAGCTTGGCGGCCGACACGGTGCGCCTGCGCTGGAGAGCATCGTTTTCGGCGTCGACAGTCGCGCACGCGAGCAGCGCGATCGACGCCGCCTGCTCGCATGCAACGAACATGTCGACGAGCCGATGCTGCAACACCTGGAACGAACCGATCGGCACGCCGAACTGCCGGCGCCTCTTCGCGTACTCGAGCGCTGCGTCGTTCGCATAGCGAAGCGCACCGACTGCCTCCGCGCAGACCAGCGCCGTCGCGTAGTCCAGTGCATCTTCGATCATGGCGAGCGCATCGGCGCCCGCGTCGATGCGCGCCGCTTCCGCTACCCGCACGCCATCGAAGCGCACGTCGGCCGCTCGCCTGTCGTCCAGGTTGCGATACGCGAGCATCGACACACCGGGCGCCGACGCGTCGACGACGAACAGCGCGATTCCGTCCGGATCGCTCGCGCCGCCGCTTAGGCGCGCCGATACGATCAGGCGATCCGCGCACGGCGCACCGGCGACGACGCTCTTCTCGCCCTCGATGACATAGCTGGCGTCGGTGTGGCGCGCGCGCGTCTCGACACGACCGGCGTCGTAGCGCGCGCCACGCTCGGCGTGCGCGAACGTTATCATCGACCGGCCCTCGGACACCGCTCTCAGCAGATCCTCGCGCAGCGACTTGGACGCCAAGCGCGCGACCAGGCGGGCGGCGACGAGCATCGCGACATACGGCTCGACGATCAGCGCTTCGCCGACGGCATTCATGAACGGCATGACATCGACGGCACCGCCGCCGAAGCCGCCGTGATCGACGGGCAGCGGTAGCGCGAGCACGCCGAGGTCGGCAAGCGCGCGCCAGACGTCGCGACTCCACCCCGGCGATGATTCGACAATCCGCCGACGCGCCTCGAAATCGTAATGACGCTCGACGAAGCGCCGGATCGACTCGACCAGCTGGCGCTGCTCCTCGCTGTAACCGAAGTCCATTCGGCAGCCTCGGATGCTCGCTAGAGTCCCAGCACGTGCTTCGCGATGATGTTGCGCTGGATCTCGTTCGACCCGGCGTAGATCGTCGTCTTGCGATAGTTGCAATACCGCGGCGCGAGCGCCGCGACGAAGCGGTCGAACGCCGGATCCTCGTCGATCGGCGCGATCGGCTGCGCGCGCGGGCCGGCCGCCTGCATCATCAGCTCCGTCAGCGCCTGCTGGATTTCGGTGCCCACGATCTTCAGCATCGACATCTCCGCACCGGGCGCGCGTCCGGCATGAAGCTGGTCGACGAAGCGCAGGTTCGTGATTTCGAGCGCCATCAGCTCGGCTTCGACGCGCGTGACCCGATCGCGAAACCGCGTATCCTGCAACAGCGGCTTGCCGTCCTTCTTCTCGCGCATTGCGAGCTTCTTCAGCTGCGCGAGCTCGCGCTTCGACGTGCCGATGCGCGCCGTATTCATCCGTTCGTAGCCGAGCAGAAATTTCGCGACCGTCCAGCCCGCGCCTTCGTCGTGGACACGGTTTTCAACCGGCACGCGCACGCGATCGAAAAACACTTCGTTCACCTCGCGTCCGCCGTCCATCAGGCGGAGAGGACGCACGGTAATCCCCGGCGATGCCATGTCGATCAGCAGGAACGAGATGCCCTCCTGCTTCGAAGGCGCACTGCGGTCGGTGCGCGCCAGGCAGAACATCCAGTCGGCCATATGAGCGAGCGTCGTCCAGGCCTTCTGGCCGTCGACGATGTAGTGGTCGCCTTCGCGCTCGGCGCGCGTGGAAAGCGATGCGAGATCCGAGCCCGACCCGGGCTCTGAATACCCCTGGCACCAGAAGTCGTCGCCGCGATAGATCCGCGGAAGGAAGCGCTGCTTCTGCGCATCGGTTCCGAACTCGAGCAGCACCGGCCCGCACATGACGACACCGAACGGTGGCAGCGGAGGCGCGCCGGCGTAGCCGCACTCCTCATCGAAGATGTAGCGGCGAACGACGTTCCAGCCGGTGCCGCCCCATTCGCGCGGCCATGCCGGCGCGATCCAGGCCCGCTGCGCCAGGATTCGATGCCAGCGACGAAGGTCGTCCTTGCTGAACGGCTGATAGCCGATCGTCTTGTCGCGCAGGTCCGCCGGCAGGCTGGCGGCGAGCCACGCGCGTACCTCGTCGCGAAAGGCACGCTCCTCGCTCGAATGGCTGATGTCCATTGCACCTGCCTCGCGCAGTCTTCGGTTCGTGCGGCTTGTCGACGCCCGAGCGCCAATGGTAGCGTGGAACGTTCGCGGCATCGCCGCGTGGACCGGGGCATCTCCATGGGCGTGCGACAACTTTTCGGTCTTGCGGGCAGGACTGCTCTGGTGACCGGCGGCTCGCGCGGTCTCGGGCTGCAGATCGCCGAGGCGCTGGTCGAGATGGGCGCGCGCGTTGCCCTCGTCGCGCGCAAGGCCGACGAGCTCGCCAGGGCGACGGCGCATTTGCAAGCGCAATTCGGCGCAGAGGCGATCGCGGTCGCGTGCGACCTCGCGGATGCAGGCGCGATTCCGTCAATGGTCGAGCGCACGCTCGAGCGACTGGATGCGATCGACATCCTCGTCAACAACGCCGGCACCACGTGGGGTGCGCCAACCGTCGATCATCCGCTTGACGCGTGGCGCAAGGTCGTCGACCTCAATCTCACCGCCATGTTCATCGTCACGCAGGAGGTCGGGCGCAGGTCGATGATCCCGCGCGCCCGTGGCAGGATCATCAACGTGGCATCGATTAGCGGTCTCAAGGGCGGCAATGACGCGGGACGGCCGGCAACGCTCGCGTACAACACGACGAAGGGCGGCGTCGTGAACTTCACGCGCGCGCTTGCGATGGAGTGGGCGCGTTACGGCATCAACGTGAACGCGATCGCACCGGGATTGTTCCCCACCAAGATGACGCGCGGTCTGATCGAGATGCTCGGCGACGACGCGGTGAGCAGGGCGCCACTGCGCCGCCTCGGCGGCCCCGAGGATTTGAAAGGCGTCGCAGTGCTGCTCGCGTCGGACGCGAGTGCGTTCATCACCGGGCAGATCATCGCCGTCGACGGCGGCGTGACGGCGCGCTAGGCGCCGCGGCGTCAAGCGTCGGGTAGCCGATAGTCCCGCAAGCGCTCGCGCAGAATCACCTTCGACAGCTTGCCGGTCGCCGTGTGCGGCAGCTCGTCGACGAACACGACGTCCGCCGGTGCCGACCACTTCGCGGTTCTGCCCGCGTAGAACGCGAGCATCGCGGCGCGCGTGAGCTCGACGCCCGGCTTCTTCATGACGATGAGAAGCGGCCGCTCACCCCATTTCGGATGCGCGACGCCGATCACCGCCGCCTCGGCAACGGCCGGATGTTCCACCGCGATGTTCTCGAGCTCGATCGAGCTCACCCATTCTCCGCCGGACTTGATGACGTCCTTGGAGCGATCGGTGATCTGCAGGTAGCCGTCGGCGTCGAGTGCGCCGACGTCGCCTGTGGGCAGCCAACCGTCCGGCGTCAGAGGGTCGCCGCCCTCGTTCTTGAAGTACCGGCGCATGATCCATGGCCCGCGGACCTGCACGTCGCCTGCGCTCTTGCCGTCGCGCGGCAACTCGCGACCGCCGGCGCCGACGATCCGGATGTCGACCCCGTACGGCGGCCGCCCCTGCTTGACTCCGAGCTGCAGCTTTTCGTCCACGCTCGATGACGCATGTTTGGCTTTCGGCGTGTTGATCGTGCCGACGGGGCTCATCTCGGTCATGCCCCACCCGTGGATCACGTTCACTCCGAACTCCCGGGTGAGTGCTGCAAGCACCGCTCTCGGGCACGCGGCGCCGCCGACCGTCGCGTGCCTGAGCGTCGAGAATCGCCTGTTGCCTTGCCGCATATATTCGATCAGGGTGAGCCATACGGTCGGCACGCCCGACATGCTGTCGACGCGCTCGCCTTCGATCAGCTCGTAGAGGCTCGCCGCATCGAGCGCGGGTCCCGGGAACACCAGCTTCGCACCGACGAGCGGCCCGGTGTACGGCAATCCCCACGCGTTGACATGGAACATCGGCACGACAGGCAGCGTGACGCTGCGCGCGGACACGTTCTTCGTGTCCGGCAGCGCGTTGGCGTACGCGTGCAGCACCGTCGAGCGGTGGCTGAACAGGACGCCTTTCGGATGCCCGGTGGTTCCGGACGTATAGCAGAGGCCCGACGCGGTGTTCTCGTCGAAAACCGGCCACTCGAATTCGTCGCTCGTGCCGCCGACGACGTCCTCGTAGCAGTGCAGCGGTCTTGCCGCGGTATGCGGCATGTGCGCACTGTCCGTCATCGCGATCCACGCCTTGACGGACACGCACCTCGCCACGAGCTTTTCGACGATCGGGGTGAACGTCGTGTCGAAGAAGAGCAGCGAATCTTCGGCGTGCTCGACGATGTACGCGATCTGCTCGAAGAACAGCCGTGGGTTGATCGTATGGATGACGGCGCCGATGCCGGACACGGCGTAGTAGAGCTCGAAGTGGCGGTTCGTACTCCACGCGAGCGTGCCGACGCGGTCGCCGGGCTTGACACCGAGCCGCTGTAGCGCGAGCGCAAGCTGTCGCGCGCGCCGGTGCGCGTCGCAGTAGGTGTAGCGGTGAATCGGTCCTTCGACGGTGCGCGACACGATCTCCGTGTCGCCGTGATAGCGGTCCGCGTGGCGGATCAGCGACGAGATCATCAGCGGCACGTCCATCATCAGCCCCTGCATCGCGTGTCCTCGCTTCGTCATTGGCCGCCCGGGCGCGGCGATTGTAGCGCGCTTGAAATGGCGCAGCGAGACTTGTAGCATCGTCCGCTCGAGTCGACGGGACGCAGAACCGCGCCCGAACGGTGCGCCTGCGACAACCGCCTGCGAACGTAGGAGGAATCATGCGTGCACTCACCCGTGTGACGGCTGGCCTGTCGATCGCAGCGGCGCTCGTCGCCTCCACGGCGGCCGCGGACATCAAGATCGCTTTCATCGACCCGCTCTCTGGCGGCGGCGCCGCGACGGGCATCCTCGCGCAGAAGACCCACCAGTTCTACATCGACGCGATCAACGCCGCCGGCGGCCTGAACGGCGAGAAAATCGAGCTGTTGTCGTTCGACAACAAGGTCAATCCGCAGGAATCGCTGATTCAGCTCAGGAAGGCGATCGACGAAGGCGCGCGCTTCATCGTGCAGGGAAACGGGAGCGGCGTCGCGCTCGCGATCACCGACGCCGTGCAGAAGCACAACGAGCGCAATCGCGGCAGCGAAGTGCTGTACCTGAACTACGCCGCGGTCGATCCCGCGCTCACGAACGAGAAGTGCAACTTCTGGCACTTCCGCTTCGACGCCGACGCCGACATGAAGATGGCGGCGATGACCGACGTCATCGCGAAGGATTCGAGCGTCAAGCGCGTCTATCTGATCAACCAGGACTATTCGTTCGGCAAGGCGGTCGCGGCGGCAGCGACGAAAATGCTTGCGCAGAAGCGGCCCGATATCGAGATCGTCGGCGACGAGCTGCATCCATTGCAGAAGGTGCAGGATTTCTCGCCGTACGTCGCGAAGATCAGGGCGAGCGGCGCCGATACCGTCATCACCGGCAATTGGAGCAACGACATGGTGCTGTTGGTGAAAGCGGGCAAGGATGCCGGGTTGAAAGTCGTATGGCAGACGTTCTACGGCGGCAGCCCGGGCACGGTCACCGCGATCGGCGACGCGGGCGTGGACACGCTGAAGCAGGTGAGCGAATGGCACAAGAACGCGACGCCCGAGCTCGACTCGACCGTCGCGGCGTTCGTCACGCGCTATCCGGGCAAGGAGAACGAGTACGCGTACTGGCGCGCGAAGACGATGTGGGAGATGTTCGCGGGCGCAGCGAAGAAGGCGGGGTCGAACGATCCGGTCAGGATCGCGCATGCTCTCGAGGGGCTGAAGATGCAGACGCCTCTCGGCGAGGTCCAGATGCGCGCCGACAACCATCAGCTGCTGCAGCCGCTGTACGTGTCCACGCTCGAGCGCAAACAGAAATACGACGTCGAGAATACCGGCCTCGGCTGGCGCACCGACGCCAAGGTCGAAGCCAAGGCGACCGCGCTGCCGACAACGTGCAGGATGGATCGGCCGAGCTAGAGACCGTTAGCAGGGCCCTGGCTTCTCGCCGTGCGACGCATGGCTGAATCGACACCGCGTCGCTCGCCCGGCTGCGGGTTACGCCAACACATCGCTTTAGGCGCGGGCGCACGCTAGCGGTATGGCGGAGATCGTCGCCGTTTCACTGCTGAACGGCATCGTCTACGGGCTGCTGCTGTTCATGCTGACGGCCGGCCTCACGCTGATCTTCAGCATGATGGGCGTGCTCAACTTCGCGCATGCGAGCGTGTTCATGCTCGGCGCGTATTTCTCGTTCCAGCTCGGCCAGTGGATCGGATTCTGGCCGGCGCTCGCGATCGCGCCGCTTCTCTGCGGTGCGACCGGCGCGGCGATCGAGCGCTACGGGCTGCGCCATGTCCATCGCAGCGGTCACGTCGCCGAAATCCTGTTCACGTTCGGTCTTGCCTACGTGATCGAGGAGCTCGTGACGATGGCGTGGGGCCGCAACGCCGTGGCGAACAGCGTGCCCCCGACGATCGACTTCGCGCTCTTCTCGCTGTACGGCAGCAGCTTCCCGGCATACAAGGGGCTGATGATGGCGATCTCGGTCGCCATGTTCGCGATCCTCTACGTCGCGCTGAAGCGCACGCGCGTCGGCCTCGTGATTCAGGCGGCACTCACGCATCCGGAGATGACGAGCGCGCTCGGCCACGACGTTCCGGGCGTGTTCGTACTCGTGTTCGCCCTCGGCAGCGGTCTCGCCGGGCTCGCCGGCGTCATCGGTGGTTTCATGCTGCTCACGCAGCCGACGCTCGCGAGCGCGATCGGCCCGATCGTGTTCGTCGTCGTCGTCGTCGGCGGACTCGGCTCGCTCGCCGGCGCGTTCATCGCATCGATGCTGATCGGTGTGCTGCAGACGTTCGCGGTGGCAATCGACTACTCTCTCGCGGACGCGTTGCGCGCGGGCGGCGTCGCCATCGCCCGCGGCTCGCCGCTGTACGACCTCGTGTCGGTCAGGGTCTCGACCGTGGCACCGATGGCGCCGTACCTCCTGCTCGTGCTGATACTCATCGTGCGACCGCGCGGCTTGCTCGGGAAGCGCGACGTATGAGCTGCGCAGGGCCGCCCCGGGAAGCGAATCTCGCCCCCGCGGCACGCGGTCCGCGTTCTGCATTCGCTTGGCCGGTGCGGCATCGCGGCTGGCTTGCCGCGTTCGCGGCGCTCGCGGTGCTGCCGCTCGTTCCGGGTCTCGATTCCGACTTCGTCCGATCGGTGCTGACTCAGATGGCGATCGCCGCCGTGTTCGCCCTGTCGTATAACGTGCTGTTCGGGCAGACGGGCCTGCTGTCGTTCGGCCACGCGGTCTACTACGGTCTAGGCGGCTATGCCGCGATTCACCTGATGCGCGCGATCAATCACGGCCTCGCGCTTCCGATGCCGCTCGTGCCGTTCGCGGGCGCGCTTGCGGGTATCGCGTTCGGCGCGCTGTTCGGCGCGCTCACCACGCGGCGCGCAGGCACGATCTTCGCGCTGATCACGCTTGGCATCGGCGAGCTCGTGTATTCAGCGGCCTTCATCGTGCCGAGCTTGTTCGGCGGCGAGGAGGGCATCACCGCAAGCCGCACGCTCGGCCCGGCGCTGTTCGGCATCGGTCTCGCATCGCAGATCGCCGTCTACTACGTGGTTGCGGCGTGGGCGTTCGTCGCGGCGCTTTCGATGCGCGCGTTCACCACCACGCCGGTCGGCCGCATGTGCAACGCCGTGCGTGACAATCCGCAGCGTGCGGCGTTCGTCGGCTACGATCCACGTGTCGTCCGCCTGATCGCATGTTGCGTCGCGGGCCTCTTCGCCGGTCTGGCAGGCGGCTTGCACGCGATCAACTACGAGATCGTTTCTGCCGATTCCGTGGGGGCACTTCGCTCCGGCAGTGTTCTGTTGATGACGTGCATCGGCGGCGCCGGACAATTCGCCGGGCCGGTGCTCGGCGCCGTCGTGCTCACATGGCTGGAAGCGAGCTTGAGCGGCTACACGTCGGCGTGGCTGCTCTATCTGGGCATCTTCCTCATGATCGTCGTCGTGTTCGCGCCGCGCGGCCTCGCCGGCTTGATCGCGATGCATGCACCGCTTGCCCGAACACCGGCGTTCGGACGCGTCCTGCTTGCCTACGCGGTCGCGGCGGCGCCTGCCGCCGTGACGGTGGTCGGCCTCGTGACCGTGATCGAGATGAGCTACCGCGTGTCCACACAACCGGAGCTCGGCACGAAGATGCGTATCGCCGGCGTCGCGGTCGATGCCGCTTCGCCGGTGTCGTGGATCGCGGGCGTGATCGTCGCCGCCGCAGGGTTCGCCGCGTTCCGCAGGACACGGCGTATCGTAGCGTCGGCGTGGACGCTCGCCGAGCAACAACGTCCCGCAGCAAGAGCGACGCCGTCATAGTGATGGCCGACAACGCGTCGGATCGCCGCGATCCGCCACCCGCGATCGCGTTGTGCGATCTGCACAAGAGCTTCGGCGCCGCCTCGATCATCCGCGGCGTCACGCTCGACATCGCACGCGCCGAGCGGCACGCGATCATCGGACCCAACGGCGCCGGCAAGTCGACGCTGTTCAACCTGATCAGTGGCTGCGAATCGCCGACGTCGGGATCGATATGCCTCTACGGCGAGGATGTGACCGGCCTTGCGCCGCACGTGATCAATCGTCGCGGTTTGGCGCGAAGCTTCCAGGTGACGAACGTCTTTTCCCAACTGTCGGTGTTCGAGAACGTCCGCTGCGCGGCGCTGTGGTCGCTCGGTTGCCGCTACAGCTGCTGGCGCAACGTCGCGGGGCTGCGCGACGCGAACGAGCATGCGGAACGCGTGCTCGAGCAGATCCGACTGACGCCCCGGCGCGATGTCCAGGCAGGTGTGCTGACGTACGCGGAGCTCCGTGCACTCGAGATCGGCATGACCATCGCCGGCCGCGCGCGCGTGATCCTGCTCGACGAGCCGACGGCCGGCATGAGCCGAGACGAAGCGAGCGCCGCGGTCGATCTGATTAAATCGGTGTCGCGAGATCGCACGCTGCTGATGGTCGAGCACGACATGGGCGTGGTGTTCGATCTCGCCGATCGCATTTCCGTGCTCGTTCACGGCGCGATCCTCGCGACCGATACGCCGGCGAACATCCGCGCGAACGAAGCGGTGCAGAGCGCTTACCTTGGCGGCGCGAATGCTTGACGTCGACGACCTTCACGCTTATTACGGCAGGAGTCACGTGCTGCAGGGGGTGTCGTTTCGCGTCGAAAAGGGGGAGATCGTGAGCCTCCTCGGACGCAACGGCGCCGGACGCTCGACGACGATCCGGGCAATCATCGGGCTGGTCGCGCCGATGGGAACCATCCGCTTCAAGGGCGAGCGCATCGACGGCCGGCTACCGCATGAAATCGCACGCCGCGGCCTGGGTTACGTACCGGAGGACCGACAGATATTTCCGGGAATGACGCTGCGCGAAAATCTCGCGCTCGGCATCAAGTCGGCGAAGCGACGCGGACGCTGGTCGATCGACGGGTTCCTCGAACTGTTTCCCTTGCTGCGCGAGCGCGCCGATGTTGCCGGGGGCGCGCTGTCGGGCGGCGAGCAACAGCTGCTCGCCATCGGCCGCACGCTGATGGGCGATCCCGATCTCGTCATGGTCGACGAGCCGACCGAAGGGCTCGCGCCGCGAATGGTCGAGCTGGTGCGAGACCTGTTGACGAGGATCGCCCGGAGCGGCGTCGCGATTCTGCTGATCGAGCAGCGGCTCGCGATCGCGCTCGACATCGCCGACCGGCTTTACGTGATGGGCCACGGGCGTATCGTGTTCGACGGCACGCCGGACGCGCTGCGCGCGGCACCCACGGTGCGCGGGGAATGGCTCGAAGTCTAGCGATGGCATGGAGTAGCCGATGACGACGGCGCAGTACCGAAGCGAAGGGCGCGTGGCGCTGATCATGCTCGACAATCCGCCGGTGAACGGACTCGCGTACGACGTGCGTCGCGCGATCGCCGACGGCGTCGATCGCGCTTCGGACGACGCCGCGATCGATGCAATCGTGCTGACCGGCGGTGCAGAGCGCTTCTCGGGAGGCGCCGATATCCGCGAGTTCGACACGGCGAAGGCAAAGGCCGAGCCGACGCTCAACGCAACGATCCGTATCGTGGAGGCGAGCGCGAAGCCGGTCGTTGCGGCTATCGCCGGCATCTGCATGGGAGGCGGCTTCGAGCTCGCACTCGGATGCCACTTCCGTGTCGCGCGTCGCGACGCGCAGATCGCGCTGCCGGAGGTAAGTCTCGGCTTGCTTCCGGGCGCGGGCGGCACGCAGCGGCTGCCGCGCGCGATCGGCATCGAGCGCGCGCTCGACATGATTGTCACCGGTGGGAGCTGCCTCGCAGAGCGCTTCACAGACAGCGGACTGTTCGACGCACTGGTCGACGGCGACATCGTGGCCGAAGCGATCGCATTCGCGCAACGCGTCGTCGACGAAAAGCGGCCGCCGCTTCGGCTGCGCGACGTGCGGATCGCAGATCCGAGAGCGGAATCCTTTCTGCAATTCGCGCGTGCGGCGATCGAGGCGCGAACGCGGCATCTGCCGGCGCCGCGCCGGTGCGTCGACGCCGTTGCCGGCGCGGTCGCCAAGCCGTTCGACGAAGGCCTGCGGATCGAGCGCGAGCTCTTCCTGCAGCTGATGCAGACGCCGGAGTCGCACGCGCTGCGCCACGCCTTCTTTGCCGAGCGCGCCGCGGCGAAGTATCCGGGTCTCGCGGCCGATACGCCGACGCGCCCGGTCGAGTGCGTGGCCGTGATCGGGGCCGGCACGATGGGAAGCGGCATTGCCATGAACTTCCTCTCGGCAAGGCTGCCGGTGACGCTGCTCGAAACGAGCCGGTCCGCGCTCGACAACGGCGTCGCGAGGATCCGCTCGAACTACGAAGCGTCGGTCGCGAAGCGTCGTTTCGCACCGGCCGAGCTCGAGCGCGCGCTCGCACTCCTGCATCCGACGCTCGAGTACAGCGACATTGGGCACGCCGATCTCGCCATCGAAGCGGTGTTCGAGGACATGGACGTGAAGGCTCGGGTGTTCGCGATGCTCGACCGGACGATGCGGCCCGGTGCGATCCTCGCGACGAATACCTCGACGCTCGACGTCGATCGCATCGCCGCCGTCACGTCACGGCCACAAGACGTCGTCGGCACGCACTTCTTCAGTCCGGCGCACGTGATGAAACTGCTCGAGATCGTACGCGGCGCGCGCACTGCGCCGGATGTTTTGCAGACATTGATGAAGCTGGCGCGGACGATCGGCAAGACCGCCGTCGTCGCAGGCGTGTGCGACGGCTTCATCGGCAACCGCATGCTCGAGCAGTACCTGCGCCAGGCGACGTTCCTGCTCGACGAAGGCGCGGCGCCCTCGCAGGTCGATCGCGCGCTCGAAGCGTTCGGCATGGCGATGGGGCCGTTCCGCATGGGCGATCTCGCCGGCAACGACATCGGCTGGGCGATTCGCAAGCGGCGTTACGTCGAGAAACCGCACGTCGTGTACTCGCACGTCGGCGATCGGCTATGCGAGTCGGGTCGCTACGGGCAGAAGACGGGCGCCGGCTGGTATCGCTACGAGCCCGGCCGGCGCGACGCGATTCCCGATCTCGACGTCGATGCGCTGATCAACGCGTATCGCGCGGAAATTGGCATGCAACCGCGCACGATCGCCGACGACGAGATCGTCGAGCGTTGCATCTACGCGCTCGTGAACGAGGGCGCACGCCTGCTCGAGGAAGGGATCGCGGTACGCGCCTCCGACATCGACGTTGTCTATGTCGCCGGTTACGGGTTCCCCCGTCACCGCGGCGGGCCGATGTTCCATGCGGATACCGTCGGCTTGTATAACGTCGTGCGCTCGATGCGCGAGTTCGCGCGCAACGCGCATGCCGATTCGAAGTTCTGGACTCCGGCCCCGCGGCTCGCGAAGCTTGCGAGCGAGGGCGGACGATTCAACTCTTGACCGAAAGCTCGCGGCTTCTCTTGCGAAGTGGTGACGCATGACCGACGCGGTGATCGTTTCGACGGCGCGCACGGCGCTCGCGAAGTCGTGGCGAGGCGCGTTCAACATGACCCACGGCGCGACGATGGGCGGCCACGTCGTGCGTCATGCGATCGAGCGCGCCCATCTCGATCCTGGCGAGGTCGACGACGTGCTGATGGGCTGCGCGTTCCCCGAGGGAGCGACCGGCATGAACGTCGGCCGCCAGACCGCGATCCGGGCTGGATGTCCGCCGACCGTTCCCGGCGCGACGATCAATCGCTTCTGCTCGTCGGGCCTGCAAACGATTGCGATGGCCGCGCAGCGGATCATCACTGGCGAGGCGGATGCGATCGTCGCCGGCGGCGTCGAGTCCATCTCGTGCGTGCAGAACGAATCGAACAAGCACATGTTGCACGAGCCGTGGATCGAGGAGCACAAGCCCACGCTGTACTGGACGATGCTGCAGACGGCGGAGAACGTTGCCCGACGCTACGGCATCGACCGCGAGCGGCAGGACCGCTACGGCGTGGAAAGCCAGCAGCGCGCCGCGAGCGCGGCCGCCGCCGGCCGGTTCGCCGACGAGATCGTGCCGATGACCGTGACCATGGGTGTCGCCGACAGGGGAGGGGGCGTATCGATGCGGGATGTAACGATCGCGGCCGACGAAGGCATCCGCGACGATACGACGTACGAGGCCGTGTCCAAGATCAAGCCGGCGATCCCCGGCGGCGTCGTCGCTGCCGGGAATGCAAGCCAGTTCTCGGACGGCGCCGGCGCGTGCGTCGTGATGAGCGACGCAATGGCGGCCCGCAAGGCATTGCGTCCGCTCGGCATCTTCCGCGGCTTCGCGGTGGCCGGCTGCGAGCCCGACGAAATGGGCATCGGTCCGGTGTTTGCCGTGCCGAGACTGCTCGCGCGCACGGGCAAGCGGATCGGCGACATCGATCTGTGGGAGCTGAACGAGGCGTTCGCCGTGCAGGTGATCTACTGTCGCGACCGGCTCGGCATTCCCGAAGCGAGCCTAAACGTGGACGGCGGCGCGATCGCGCTCGGCCATCCGTACGGCATGTCGGGCGCGCGACTCGCCGGCCACGCGCTGATCGAAGGTCGTCGCCGCGGCGCCAAGCTCGTCGTGGTCACGATGTGCGTCGGCGGCGGCATGGGCGCCGCCGGAATGTTCGAGATTCCTTGACCCGTCGGTGTGCGGAGCACCTGCTTCGGGCTTCGCCTGACGTGGTCGCGCGCTGCGTAAAGCGGCTATGCGTCAGTGATCTCGACTCGCTCTGTCGCGACATCGAAGACCCGACCGCCGCAGGTATGTCGGCTATCCAATGGCGAACCTTGTGGGGTTTGAATCTCAAGCGCCGATCGCCCGTCCGTCTCGACTACATAGTCGTGCTGCCGCGGGTCGAAGCCGATGTAGAGATTCACCTCGTATTGCGGCGGTGATGCAACATCGGTCATGTGCAAGCGAACAAAACCGCCCTGTTGATCGCGCTCACCATTCGCCACGTACCGAACGGGTCCGCGTTGCCTCAACCAGATTGTTACCGGGCGGGATCGTTGCCTCCCCTGAAATGTGACCCGTGGGGGCGGCTGCGAACTGCTAGTTGAGTTCGGGCCCGCTACCCGGGCCAATACGGTTTGCGGCAGCTGCACACCCTTCAGAAGCGAGTGAAAACGTGGCCACAACACGCGATCCAGCGTCTCATCCACCACGTGACGAGTAACATTCTTGGTGAGGCAGCCGGTAACAAAATTACGTGAGGCAACACGATGGGGTCAATTTACCCTGTCGCCTGACAACCCACCGAGGGTCGTTCGCTATGTATCGATATGGGTAACGAAGTGCTCGCGGCTTTTCTGGTTCGGGTCGAGGCCATCGGTGAAGCTATTGAATGTGGTGATGGGCATATGTCATTCCTTACAGGCGGCGATTGCCGACGATATTAATCGATACCATCAGAAGAAATGTGGGCGAGTGACCGTTATCTCGAGAATCCTCGAAGGCCGCGCATGGCCGCTCATCGACAATCGCAAACCGACCCGAAGCGGCCAATCGTCCGATCAAACGGCGATTACCCGCGTGATGTGGTTGTCGGAACCGCCCTCCTTGCACGCGCTTCCGCATTCACCTCAATGTAGGGCGTGCCGAAAGAATTCCAGCACTTGGGCATTGAACTCCTTGTGAAATGCCGCGCGATCGAAGTTCGGCGACTCCGTGCAGATGTCGTGCGCGGTTGCGGCCAGCTCGTTGGGGCACGTGGGCAAGAACGAAAAGTGCTGGGCGTTTGGAACCGTGCGAAAGTCGGGCTTCACCGGCAATTCGTCCGCGACGGCAGCCACGCTTTCGGGCGTCACCCGGTCTCCACCGTGCTCGGAACGCCAGAGCTGCATGGGAACCCGGACCTCGTCAAAGGAAGTCTTCGTGAAGAAGACGCTCAGCGGGTCAGCAATGACCAGCGCCTTGACGCGCCTGTCGTGGACCAAAGGTACGACCTTGCCTTGACGAACGTCCTCGCAAATCGTGCTGGTCTGGCCCACACACATTCCCTCGTTCCGGCCGAATTGCGGATTGGCACCCGCCAGCACGAGCCCCGCGTACCCGCCTCGTGAGAAGCCGAACAGGCCGATGCGATCCGCATCGATGGCGGCGGCGTAGCTCGACGAGCCAAGCAAGTAATCTATGAGTCGCTTGATATCGGCGGGGCGTTCGACGAACACAGACAAGTCGTTGGAGCGACTGCTGTCCAGCGCGTTGTCGCCGGGATGCGAGATGGCGGCCACGACGAATCCCGCGTCCGCGAGTCCCTCAGCCGTGTCGCGATGATCCAGGAAACTGCCTTTCCGACCGTGCGAGATGACGATCAATGGCATTTTTGTACCAGTAATCGGACAGTCCTTGGTCGCGTAAATGTCAAATGGCCCGACCTTCATTACCGTTGGCGCAATGGCACACGGATACCAGACGGCACCCGAAAGGGCGGGCGAAGAACCGTCCGAAGGTACGTTCAGCGCTTGGATGCCAGCTGATACCGCGGCCGGCATGGGAAATGTCAACCACAACATAATTGCAGCGAACATACCGGATCGCATGGTCATATTCATGGTCGTACCCTCGGACGCTTGCACTCTGACGAGTTCAGACTTGGATTGTCCGTGCAGTGGCACGGCAACCGCAACAGGTCGCAGACGACGTATGCGTTCAGTGTTCTCGGATGCGTCGCTGCCGGATCGGCCTCGCATTGATGCATGAAGCATCGACCGGAGACGCGGTTGTCTCCTTGGTCGTGCTCTACAATCCTGCTGACGAGGACAAGCAATACGGGTTCCGCTTTGCGTTTAGATTCACCAGCATGCGACCTTTGAGCTCACGGGGAGATGGTTCGAATTGCTTAAACCCTTTGACGTTACGAGGCCTCACAACAGATTCACGCCGTCACGAATCTGACTTAGCTCTTAATAAGACCGGCGAGCAAAGGGCGGGCGGTTCTCGCATGTGCGTCGCTGGTGGGGTGAGCCCCGTCTCGGTGTCAGGTCAGGTCGCGTTCTGCCGATTTGAGCCTTTAGGCCTGTCGATCTGACACCGGCTGTCACATCGAATCTTGGTTATTACAGATGACGACCTTGCGCGGATCGTGATTCCGTCGAGCGTGTGGCCGTCGGAGAACCGCGACCTTCTCGCAGTGGATTGACCGATCGCTGTGACGGGCGAGTGCGACGTAAGTCCTTTCGTCCTTGGCGCCCGGGCTGTCGCCACCTCGCTGCAGCTGCTTGATAACTTCCACTGACTGGTTCATAGGCCGCCACTTGGTACGCGGCACTTCGAACGTCGTACTTCGTGCCTCGAGCGACGGACGCAGCGTCGCCGATAGCGGCCATCGATGGTGGACATCGACCGCAAGCGGGCGTGCGGCCTGCCGAGCTAGACCCAACATAGTAGTGCGTGCTGCCAAGCAAGGGTAGGATGAGGCGCACGCTCCGGAGGTATGCTGCTTCCGGCCTTGCGTTGTACGGATCCGCTACCCGGAGGAAAACATCATGCCTACCATAGTCGCGCATCATAATGTTAAGGACAAGGCTCACTGGCTTGCCTCGCCCAAGCGCAAGGAATTTTTCGAGCCTCTCGGCATTACCAACATCCGAACGTTCGTTGACCCGCAAAACCCGACGCGAGTGGCCGTGCTCATGGACGTCCCCGACATGAGCGCACTGATGTCCGCGATGAAAACCAAGGCGGCTGCGGACGCGATGGCGTATGACGGCGTGTTGCCGGAATCATTGGTAATCCTAGTCGAAGCGTAGACGTGTTCCAGGTTGTCATCAGCGCGGAAGTAGTCGCAAACGCCGCCTAACCACGCGTTCAACCAGTCCTGTGGCTACCAGCAGTTCCTCCGCTGCCGATTACGGAAGGTAGTGAACGTCGACTTCTCCAAATGAAGGAGCGGCGAGCGAGCTTGGCTGCCGTTGTCGCTCGTCGTACTTCGTACTGAGTACTTCGTACTCCGCACGCCGCTCGAGACTTCGCCGCGCCCCACCGCCAGCGCGTCGAGCCAAGTCGACGTGCCGAGCGAAATTGCGACTGTGAAATACGCCGTGCGAGGTGCTGAGTACTCCGTACGACGCACGAGCAGCGTTGAAGCGGACTGGCCGAGATCGGCCAGAATCGGCCACACAAGTTAAAAAGGTAAAAAGGTGGCATCTCGAAAGCGGCCATCGGCAGAGGTTGCCGAGGGGCTTTGGCAGGGGCCACTCGTCGCGCTCAGGTGGCAACGCTCACGACAGTAGGTGAACAACGGCCGCGGGGGTCGCTCGCGTGACGTCGGACTTCCGTCGCGTTTTGTCAGTGAACGAAGCGGAAGGTGAGATTGATTCGGGTAGAAGGTACCAAGAGACGGCCGCCGGTGGAGTTGCTAAGGAAGGTCCGCACAACGCGGTGAATTCAGATGCACGTGGAAGATTCGCCGATCAGAATTGGTGATTTCGATCCGATTTCGCTCGATTTCAGGTCGAAATCGAGGCTATCCCGTTCCGTTTTCCTACTGCGGACGGACTGCTCCCAGGATCGAGTATCGAACGAGAAAAATGTTGGCCAGTGCCGCCGTCACGAACGTACGGTTCGCGTTCTTCGCCAGCCCGCGATATCGCACCTTGTTGAACCCGAACACGCGCTTGATGACGCCGATCGAATGCTCGACCCGCGAGCGGATCCGCGACTTGTTTCGGTTCTTCGCTTGAATCGCTTCGTCCAGATAGTGCTTCCACTTGCACTGCCGATTGGTGAAGTCCTTGGCCTTCGGCGCCACACTGCGAATCACTTCACCTTGGCTCTTGTACGCTTGGTCGCCGTACACCCGTCCTTCGTTGCCATGCAGCAGCTCGCCCAGTACCGTGCAGTCAGCCACATGCGCTGGGGTCACCGCAACCGAGTGGATCACCTTGCTCTGACTATCGACGCCCACGTGGACCTTCATTCCGAAGTACCACTGCTCCCCCTTCTTCGCCTGATGCATCTCCGGATCGCGCTGCCCCTCGGCGTTCTTGGTGGAGCTGGGCGCCGCGATGATCGTGGCATCGACGATGGTGCCCTTCGACAAGCGCAAGCCCTTCTGCTGCAGCACCTCGCACACGGTGGCGAAGATCTGTTCACCCAGCTCGTGCTGTTCAAGCAGGTGGCGAAAACGCATCACGGTCGATTCATCAGGCACCGGCTCCTGGCCCAGATCGATGCCGACAAACGAACGCATCGCCAGCGAGTCGTACAGCGCTTCCTCGACGGCCGGATCGGACAAGTTGAACCACAGTTGCAAACAGTGAATGCGCAGCATCCGCTCGAGGCCCCTCGTCGGTCGCCCGCCCGCGCTGCTCGCCTTCGGATAGTGCGGCTCGATCAGGGCGACCAGTTCCGCCCACGGCACCACTTGGTTCATCTCGGCGAGGAAGCGCTCGCGTCGCGTCGGCTTCCGAAACCGCTCAAAGTCATTGCTCGCCAGCGTCATTTGCTTCGTCAACGTTCAACCTCGCACGATCTTCGCCTGTTCGCGAGTGTAGCGAGCACTACGCGTCAACGCGAGGGTTTTGCGGAGTTTCCTTAGGCGAGAGCTTCGGTATTTGCGTTACCCTCGGACGCTAAATGTCTGGAAGTCGGCGCGGTGATCGCCAAATCTGGAAGGAGGCGAATATGAAGCGAGCTGAATCACTTATTATTTCTACAACGTCTGCCGTTGCGTTCGTCGCGATTTGTAGTCCAGCGTTTGCTCAGGAACTTGTCGTTGCAACGTTCGGCGGATCCTGGTTGGACAACACCAAGGAATGCATCGGCAAACCGTTCGAGCAGAAGACCAAGGCGCACGTGACGTTCGTCCCGTCCAGCTCGGCTCAGACGGCGGCGAAGCTGCGAGCTACGCGAAATCATCCTGAATTTGACGTCGCGTATATGGAGGTGCAGTTCGCTCGTCAAATCAAGGTGGAAAACTTGATGATGCCGTTGGATGCGTCGCAGCTTACGAACCTTCCCGATGTTATCGCATCGGTTAAGGACCCCGATAATGATTTCGTCGGCGTTAGCCTGAGTGCGCTCGCCATTGCCTACGATCCACGGGTAGTGAAAGCGCCGCCTGCTTCGTGGGCCGATCTGTGGAACCCGCAATTCAAAGGAAAAATAGCGATTCCCGATATTTCTCAGACCGGCGGACAGCAGCTGCTAATTGCGGCGGCCAGGCTTCACGGCGGGTCAATCGAAAACATCGATCCGGGCGTCGAGGCAATCAAACAGCTGAAGCCCAACGTGGTGACCTTTTGGACACAACCCGACCAGGTCGTAGCACTATTCGAGCGGGGTGACATCGTGATCACACCCTGGTACGTCGATCGTATCGGCGCAGCCGCGGCCAAAGGGCTATCGGTTGCCGTCGCGTTCCCGAAGGAAGGCGCAATCGGCTCCTTTCCGACCACCTCCATACCCGTCGGCAGTTCCAATGTAAAGTTGGCGCATGAGTTCATCAACACCGCCATAAGCCCAGACGCCCAACGCTGCTTCGCTGAAAAGCAGTTTGGAGGCCCAGTCAATCAGAAAGTGACGCTACCACCAGCGGTTGCGAACGCCGTACCCTACGGAGAAAACCGATCAAAGCTTTTCTTCCCGAACTTTGACGAAATGTCTAAGCAACTTCCCACCTGGACGGAGCGCTGGGGACGCGAAATTGGACGGTAAAAGTGGAGGGAACCGTCGAGGCCCTTGCTCTGCGGAAGTTGCGCAAGTCGTTCAGCTCGTCGGTCGCGGTGGACGGAATGGATCTTACGCTGTCGCGCGGCGAATTCGTTTCTCTACTGGGCCCAAGCGGCTGTGGCAAGTCGACGGTCCTTCGAATGATCGCGGGTTTGCTTCAGCCGGACAGTGGAGAGGTCCTTATCGAGGGTAAGAACGTAACGGCGCTAGCGGTACACAAACGAAACATAGGTTTTGTCTTCCAATCCTATGCGTTGTTTCCTCATCTATCGGTCTTCGAGAATGTCGCTTTCGGCCTACGCCGCCGGCGTCTAGCAGAAGCGGACGTTCAGTCACGCGTGACCAATGTGCTGGAGACCGTTCGGTTACACGGACTCGGGGATCGGCGCCCAAGCCAGTTGAGTGGCGGTCAGCAGCAGCGCGTAGCGTTGGCACGAGCGGTTGTCACCCAACCGTCCCTGCTGCTTTTGGACGAACCGCTTAGCAATTTGGACGCATTGTTGCGAGAGGAAATGCGCTTGGAACTGAAGCGTTTGCAACACCAGCTTGGTATTACAACTTTGTTTGTTACCCACGACCAAGCTGAGGCGCTTGCAATGTCGGATCGTATTGCGGTGGTGAATGGCGGGCGGCTAGAACAGATCGGAACGCCTGAGGAGATTTATGCTGAGCCAGCAACTCAGTTTGTTGCAAGGTTCATTGGCCGCTCGAATTTCCTGACCGGCCACATCGAAGGTGATAGTGGCTGTCGTGCCGTCGTGCGCTGTGCGAAGGACGTGAGGGTTGTGATCGAGAAGCGTTCCGCGCATGTCCTCACGCCGGGGAGTGTAGTGCGGATTGCGATTCGGCAAGAACGCGTCCAGCTAACGCGTGCGTTTGTAGCTGATACGGATAATTGTTTTCCTGTTACCGTTGCGCTGCGTGCCTATGGTGGTTCAGTTCAGCACTACATTCTGCGCCTACAATCGGGTGCGGAAATTGGGGCGGAGGTTCGAGCGGCAGAACCAGCGCTACGACCGGGAGACGTGGCGTACGCCGGATGGACGGCACGGGATGGAAGGATCCTGTCAGGGGAGGGCTGGTCACGAGAAGGATGAAGCCGTTGCAAGCATCGCGTCGCAAGACTCCCGCGGTGGGTTTGCTTGCGCCGGCGTCGCTGCTATACGCGGGCGCGTTTTGCGTACCGGTACTCCTACTGTTGCCAGCTAGCCTTCAGTTATACGTCCCAAACCAGGGAATACGGCCACATGCATATTCCCTGGAGAACTACTACCGTCTGCTTAGCGATGCCTACTACCTCGAGATATTCGGGCGGACCCTCCTTCTAGGGCTAGTGGTCACGGCGATAACGATATTGCTCGCGTATCCGATCGCGCTATATCTTGCTCGAACGCGCGCCAGGTATCGGAACTGGCTTGTGTTATTGGTCATTTATCCGATGATGCTCAATCTCGTAGTTCGCACATTTGGCTTCATTGCTCTGCTGGCCAATCATGGTCTCGTCAACGACGCTCTCATCGGTATAGGGATCATCGATTCACCTTTGAAGCTGATGTACAATTTTCGTGGGCTACTGATCGGGCTTACGCAAATCTATTTCCCATTCGCGGTGCTCGTTCTCATCCCCGCGATTCAGAGTGTTCCCACTGAAATGGAAGAAGCATCCCGTACACTTGGTGGCGGCTGGTTTACAACATTCTGTCGCGTTACGTTGCCGCTGACAGCTAACGGCATTGCGACGGCGGCAGCCCTGATCTTTCTGCTGACTGAAAGCGCATTGGTTGCGCCACGGTTACTGGGCGGGCCGACGTACAAGGTAGCAGCGACGCTGATTTATGACCAGTTCTTAGTGTTGCTCAATTGGCCACTCGGCTCAGCAGCAACATGGATCCTGCTCTTCACAGCTTTGCCCATCGCCAGCTTCTTTGGTTTGGCCGCTAGGCAGTGGAGCGCTCGTTGAAGGGAAAGATACCTGTTGCTGTGCAGTTCCGAGCGGCAGCGCTCGCTACCTATTCATTCGCGGTCCTCGCGCTGCTTCTGCTTCCCGTTGGCGTTGTCGTACTCGCTTCGTTTACTAGGACGTCTTACCTCACCATACCCCCGAAAGGGCTAACGTTTCGATGGTATGTCGAGGTCTTGGGCAGTCCAAGCTATGTGCGCTCTATTGTCCTCAGTCTCGGTCTAGCCTTGACGGCTACGGCAGTGGCGATTCTCGTTGCAGTACCGGCTGCGTACGCACTCGCGCGCTTTCGTGTCGCGGCGGCCAATCTGCTGGTTGCGCTGTTCTTGGCGCCCCTTGCGTTCCCGGGAATCGTGGTTGGCGTTGCCCTGCTGCAGCTCTATTCGATGATGAACATTCAACCGAGCATTGGTCGGCTGCTTGTCGCGCACTTGATAATCACGACACCGTTCGTGATAAGGGCAGTCCTAGCAACATTGCGCGAATCGAGCGTCGATTTGGAGGATGCGGCGCGAGTACTCGGCGCGAGTCGATGGGTGGCATTCCGGCGCGTAACTCTTCCGCTGATTCGGCCGGCAATTGTAGTCGGAGCGTTATTCGCCTTTATCGCGTCTTTCGACAACTTTCCAGTGTCTGTATTCATACTCGGTGCGCGCCAAATCACGCTGCCCGTCAAGATCTTTTCGAGTATCGAATATGGCGTTGATCCAAGCATCGCTGCTGTATCTACCATGGTCATCGTCGCAACCGGCCTCATCCTTGTCGCGGCGGAGCGCTGGACCGGCCTCCACCGAGCGTTTTGACTTACGCGTTCGCAGCAAGGGGCTTTGGCGTTAATCCTCAACTATAAAGCCGTTGCCTCGTTGCCTCATGCGACCTGACCCGAGTTTAGTCCGAGATCGGCGTAGAGTCGACTTCCCGATGATCCTGTACCCGATTTAGAACTGCGCCACGGTTGAGGTTTCCGGCTTCTGATAGCGCGCGACTGCACCCGTTTGCAAGCAATGACGGGCAAATTCTGTTGGCGTCGCCCATTGCAAGGCACCGTGGGGTCGGCTCTCGTTATAGGCGGTCCGCCAGTCTTCGATCTTGCTCCGCGCGTCGTTCAAGCTCAAGAACCAATGCTGGTTTAGACATTCCTGCCGTAGGCGCCCGTTAAAAGCCTCGATATGCGCGTTGTCGGTCGGTTTGCCCGGCCTCGAAAAGACCAATTCAACGTGGTGTTCGTAGGCCCAACGATCCAACACCTTCGACACGATTCGGGACCATTATCGACCTGAATACGCATCGGTACACCGCGCCGCGAGCGCACATGGTCGAGCACCTCGACAACGTGTTCACCGCGAATACCCTGATCGACCCAGATTGACAGGCACTCCCGCGTATACGCGTCAACCAACGTCAACGCGCGCAGCTTGCGGCCGTCGTAGAGTTGATCGCTCACAAAGCCCATCGCCCAGCACTCGTTCATGCCTTGTACCACCGGCGGGCGACTGCGCTGTCGGGCGGTGCGATGTCGGCGCGGCCGCGGTTGTAAGAGCGAGAGCCCTTCCTCACGATACAACCGATAAACGCGCTTGCGATTGACCCGCCAACCCTCGCGTCGCAGCAGAATATGCACGCGTTGATAGCCATAGCGCACTCGCGCCGCCGCAATCTCCTTGATCCGCGTCACCAACGGCGTCTGATCCTTGCGGCGTGCCCGATAGTGATACACCGAGCGCGAAATCATCATCACCGCGCACGCCTGGGTCTGACTGGCTCCGTACTTCATCTGCAAGTCATCCACCAGTTCGCGTCTGCGTGCCGGCTTTAGATTTTTCGACGAACCACGTCCTGTAACATCACCTTATCCAAGCTCAGATCAGCCACCAGCTTCTTGAGCTTCGTGTTCTCCTCCTCGAGCTGCCGCAGCCGTTGCAGCTCCGAGGGACCGAGCCCGGCGAACCGCTTCTTCCAGTTGAAGAACGTCGCCTGCGAAACACCTATCTTGCGACAGATCTCCTCAACCGGCGTGCCCAGCTCCTGCTGCTTCAGCGCGAAGGCAATTTGCTCCTCGGTAAACCGCGATCGCTTCACGACATGCTCCTTTCTCCATCACCTGGATCATGCCGGAAACTCTACCTTGCCGACGTTCGAAAAACCGGGTTGGGATCAGGCGACCGAAAGCGCGTATTCTTAACCGCCGACTCTAACGCCACACCGTACTAGAACGAGTGTCAGGTCGCGGCCAGCCCGATGCTCGCCGAACTGCAGCGCGACGAATTCGTGCGCACGTACGAGCGTGAGCTGCCGACGGTACGGCGTGCTTCCTCGACGATGTCGCGGCCTGCATCGCCCATCTGAAACTACCGCTTGGGCATCGCAAGGTCACGCGCACCACCAATCTCCTCAGCGGCTGTTCGGCGAGGAGCGTCGGCGCTCGAAGGTGATCCCGAACGCCTTCGGCGAACGCGCAGTGAAGAAATTGACGCGCCGCGTTACCGCGCGCGTCGGACTCTTGGCGCGGCATTCGCATCTCGGACTTCGAGTTGCGGCAACTGAACTTGTTACGCAATGAACTGCACGAGCATTTCGGGGCGCGCCACGGGCGCGCTGCTCAGCCAATCAACCCCACATCCCACTCTCGAATTTCCAGCAATCGCAGGACTTGACCGCCACTGGTGCTGCCCGAGGACTGAATGCCGCATGGATATGTGCCTGCCATGCTAGTGGTGAGCTTGTCAGGTTGACATAGAACCAAACCGGTACCAGAATGCTGCACTGGTCAATGACTGATCACTGACTGTACCTTTTAGGACCCTCAATTGTCCAAAATCTGACTGGGGAATCGTAAGGCCGGGTATGCCAAGAGCTGAAGACGTCGCCATCAGGCTCGTTGAGTTGATCGAGAATCGCGCCTTAAGAGACGGTCAGCGCCTCCCCTCTGAACGTGAACTTTGCGAGCGCTTCGGGTCGGCTCGAAACACGGTTCGCAGAGCCCTCGTGATGCTGGAGGGCGAGCGTCGCGTTATCCGACGTTCGGGTCAGCGCGGCTACATCGTCGACCAAAGCCGGGCGCCAGATCGCCAAAGGGCGCTGGTCGGGAGTCACGCCGAAGCGGGACCGGCCGACATCATGGAGCTGCGGTTAATCGCAGAACCATCAGCGGCGGCTATTGCTGCCGTACGCGCCACGAGCGCTGATCTGGAGGAAATCGAACGAGTCGCGACCAGAATCGCGTCAGCCAAGACGATCACGGAGCGCGAATCGAGTGATGCCGAGTTCCATATGAGCCTGTTTCAGGCAACGCGCAACCCCATGCTTATCTCGCTCTGTCGCTCCATCAACTCGGTACGAGAAAGCGGTGAATGGACCGACAATAAGCGGCGGATTCTCTCGGAGCAACGACAGTGCGAATTCGATTCACAGCACTTCGCCATCGTTACTGCGCTGCGAAGCCGAAATCCCGAAGAGGCTCGATCGGCCATGCGCGCGCATATCGAAAGTCTTCGAAAAGAATTGTGTGGCGACCTGCTGATTTGAGGACATCAAGATTCCCAGTCTCGAACGGTTGCGCGAAAAAAGTGCCTTTTGATGACTGTGCCGGTTGCGGTCGCGGTTTCGCAGTGCTCGTACGATGGTCAGGTGCTATGGAGACTTCGCCCTTTTCTTCTCTCTCATGATACGTCGCTTAGTCTTCAACGCCTCGATGTTGTTGGCACGCTCCCACGGTGAGTTGCGCGTCGCGCGAATAGCGCTAATGAAGATTAGCGTTCGATTAACGAAACCCCACTGCTTTTGACTCCAGCGATATCGCTCGCGAGTTTCGATGTCGTTGCCCCATTTGGACGCGTTGATCCGTGCTTCATTCTTTCACGTTATGCCCGTTTGCAAAATCCGTTGCATGGCGCGCGCATCCTGCGGCCGCGAGCACGGTGAGTCTCTGCATAGACACTTCCAGCGAGTGCTTGAGCTGAAAATGCATACCAACAACACTTTAGAAATTATTAACGGGCAACTGCTGGACTGTACCGGAACCCCTTTGCGTCACGCAGATCTGCGCATCAAGCATGACCGCATTGAAGCGATATCAGCGCCGGGGAGCCGACAGAACGGGGATCGCGAGCCAGCGAATCGCACGATTGATGCCGCGGGTCTCACCGTTATGCCGGGATTGATCGACGCACACGTTCACATATCGTACGGAGAAGGTCGAACAGCAGAGGAGGTTGATGTCTACGGCGGTCCAGAGTGGGTTGCGTTGCGTGCAGCGTGGAACGCGAAGAAGGTCCTGCACGCCGGTGTTACCTCCATTATCGACCCCGGTGGCACGTATTTCGTCGGTTGTGCCGTGCGCGACGCCATTAACAACGGCATGTTCGCTGGGCCCCGCATCTTCACCGCGGGGCGTCACATAACCGCGGACGGCGGTTTTGCGGACTACTTCCCAAGCATTCTCGGGTTGCCCGCATCTGCCGAGGGCGTGCTTTGCAGCACTAAGGCGGACATGCTCAGTGAGGTACGACGTCAGGTCAAGAACCGCGTGGATTGCATCAAACTTAGTGGTGATTCCCAGGCCCAGGAAACAAATGGGACCGCAGGGCCGTGCTTCACCGACGACGAGATGTGTGCCGTAATCGGAATGGCGCACCAGCTCGGCAAGAAGGTGACAGTGCACGCTCGTTACGCAAAGACCATCACGGCGATGGTGAAGCACGGCATCGACTGGGTCTTGCATGCTAGCCACCTGCCTGCGGAAGACATGGGCATCGTGCGCGACGCTAACGTTGCTTTGTGTCCGACGATGACATTCGCGCACAACATCGTCGAGTTTGGACATGAATGCGGTAGCGAGCCGGGCCACATCAACTTCCGTAAGCGGGAGATAGAAGGAATCGTCGAAACGTATCGCCGCGTGTACGAAGCCGGCATCCCGATCATGGCGGGTACGGAGAGCGGCTTTTCCATGTGCCCTTATGGAGAGTGGCACGCCAAAGAGATCGAGTTACTCGTATCGTTAATTGGCATGTCGCCGATGGCTGCCATTCAAGCGATGACAATTAACAACGCGCGCGCCATAGGCTGGAACGACCACGTTGGCTCACTGGAATCAGGCAAAGTCGCCGACATCCTGCTCGTGGAGGGTAATCCGCTTGACGACGTACGCATTCTTCAGGACCGCGCACGCATTCGGGCGGTCTTCAAGGGTGGCGTCGAGGTGCTACGGGAACCGGTGGCAACGCGTCCGCGCCTTGGGCACGAACGGGGTTTCGCAGTATCCACGCATCGCTTGCGCCGCGACGCCGAGACCTTGCGTCCCTACGCTTCGCCCATGTGACCAAAAATCGGGGAGCCGCGGGATGAATAGTTTCAATCCGGATGTGGACGCTGCCTACGACAACTCGGCTCACTTCACCGACGTGGCGGAGTGGAGAGAAACGTGGCGTAACCGAACCGACGCGTTCTCCATTCCTCAGCAGTCACAGCTCGATGTTGCATACGGCAGCGCGGCCGAGCAGCGTTTGGACGTCTTCCCGAGCACGAAACCCCACAGCTCGCGAACTATCTTCTTTGTACACGGCGGGTTCTGGCAACGCAATTCGAAGACTACCTTTCGATTCGTAGTTCCGACGTTGCTCGATTCCGGATTCAATGTCGTGATGATTGGCTTTCGGCAAGCTCCTCATGTGGGCCTC
>Ga0070731_10001257_pt1 | contig 27139 bp, 20 predicted proteins | sample Coa_R1_2_FD_66448 | JGI IMG/M metagenome (GOLD analysis project Ga0070731, IMG submission 66448) | Surface soil microbial communities from Centralia Pennsylvania, which are recovering from an underground coalmine fire - Coalmine... | ecosystem: Environmental > Terrestrial > Soil > Unclassified ... | reverse complement strand
ATGCGGCCTCCTGCGGCCCTGGCACCCGGCCTGTTGCGCTGCTCCAAATGCTGCCTCGCCACCTTGATCGTTAAGGCCTTCAAGCTCGAACCCTACCAGTTCCCCGGCAGGGCGTCGCTCGCCGATAATACCCATGACGTCTTGGCCAAAATCCCCACGAGCGCTACCCAGGAGGAGTTTTTGGCTATGCTCCAAAATTTGCTCAAGGATCGCTTCCTCCTCACCTGGCACTTCCAGGAAAAGAGGATGAAAGGGTATGATCCGGCCATCGCCAAGAATGGTCCTAAGCTCAGCGAGTCCACCGGCGCATCCCTCTCTCCCCCCGCAGATCAGCACCGCTCCGGACAATCGGAATCTCACAACCATAACGGTGCTGTCGTCTTCGGCACTTCGGCCAGCTATCGCGCTCTAAACCAAACCACCGCCGATCTCGCCCGGGTCCTCTCCGATCAGCTCGGTCTGCCCGTCGACGACGAAACCGGCCTTGCGGGCAAATACGATATTTCGCTCCGCTGGTCCAGTAATGCCGCTTCCCACGCCGGCAATCACGCCGACGATGCTTTTTCCGGTGCCGGACACTCCGGCCATAACGGACCCGATGATGGAGGCAGCGCTCCGTCCGGCCCGGCGCCTATCCCCGCCGGCCCTACCCTGTTCGACGCGCTTCAGGGGCAACTCGGCCTGAGACTTGTACCCGCCGAGCAAGCCCTCGCCCGCCTGTTCGTCATCGACCGGGTCGCGCAACGCCCCACCGAAAACTGATCCGGCCCGATTCGCCCTCCTGCCCCTTGCGCGATCCGTGTCACCGAGAAGTGAATTGTGCCTGAACCAGGGCGAATCTGAAGTTATCCTTTGTCGTTCTAAACCGTCGCTGAGCTTTCAACCTAATAGTGACGAGAGACGCGCTAGCGTCCTGGAATTTCCCCAATCCCCTGAGCGCATAGTTGGCGACGCGTAGATCCCAAAGAAGCTCACTTGGTCCAGTTCCCTGCCTCCGTATTCCTTACGCCACCGGTGGTCAGGCCAGCGGCACCGTTTTTCCCTGGCTGGCCAACCACCTCCGCGGCTCACTTTTTAGGCGGGCCCTGATCCCCTTCCTTGTAGACTGCATGACACAAGCCGCAGGCTTGATTGACCTCATCGAGTTGTTTTGTAAACCCTGGAGTATCGTTGGCCGCGGCCAATGCGGCCAGCCGGGCCGTCGCGTCCCCGTAATTCGCCGCCGCCCGATCGAAGCTGGCGCGGTTTCGCCAGATCGCAGGGAGCGCCTGCGTATTCGCGGACGTCTCCCCCTTGCCAGTGCCCGGCGGAAACATTCGCGGAAGAGTCCTCGCCCATTTGGCAAGCGAGGCTGCCGCATAGCTTTGAGTCTTTGCCTCTCGCCCGACTTTTATGGCATCGCCCATCGAACGGAACGTGATGGAAGACATATCGAGGCTTGCCTGCCTCGCGGCGATAACGTCAGGGCCCGTTACGGTCGGGGCCTCCTGCGGCAAGCCGACCGCCGCGAGGCCAATCCATGCCCCACCTAAAACCACAATGCGCTTCAACATTCGTGCACCTTCCAGTGTGTGTTTGGAGATTGACAGCAACGTCATTCGCATGATACCTTGTTATCCAAGTATTGTAAAGCATAGTCTTGGGAGGTGCCGTGGATATCGACGCGCAGTTCTTGAAGGGAAGCATCGGTTTATTGCTGCTCAATCTGCTTTCGCGAGGCGAAATGTATGGCTACGAAATTCTTCAGGAAGCCTCGCGCCGCAGCGCCAGTGCGTTCGAGTTCAAGGAGGGCACTCTCTACCCGGCGCTACATCAGCTCGAGAAGAAGGGTCAGATCAAGTCTGAATGGCGCACGGCGGAAAACGGCAGGGAACGAAAGTATTACTCGTTGACCGCCAAAGGCCGGAAAGCCGCCGCACAGTATGAAAAGCAGTGGCATCATATTACCGGTGCGATCGCGGCAATACTGGAGAGCAAGTAAGTGCGCGCAGCCGATGAACTGATCGACAGCATCGTGAACTCCTCGCGGCTTCCATCGGAGAAGCAGCGGCGCGAGATTCAACGCGAGCTTCGTTCGCATCTCGAAGATTTCGTTTTCTCAGCGCACGAGGCGGGCCGCGACCCGGATGAGGTCGAGAAATTGGTAGGAGCTAACTTCGGCGATCCCGCCCAGATCGCCCAAGGCTTCGCCTGGGTTTACCGGTACGAGCGTCGAAGGCTTCGGGCTCTCGCTTTTGCGCTTTCGACCGTGCTCCTCGCGAGCTCTCTTTTATTGGCGATTCTGGCCATGCAGACCGGGCTGGCGGTCGGCTTTGGCACGCCAATCATCAAAGTGCTCGCGAGCCGACATACGGTGATTGAAGCGCTCGACATCTTGGCGTCCGTGGCTGCATATTTGGGCCTGATTTCGCTTGAGAGCATTTTCGAAGGCAACCGGTTTCAAAAGGCAGCATTTCTTCTAACGGTGATCGTAACCGTCCTCATGGTGTCGTGCGCCGCAGCGGGTTTGCACACAGGCTTTCTGCTCTTTGGACTCGTCAACGGCGTCTTCTCCCGGGCCGTTCAGGTATTTGTCACACCGGTGGTCGCGCGAATCGGCATCATCGTGGTTTGTTTTCCGCTGACCGGACTGATTATGGCGCTGGCTCGGTCGCCGATTTCGCATATTGCCGTCGCCGCAACTTGCGCCAGTTGGCTAGCCATGGGAGTTGGCTACCAACTCATGACCTATCTCGCGGTGCGTGTCGATGCCGCGCTTCTGAACCATCTCGAGCATTTTCAAGCGGATTACTGAAGGGAGCGATCAGATGAAAACGTTTACTATTCTGCTTGGCGGCTGCCTGTTATTCGCGCTTGCACCGCACGGCCTCGCGCATTTCAGACTGCTTGAGCCCGCATCCTGGCTTCAGGAATCGGAGGAGCTTGGCGATCCCCAGTGGTCGGCTCCGTGCGGTGGAACATTGACTAATCCCGGCAAACCCACAGGTGCCATTACGAAACTTCAGGGTGGTGAAAAGCTTCATATCCGAATCCGCGAAATGGCTTTCCATCCCGGCTTTTACCGCGTGGCTCTCGCCGTGAATTCACGCGCTGAGCTCCCACCGGATCCCGAAGCCATCAGCGAGGAGGGACCTAACGGTCGCCAACGGTCTGTTTCAGGAGCCATTCACTATCCGCCGTCGCCGCCGGTTCTGGCCGACGGTTTGTTCATGCACGTCGCGCCTTTCGATAAGGAGCAAGGAGCCGATGTCGAGATTCCGAATATCAACTGCGCAAAATGTACCCTACAGGTGATCGAGTTCATGGCCGCCCATGGCAGAAATAAAGACGGCGACTATAGCTACCATCATTGCGCCGATCTCCAGATCCGCGCCAACCCGAATAAACCGATCGATACAAGGTTTCCAGTCGAAAACAAACAGCATTGAGCGTCAGGTGCCTCCGGACAGATCCTCGCTGTAGGACGATGCCCGCCTTGCAGGAATGCCGCTTCGTTGCCGCACTCAGAGGCAGGAAAGACTACCGGATCGATTGCGGACAGAGGGTCGTGAGTCTGGGCGGACCTATTTCTCCAAAAATCGTATCGATAGGATGACACAACCCATGCTCACCTCCCAGGAGTCTTCGTCGCACACTATCCGGCCCAGCTCGAAAGCGATTGTCGTGCCAATGCGAATCCGTTCAATTACTCCGGTTGCTTTCGGATCTAACGAATTCGCGTTCCGTACGGAAAGGGTGTCCTGACCTGTTCCTCGCCGTCGATTCGGGAAATCTTCCATCCGTTCGAGGCCCTCGCGAGATACATCGTCTGAGCCACTGTTCGGTCCGGGTAGACGAATTCAACACGTGCTTTCATGTTTCCATCGTCAACCGACTGCGGCTCGCCGACCGCGATACCTTTGAGGCCGACATTCGATTCCCTTAAGTACGCACGGAAGCCAGGTTCCGACGATTCGGCGACCGTCTGCTTTAACGTTGCCTCGATGGGGCCCGTAAAGTGCGCTAAATACGTCTGTACATTTCCGTCCCTTGCGGCGTCCAATGCTGCGTAAACCACGCTCTGCGGATCGGCAGTGGATGACGCGTCATAGCGCGAACGGGTCTTCCACACCAACCCGGTTCCTACGAGAATAAACAATGACGCCGTTGCTATCCGCGATGAGCTTATCTTGTTCATTTTGTCGTGGTCGGGTCCCCTCTGCGAATGATGGTGAGGTCGAGATTGCCATTCTTATCGACGATCACTTTCCGGATCCGGGGCAACACTTGCTCCATGGTTTCCAGGTACAGCCGGCTGCCTGTGACCTGGGCGGCTTTTCCGTATTCAGAGGCGATCTGATCGAAGCGTGACGCGTCGCCCATCGATTGGTTCACTTTCTTTAGGCGGTATGCTTCGGCCTCCTCGAGCATTTGCTTGGCCTGGCCCCGTGCTCTTGGAATGAGATCATTCGCGTACCCCCGGCATCATTGACAATCCGGGCCGTATCGGCACGCGCGCTGGCGACGTCGCGGAATGCGTCAGCCGCTTCCGGCGGCGGTGTAGAACTTTCAATGTTGATCGTCGAAATGAGTATTCCTGCACGATAATCGTTTAATAACCGCTGCGCAGCCGCTCGAGTTTCATCCTGCAATGAAGCTTTCTCAGTGGTTAGGACCGCATCTACATCGCGTTGTGCGACGCGGCGCGCCAGCTCCGCTTCGACGGCGGATCCCACAAGTTGGGCGGGGTTCTGCGCCTGAAACAAGTAGTCCGCCGGTAAGCCGACAGAATATTGCACGACCACTCGCATGTTGATGATGTTCTTGTCGCCGGTGACAAATTGAGATCGAAGCGGAGGGGTCCGCCCAAGAATGTTATCCGCGGCATCGCCACCAACCACCAATCGTTGAAGCTGTCGAACCCTGAGTTTCGTCACGCTTTCCAGCGGCCAAGGCAACGCGTAGTGCAACCCGGGCATTATCCGCGGCGCGATCACTCTCCCGAAAAGCGTCTCGACCGCCTGCTGATCGGGCGCGACCAGATAGACCCCCGATAAGAGCCATACGCTGGCGGCTGCGAGAAAAACCCGGGTCGGTGTTATCCGCGGCGTCCGCTGCAAGGGCGCCAGCCGCGAATCCAGGTAACTGGTCTCCAGCCGTAACGTCGCCGTGGTCATTTCGCTCCGGCTTCACCCTTCATCAGCACCTTCAACAGCTCAGAATCCGAGCTAAGGATTGCAGTGGTCTTATCGTCCAGCACTTTCTTGTACGATTCGAGCGTTCGCAGGAGCTTATAAAAAGATGGATTCTTCGAGTAAGCTTTACCGTAAATCTGCGTCGACTCGGCGTCGCCCTGCCCCTTGATGGTTTCCGCCTGCTTATACGCGACGGAAAGGATTTCCTCTTTCTGGCGATCGGCGTCGGCACGAATGCTAAGGGCTTGTTCCTCGCCTTCGGCGCGATATTGCCGGGCAATCCGTTCCCGTTCCGCGCGCATGCGCGCATAGACGCTTTGCTTGTTTTGCTCCGGCAAATTCAACCGCTTGATCCGCACATCCACGACGTTGATCCCATACTGTTCGAGCGCGGCGCGATCCGCCGCCGTCGTAAGTCCGTCAAGCAGGCTCGAGGTCTGCACTTTCTCCCGCTCCGTGCCCACGATGGAGTCCAGGTCATGGGTGCCGAGAGCCGCGGACAGCCCCGACCAGATGATGTCGTGAAGCCGCATCTCCGCGGCAATAGCGTCTCCTACTGCTTGCACAAATCGGTTCGGGTCCTGGATCTTCCAGACGACATAGTTCTCGATGACGATGTTCTTTTTGTCGCGAGTCAAGAATTCGGAAGGGCGCGGATTGTAGGTTCTCAGCCGGCGATCGAAATAAATTGCGGACTGGAACGGCCATTTTACTTTTAGACCAGCTTCCGTAATGGTCCGAACCGGGCGGCCAAACTGCGTAACCAGGACAAACTCGGTTTCGCGCACCGAGAAGAACGTCAGATAACAGAGCATCAAGCCGGCCATTGCAGCCGCCGCGGGATAGTATTTTTGAAAACGGTCTCGCATGAGCTTAGTCCTTTCTCTGCGCTGGCTGCGGAATGCCTGCGACCGCCGCGCCTGAAGGCGCGATTTCCACGCCGTCTTCGAGCAACAGAAGGTGTCTTCTTCCTTTGCTGGAATCGATAATCATTTTCTTTCGGCCCGGCAGGACCTGCTCCAATGTTTCGAGGTACAGGCGGACCTCGTTTGGACCGGGAGCGGTTCGGAAGGCCAGTTCATGCTGACGAAAGCGATCGGCGTCGCCGGCGGCCCGATTCGTCCGGCCCATCGTGTAGGCGGTCGCATTTTGAAGCTGTGCCTTTGCACTCCCGCGAGCTAGCGCGATCTGCTCGTTGCGATAAGCCTCGGCTTCATTCATCACCCGGTTCTTTTCCTCATAAGCCGCGGATACGTCGCGGAACGCATCTACCACTTCGATCGACGGATGGACGTCCTCCAACTTCACCTCGAGCACTCGTATCCCGGTTTCATACCGGTCCATTCGCCGCTGCAACTCAGCCACGGCCTGCTGTTCCATCAATTGGCGGCCGGTGGTCAAGGCCTCATCCAGCGCGGTGATGGAGCTGATTCCACGAATCACGGATCCGGCGGCGTCCCGGATGGTAGCTTCCCCGTCGATCTGCCGGAACAGAAAATCATCCGGGCGTGCGATTTCGTAGTGCACCGTGGCGTTCAGCTCGATCATGTTTTGATCCCCGGTCAACGCCAGCGCTTCTTCAGGGCGGCTTTCAAAACGTCCACCACGGTGCTGGACATTCCATTCATACGCGGCAGGTTCTGTCGACGCAACGCCAGCGGCGGAGTTCGAACGGAATCCGATCTCGACAACCCGGACCCTCCGCGCACGAATGCGCGTCAGGCGATCCACCGGCCACGGCAACTTGTAGTGCAACCCCGGCGAGCTGAACGGAGCGACTTTCCTTCCAAACCGTTCGATCACGCCTATCTCGTCAGGCTCTACTGCATAAAAGCCAGCTAACACGAAAAGCAAAACGGCGGCGGCCACGGCGGGTTTCACGAATTCGCGGCGGCGAGCGACGATGGCGCGAAGGGCATCTGCTCCATCGAACGCGTGTAGGCGCCCCCAGAGCTTTGGCAGCGGCGACCCTTGAATCGTTCGCGTCAGATAGTCTGACAAACGCGATTCACGTTCCACGCGAAGAAGTCGCAGCGAGTTCAGCATCACGCAGAAGGATGAAAGCTGGTGGGTCAATGCGGCGCCCATCGGGCCGAGCTTTCCGGTTGCGCACGCCAGAACCGCCAGCGCGTTGAGCACTCCAGCGAAGAGGATGATGTTCATCCAGGCCGTGTTCATAGCTCTACGGCTGACCTCGAACAGGCTGGGCAACTTCTCGAATGAATGCGGCAGGTAAACGACATCGGCTGCCTCCGCGGTGATGTCGCTGGCGCCGGCAACGGCGATACCGACGCTCGCGGCGGCCAGTCCAGGCGCGTCGTTAATGCCGTCGCCGAGCATCGCCACCGATCGCGATTGCGCAGCCAGTTGCCGTATTCGCTCCAGTTTATGTTCGGGCAGCAGCTCGGCCTCGACGTTCGCCAATCCGATTTCGCGCGCGATCACCTCCGCCACGCTGCGCCGGTCGCCGGTGAGCATAACCTGATGGGTGATTCCGATCTCATCCAGCTTGGCCACCGCGTCACGAACGCCTTCACGAATGCGATCTCTCAATAGGATCGCTCCGGCCAGGCGATGTCCCTCTGCAACGAACACCGCCGTGGCCGCGATTCGATCGGCTTCCTCCTGCATGGCGTGGCTTACGTCGATTCCAGACTCGCCAAGAAACGCGGCGTTTCCCGCGCGAACCGTAACTCCGTGCAGCGTGCCCTCCACGCCGCGGCCCGGAATCACGCGGGCATCCTGTGGCGCTTCGACTGCCAGCCGCCGACGCTGCGCCTCCTCCACAATTACCCGCGCGAGGAGATGGTCCGAGCCGCGCTCGGCCGCCGCCGCGAGCCGGAGAAGGTCGTCCTCGTTTCGATCGATCGGGATCACACGAGCGATTTCAAAACGCCCCTCGGTCACCGTTCCGGTCTTGTCGAAAACGACAGTATCGACCAGCGCGATCCTTTGCAAGACCGCGCCGCCTCGAACCAGGATTCCCCGACGAGCAAGGCCTCCCATGGCCGCGACCATCGCGGTCGGAGTCGCCAGGATCAGCGCACACGGGCACGCGACGATCAGCACCGCGACGGTCCGCAGCCAGTTTCCCGTGAAGTAGAAGGTGAGCGCACCAGAAAGCAACAGAGCCGGGAGAAAGTACTTCGCGTAGCGATCGGCAAGGCGTTCTACCGGCGCCCGCTGTTCCTTGGCTTCTTCCACGAGCCGGATCACGCGAGCGAGCGTAGTGTCCGAACCAGCGCGGGAAACGCGAACGCGGAGCAGGGCGTGGCCGTTGATGGTGCCGGAAAAGACCTCGTCATCCGGTTGTTTGTCGCGCGGCAGGGCTTCACCGGTAATCGAGCTTTCATCGATACTCGAAATGCCCTGCTCGATGACTCCATCCGCGGCGATTCGCTCGCCCGCCCGAACCAGGATCACATCTCCCGGCATCAGCGAGGCCGCGTCCACTTCCTGCTCGCGTCCATCCTTCAGGACTCGAGCCGTTCGTGGCAATTGGGCAACGAAACGTCGTATGGCTGCTTCCGTCCTGCCCGCCGCGTAGGACTCCAGCGTTTCACCCACCATTACGATGAACATCGCCTCGGCGGCGGCGAGATACTCGCCGACAGATAGCGCTGCGATCACGGCGACGCACAGGGCCAGGTCCGCGGAGATGGTCTTTGCAAGCAGCGCGGAGATGGAATTGTAAAAGGTCTTGTACCCGGCGGCGAGCGTGATCAGGATTGCTGTGTCAATCCCCCAAACGGTCTTGAATACACCCGAAACGTTCAACAGAAGCAGCGCTCCGATTCCCGCGGCAGCGCCGTAGGTGGGCCCGAATTCGGCAAGGAAGGACGAGTTTCGGCGATTCTCGGTCATGTGTATGCGCTAGGGCGACACGCCCTGGATCGTGATAAAGAGGTTCGGCTGAATCGTCAGCCCGTTGTAGGTCAACGCGATCGGCTGGTCTCCGCTCGGCGCGTTGGGTGGGACGATGAGATTGATCTGATAGGTGCCCACGCCTGCAAGGCCCGCGAAGGTTACCTGAGCCGGAAGGTTCGCAATCTGTACTATCGGAAAAGGAGCGGGCAAATTTCCCGACTGACTCACGGCTCCGCTTACCACTGCGGTGTCCGTCGGACCGAAGCCGTTGCCGGCGACATAAATCAATTCGCCGGGCTTGGCAGGAGTGGTCAACCCGGTGAAGAGGCTCGGTGGCCCGATCAAAGTGTTATCACTGGTATGCCTACCGTAGACATAGGCCCGCCCGCTGTTCGATACAAACTCAAAGAGCGACAAAGACTGGGCCTGCGAAGGAACACTCGCGGAAGTGCCGGGCGCACCATTATTGGTGATCTGAACCTGAACCGGCCCCTGAATCGCATCGGGTGGGGTCAGGATATTCACCTGCGTCGGACTTACATAGTACACATAGGCGGTTTTTCCATTTACGGTAGCGCTGACGCCATCTAGCGTGTCCGGCAGCAGACCACCGAAGAAATCCGAACCGAGCCAGGTGCGCGTATCTCCGGCGGGCGCGAGGTTGCTTCCCTTGATCTCGACCCACGTATTCGGCGCGATCAAGGGTGTATCGCCGAAAGCATTTGCGACCAGCGTAATCGCAGGCGCCGGCGGGGGTATCGCCAGAGCATTGTACGCCTGCGCGACTTTAGTCCCCGTCGCGGTCAATTGATAATTGCCGGCGGATTGCGTAATCAGGTTGCTGCTGTCGAAATACATCAGTGCAATCGAATGCGTCTTCGCGTAGCTGGTGATGTTGGTGTTGTATGGTTCCGCATCATTACAACCACCCCATTCCGTGATGGCGACGCCGTGCCCGTTTTGCTGGGCGTAGCTGACCAGCGGATCGAGCTTCTGCGACCAGTTCACGTAGCGCGGGGATGCCGGCTCCGTGCACCCTGCCGTCGACGCGTTGTACAGATGGAAATTCCACACCAGGTTGGACCATGCCATGTCCGGAATCGTGCCCGCCGTGATCGCTTCGAAAGCCGTCCCCGTGTCTTCGACGAAGATTAGCGACTGCGGACTATAGGTCCGGATCGTCGCAATCAGTTCGTTCTCGTTATTGCTCCACGTCGCCGGATCTAATCCGGTCATGTTTTCCCAGACGTCGTAGAGGACGGCGGGATCGGACCCATATCGCTTGGCAAAAGGCGCCCAAAAGTTGAGGGCCGTAAAGATGTACGTTCCGGAAGTGTCTTGCGAGGTGCAAACTGAGGCGTTGGCCTGGCAATTTAGATCACCTTGATTGGGCGCTGGGCAATTCTTGCCGTCCGCTCCACACGGCGGGTCGGGAAATTGCCCGGCCTTCAAAATCAACGCGTAGTTTCCGTACTTCTTCGCGCGTTGAATGAGGCCATCGATGTAGTCCTGGTAAGCGAGATTGACGATTGGGACCTGCACATTGCCGGTCCACCAAGCGGTATTGACGAAAATACGGACCACATTCATCGACAGCAACTGATTCTGAGCGGCGTAATCGGCATCAGTCGCCATAGCGTCGGCATTTCCCGATCCGGTCCCACTCCGATTCACGCCGCGCAATATCACCGGGTTTCCGGAATCGTCCAGAATCGCGCCTTGTTGAGAAACATGCAGGGGATGAAAAACCGGCGTCGCCGCGTGAACGCCTAGGCCGAGCAGGAAGATCAACGCCAATCTCATTGCAGCGTGACCCATATCGGACTCGCCCAGACGATGTTCCCGTCGGTCTGTAGGCCGCGAACGTAGTAATAACTGGTTTGGCCCTTCTGCTGGCTAGTGTCCTGATAATTGAAGGCCACGAACCGATCTCCGCTTGTCGAGTAGACGACTTGGTTATCCTTAACCACCACGATGTTTTGAAACGGTGCCGTGCCCCACAGACGCACCAAGAATAAGGGCTGGCTGCTGGTTGTGAACGCTTCACCCATGAAATGCGTCCCGCTGCGAAAATCGGCGAGGATGTTATCCGTGGAACCGTAGACACGGCGTTTCTGCAGGGCGTCCAGAATTCCGGCTCGGGTCGGTGTTGTCACCCAAATATTGGTGAACGATATGTGCGTGGAAATATGGTCGCTCGAAGCCTCGAAGGCAAGTTGATAGCCAAGGCCAAGGGCGTTTGAAACGTAACCCGGCGAGTCAAAGCCGGAAATGGAATCGGCGGCCGAGTTCGCTCTCGGGGCCCCAGGCATTTCGTAGTCCTGACGGTCCCCTTGATAGATTTCGACGAATGGCTCGACGCCCGGATCGTGATTGCGCCAATCGGTTCCTTGATCCGTCGCGCTGGTGTGCGGCGCTGTGATCCCTCCAAAGAAGTGCAGATAGGCGTACAGCATGTTGGTATCCGGCGCGGGAGGGCCAGGCGTAGTTGGGGTCGCTGCGGAAAGCGGGAGACGAGGCAGGGTACGTACGCCACGTTGGGCGAACATCACGTTGCGATGCCCCTCCGGATAATTCACGCTCCGCTCGTAATAGAACATCGGAATGAACTTCGTGCCGAGAAAGTAGGCGTCGGTGAATTTCTGGGTAATCCACCAGGTGTATTCGCGGGCCTCGCCATCATCGTGATCACAACAACCGGCCCAGCCGAGAGACGCTGCATCAATGTAATAGCGGTAGCTGTCGATCAGAGGACCATCTCGGGAGCCGTCCCACGAAATCTCCGAATGGCGGTGAAAATCCCCTCGAATCAGTTGGATCCTCTGCCCGTTTACCGTAGGCTGGTAACTTTGGCTCAACGTGGCCGCGGCCGCTTCGGCCGCAGCCGAGGAATCCGGAGGATCCGGAATCACAGCGCCGATCCGCTGCAACTGGGGCGATTGTTGGGTCCTCGATACCACCAGCTCAGACTGAAAAACATCCGAGTTAACCGCATCGTTTTGCGGTGACCCCGCGCTGGATATGCTAAGCCGGTGGTCGGATGAGTGTGCGATCAGCAATCTTCCCGGCCCAAGAGCGACCATTGCCGGCCGATTATCGCCAACCGCATCGGTAAATCCCAATACTCCCGGACCGTGCCATTGAGCGCCGTCGAAATAAACCACGCTGCTAATCCAGATAGAGCCGACGCTGACGCCGCCCGTCGAATGGCTCGCTGAGAGCCCCGATCCCGCTGGCTGGCGAAATGCGAGATACACCGTCCCATCCGGATCTGTGGCCAGACGGGGAAACGTGTTGCGCGGTCCAGCCGGCGGTCCGATTCCGCCATTCGCTGGCCGCGTTTGAGCGAGTGTTGGCTCCGGGGCGATCGTAAACGGCCCTCTTGTGGTCGGCTCAAAAAGCTCGGCCGATTCGGTCCCTGGAAGCGTATTCGCCACATCGTCGAGGGTCGAATACACATCGTTTCCAACCAGGCAGCGCACCTGGATCGTGTGCCCTGCGTAGAGGGGCAGTCCGGTGGTGTCGTAGGCGCCAAAGTCCTTCCCCCATCTCGATCCCGAGAATTCGTAGGCGATCCACAACCGGTTCTGCGAATCGTAGGCTAGGGAGCTGCGCGCTTCAAAGTTGACTGTCGCCGCAATTGCAATGGGCGGATCGAAGCCCACTTGGTTCGTAAAATGTGCTCGCCGGACGTATACGTCGTAGTCGCCCTTGTCGTACGTATCCCAGGAAATTGCAACTTCGCCATTCGGCGCTGCGGCGATCGCCGCATCCCAATCGCTGGCGGGCGAGGTCGAGACAATCGTTTCGGGCCAGAACGAATCGCCGTTCTGGACCGTGGTCAGAATCTCAAGGTTGTTGTTGCGAAATCCCTGCCATGCCACCCATACCTGGCCCGATGCGTCAGTCGCGGCCACCGGAAAAAGATCCGTTCCGGCATTGGTCGTTAAACGAATCTCCGAGGAAAGCGTGCCATCTGCGAGCGCGTTCCGGGCATAAAGATCGGAATTCCCGTTTCTCCGCGCGGAGTAGATAATCCACGCTCGCCCCCGCCCGTCAATGGCCACGGCGGCCCTCATAAGGTCCTCTCCGCTCCCTGTGACAGCGAAGGGCCCGGTCCAGGTCCGTTGGGAGATCGAATAGTGCATGAGAAGAAGCTGATCGCCGCCAGCCGGACGGGCAAGGAATGAGAAATCGGTGATCGGTTGGCTAATCCCTTGACTCTGGGCAAGTGTCCGATCCCCGTGGACGAATTCGGTGTACGCCAAATATACGTCATCGCCCGAGCTGGCCATTGCCGGGAAGTCTTCCTCCTCCGCAGAAGAAGTTAACTGAAACTGCGCTCCCGTTTGCCCCACCAGAACGCGGCCGTTCAGAAAGGTCTGTCTGGCACCGAACGGCAGATTCTGAGTCGAAAAACTGAAGTTCCCCTGCACGGTGGTAACGCTGACGGTCGCATTGGATGTGGGCAATGAGATTTTTACGATGACGCCATTCTCCTGAACCGGCCCGGGAGGGGATAACGACGGCGTAGTGCGGGTCACCATTTTCCAGCTCGCGGTGCCCGAGATCGAATCGGCTGGGGTAAAGCGCCATCCTCGAATAATTTGTATGGTCGCGCCGGTCACCACGATAGAACCATCCCAAACGGTGTCCGGCTTGTCGCCGATTCCGAGAATAATTAAATAGGACTGGGCCGGGCCTACCGTCATCGTCGCAGCCTGGGTGGAGATCGAGGGATAAAGAATCCACCTGCCGGCGACGAAGGATATGAGCGCAATCGCAATCAGACTTGCGACGAGATAGCGGACTCGAACGCTCGCGAAGACCCTGTGCGAGGCGAACGCTCTGCGCAAGCCGTCGATTGCCAGCATTGTTATTGTTTGCGGTGATTCGAAGCTTCGGCCGCCAACTTCAGCTCATTATTGACCTGGTCGAGCAGGTCCTTCGCCTTTTGTGCGTGCCCCGCGAGATCCCACTCATTTGCTTTCTGGGCGTCCAGGGTACGTTGCCATGCCTCGCGGCTCAGCCTTTGTGCGGCTGCGAGATTCGGGTGGCGCCCGCTCGAAACGTCTTCTTTAGGGCGCTGAGCCATCGCCGCGGCTCCAAGGCACAGAGCTACCGTCATAGCGGAAATTCGAAAGTTGATCATGCTTTAGCAAGTTCCTCTGCTTTGCTAAACGGATTTCAGGGAAAAACCGGACATCGAGGCCAAAGAAATATCGAGGGTTCTTAAGGGCGGGATGCTTCTGTGTCACTCATCCACTTCTGGGCGAGGTCCAGTTTCGAGCGATACTCGAATGGCATTGAACTCCGGCGTTCCAGCAGCTTCTGGTATCCGGCCGCCAGCAGCGGCCGGGCTTCGGCGCGTTTACCGGAGCCCGCGAGGCTCGCTCCGAGCATGCATTCGGCGTAATATCGTGGCCACGCGTCGGTATTCCTCTTCTGGTAGGTTTCGAGCGCCTGGCGCAAAAGTGTTTCCGCTTGTGCGAAATTCCGCTGTTGTAGCCGGATTTCGCCCAGGGAAACGAGTATGCCGGCCGTCGCCGCGTTATCAGAACCCGAAATGTGTTTTCGCGCCTCGAGCAAACGCCGGAACAACGATTCCGCCTGCGAGAATTTGTTCTCCCGCCGGTAGAGCTCGCCAAGGGTTCCCAAATTGTTCAGTGTGTCGGGATTCTCCTCACCGAGCACCCGGCGGTTCGCCTCTAGCGACTTGGTCAGAAGCGCCTCCGCCTCCGGATACTTGCCTTCGGAAGTGTACACGGCGCCCATGGTGTTCATCGTAGCGAGTGTGTCTCGGTGCTCCTCGCCCAGCACACGCCGACGGCCCTTTAATACCAGGTCGAGGAGGCTCTCCGAATCTGCGTACTTTCCTTGGTTCCGGTAGAGCACCGCGAGGCCATTCATGGTAGTCAGCGTACTCGGGTGCTCCTCACCGAGCGTTCGCCGCTTAGCGTCAAGAAGCTGCTTATACAGCGGCTCCGCTTCGGCGTACCTTCCGACCCTGGTGAGCAGAGCCGCCAGATTATTCAGGGTGGCGAGCGTGCCCGGATCGCTTTCGCCGAGAACTCGTCGCTGAACTGCCAGATTTTTCGAGTAGAGTAACTCCGCCCGAGCATAGTCGCCATGAAGATCCGAAGCGATTCTGGCCAATTCGTGCACAGTTGCCAGGGTCTCCGGCGCTTCATCGCGCTTAAGCCGGTGTTGAATTTCGAGAGCGTTCGTGAGAAGGGCTTCGGCCGGCGCGTACTTTCCCTGCGTCCGGTAAATTTCGGCCAGTTCCTCCATTGCGCTCAGCGTATCCGCATGCTCTTTCCCAAGTACTCGCTGCCGGATCTCGACAGCGCGCTCCAATTGCTGTTGAGCTTCGCCAAAAAGGCCCAAGCTCAAGTACGTCGATCCGATCGTCTGCCGGATGGCCGCTTCCACTTGTGGTTGGCCGTTGAACTTTCCATCAACTCGCGCGGCGGCACGATCCAGCGCGATTCGAATCTTAATGTCGGGGTCGACCTTACGGCCGGGGGCTGCTTGCGAATCCGCGCCGGCTTGCGCAAGCAGATCTTTCTGCAGAAAATTGCTGACCGCGCGCGCCGTGGCGGCTTCAATATCGGCGCGACGCTGTTCCCGCACCGCCCGGTGCGCCTGCCATGCCGCGACCACAATACCCGCTGCTAGCGCGACAAATATTGCCGCGGCGGATAAGACCGCAATCCTATTACGAATTACAAACTTCTTCGCGCGATACCACACGCCTTCCGGCCGCGCGAGAATCGGCTGCCCCTTCCGGTATCGTTCGATGTCCTGCGCGAAAGCATCGGCCGTCGGATAGCGGAGATGCGGTTCTTTCTGGATCGCCTTCAGAACAATGGTGTCCAGATCGCCGCGCAATGCCGCTTCAAGCTTCTTGCGGGTCGTGTTACGTGCGAGAGCGTCTGTCGTCTCAATCGCATTCTGACTGGGTCGCGCCGGACTTGCGCTCCGGATTCGCTCCGCCATGTCGCCCGCGGCATTTTCTCTAAGGGAGGTGTACGGTCTGACGCCGGTTAGCAGCTCGTACAGCAGAATGCCCAGGGAGTAGATGTCCGTTGTTGTGGTGATCGTCCCCCCCGCGGCCTGCTCAGGGCTGGCATAATCGGGCGTCAGCGCACGGCCTCCGATACGCGTAATCTCGGTTTCCTCCGTCGCACCATCGGCGAGAAGCTTGGCAATTCCGAAATCTAGTAAGCGAACCTCGCCAATCGCTGTGACCAGAATGTTGGACGGCTTCAGGTCGCGATGAACAACGAGGTTCGTGTGAGCATACTGCACCGCATGTAGAACGTCCGCGAACAGCTTCAAACGCGCGTCAATGTCGAGCCGTAGCCGGTCGCAATACGTGGTTATCGGTTCACCCTCCACGTATTCCAAAGCAAGGAACGGCTGACCCTGCTCCGTTGTGCCGGCGTCATAGAGCCGTGCGATGCGTGCATCCGCGAGCCGCGCCAAGATGTCGCGCTCTCTTTTGAATCGAGGTCCAACGGTCGCGGGGTTCAAATAAGTGAACGGGAATTTGAGCGCAACCTCTCGTTTGATGGAGGCGTCGGCGCGCGCTGCCAGCCAGACGACCCCCATTCCGCCGCGACCGATTTCGCGTACCAGCCGATAGGGGCCGGTGACCATGCCAGCTTCAAAGCCCGCCCAACCACCGTCGCAATGGATTTCGGGTAGCGTCTCCAGGAATCCCGCTGCCGGTTCGCGCAGCAATTCCCGTAACGTGGGCCACAGATCGGCGCGGTCTTTTTCCAGATTCGCGAGCCAAGACGCCCGCTCTTCCGGAGCAAGGTCCAGCCATTCGTCCATGAGCTGCGAGAGAATCGGCCAGACTTGTGGATCGACCTGCATTTGTGGGGGCTAGAGTGCCGCCTGATTATTTTAACGCCACGGCCAGCATCATACGCGCTTTTTCCCAGTCCCGCCGCACCGTCCGCTCCGCAAGCGAAAGGGCTTCAGCAATCTCGACTTCCTTCATACCGGCGAAGTATCGCATCTCGACAACTCTTGCCAGGCGTCCATTAGTGACAGCCAGTTCCTTAAGCGCTCGATCGACGCGGAGAATCTCGTCTTCAGCCGACGTAAGGCTGGAGGGATCGGCGACGTCGTTGGCATCGCGCCCATCGCGCTTGAGGCTCTGCTTGCGAACTAAATCCACGACGACCGAACGCATTACCCGCGCGGCATAGGCAAGAAAATGAGAGCGATCCGCAATCTGGATGTAGCCGACCTTGTTGATCTTGAGGTACGCTTCATGGACCAGGGCTGTCGTATCAAGAAGTGTGTTCGGCTTGGACCGCCTCAATCTTTGATGAGCAAGTTGATGCAGATCGGCGTATAGCAGTTCGAAAAGTCGAGCCTCCGCGCCTGTGTCCCCGTGCTTGGCCTCGTAGAGCAGCCCCGTGATATCAGTCATTTCAGAAGTTGGTATTCACGTCGCGACAGTCAACATCTATAAGTACTATGGAAACACAAAGCGAGGGGAACAACGCTGAACAACACATGTGGATTTGAAGGCTGGCGGGTGACGACGAATCCGTTGATTTCGACACCGGCACGTCAGTTGTCTCAGGAGTAAGCTGCCGGCAATTCCCCGAGGTCATGGTGCGTGGCAGTTTCAAGAAGATCCGGGAGTCTTTGACGCCAAGGAATCCATTATAGAAACCGCGGTACGGAGATCGGACCCATGGTTCTGGCGTCAGTGATATCGAAGGCGTGTCGTCGGCTTGTTCGGGAGCCTCCCCTCGACGAATGTGGCGCGATCTTCACGGCACGGTCGTGAACCTTCGGTTCCTGAGATGGATGATTGCCCGGGGAGAATTCGAAAGGAAATCCATTCCCAGCTATCACCCTTCTCGAAATGCGCAGCGAGAGACCATGACTTTGGGTATGAGGTGTGTCTTCTCCACGCGTATCACGCATGTTGGAATAAACTGGAGGCCAGCATGAGAAGAGTGGTCATTACGGGAGTCCACGGAAAGATTCCGACAACACCAACGCCTCGCGAGAATATACCGAACGGTCGCGCTGGATGGTTCACCTACGAGGATTCCAAGGACGAGAGGGACACCCTTTCGCTGATCTTCAAGCGCAAGCTGCTGCTTGACCCCACCCTGAGGGGGAAGGAGCAGGATGACGTTGTTGCTCATGAGCGTCGCCATGAAACGGATTTCCTCGGGCTGGCGAACGCGTTGCAGAGACCTCTGGACGCTGCCTACAAGCAGGGCGACGTTGATCTCGACCTTTGGATGAAGTGGTTCGATTACGACGTTGTCGCCAAGAGCAATGCGTTCCACATCGCCGTGGGAGCTCCTACTGATCTGAATTTCCCGCCCAGCGATCCGCGGCCGTGGAAGCCGTAGGCTATCCCCTAACGTTCGTCATCCGCATGTGGTTCGATTGCGGATACGAACGGCTCAGAAGGAACTAGAATAAGCCATGCTCACCATCACCAGACGAACGGCGATCCAGGCAATGGCGGCACCCGCCTTCCTCCGAGCGTCTTCCCCAAGAGCAACGGCTTTCGCCCTCGTGGGTGACCGCTATCATAACAGCGACTATATGCGGACCGGTCTCGGCAAGACGCTCGTCCGCGACGCCGGCGTCTCCATCGATTTCTCAGACGAGGTGAAGCTGTTGAACGCCGAAACCTTGGCGGGTTATAAGCTCCTCATCGTTTTCCGCGACGGAATGCTGTGGCCGGACGGCTATTCCGACGAGGGCTCGAACGCTGCCTGGGCCAACCGGCGCGGTGATACGAAGCTTATAAGCGAGCCTCCCGTTCCCGCGCATCCCTCCGAGCCGATGTACTGGATCCAACCGCACCAAGGCAAGGCCGTGAAGGAGTTCGTCTCGAACGGCGGCGGCGTCCTCTTTTATCACAACGTGACCTATATCAGCCCGCATAACGACGATTTCCGCGACGTGCTCGGCGCCGTAACTCAGAATCATCCGCCCATCCGGAAGTTTAAGGTCAAGGTCGTAAACCCGGATCACCCAATTACGCGCGGCGTGTCCGATTTCATCGTGACCGACGAGCAGCACTACATGACCTACCTGAAGGACCCGAAATACCTGCTGCTCCAAAGCGTGAACGAAGATGGGCTTACCTTCACGAACCAGGGTACCAACCTGGGTACGACTGCAGCGGCCGGCTGGGCTTACGATTACGGCAAGGGCCGGGTTTGTTATCTCGCCCCCGGGCATATGCTGACAGACCTGTGGAATCCGGAGTACGAGAAATTGCAGAAAAATGCCGTCAGGTGGCTGCTGCGGCAGCCGTAAGATTCCCCGGTGTGGGTGCCCTCGATTTGCCCTCACTCACTGCGTAAACACTTTCTAGGCCTGAGGTGCTGAATGCTCTGGTTCTACGAATCGTTCTTTCCCGTGGTCTGGATTGCCTTTTTTCTCTACTGGCAGGTCAAAGCCGCCCATACCAAGACCACCAAGCGCCTTGAGCCGGCCGGCTCGCGCTACCTGCGCGTGTTTATCTTCCTGATCGCAATCGTCCTGCTCGCGACAACGCGTATCCCGCTGCCCTGGCTTTATCTCCAGCTCTGGCCCGTTGGCTTGTGGCCTTTCTGGTTAGGAGCTGCAGTCACCATCGCCGGCCTTCTCTTCGCCATCTGGGCGCGTGTGCACCTCGGCAGAAACTGGAGCCGCTCTGTCACCATTAAGCACGATCACGAGCTGATCACGACCGGTCCCTATGCCATGGTCCGTCACCCCATCTACACGGGCATTCTGACTGGATTTCTTGGCATGGCGATTGCCATCTCCCAAATACGCGGGTTCATCGTTTTCGTCCTTATATTCCTCGTGTTCTGGATCAAGCTCCGGATGGAGGAACAGTGGATGCACTCCCAGTTCGGAGAAGTGTATTCCAGCTATGCTCACCGGACCGCTGCTCTGGTGCCTTACCTGCTCTGATCACTGCGTCACGAGATCGATGTGCTCGCTTGCCGTTCGCGAGATGGATCATTTCGAGGTGCGGCGATCCGCGGCCGTGGAACCCACAGGACTGTCCTGCTGGTATTCCCGGATTTTGCGACCTTCGAGCATGGACGTTTTCGCTTGTGTTTGACAAATATCCGAATAGCGCCGCCAGATCAGCGGCGCTACTCCTGCGACTGGGTTATTCGACTACAGGAACCGGCCGCTCCAGATCACTGCCGGACTTGCGGGGCTGAGCCGGAGTCAGCTTAATTCCAGCAGCGATTCGTCGGAACGGCTCCTCGATCAGCCGAGAGATTGGCCAGGCGACGAGAATGGAAGCGGCAATGGCGCATAGCTGGACCAAGAACACGGACAGTTCCGAGTGAAACAGGCGAAGGCCAACATGAAGGACCCGATCCACTACCAGGAGGTGGAAAAGGTACAGCGAATAGCTGATGGACCCGAGCCAGGTGAGAATGCTGAGGTTGAAATTCACGAACGCGATGATCAGCGCTGTGCCGAGCGCCGTGAGCGAGATGACGGCGCCGGATGTTCCCGATAAAAGGACGGTCACGACGACCGCCAGCAGAACAAACCAACGGGAGCTCATTAAGCCGGCGTGCAGTCTGAACGCCAGCATTCCAAGTAAGAACGCCAGCGAATAATGACCGATCAGCGGGCCTTGATCATCGTGAGGATGCAGCGGAAACTGGAAGCCGCTGACCGCCAGGCACAAGAGCAGGAGAGCTATTAGGCCAAATGTACGGCGAGAGGCGAGGAGCGGATACAACAGCCCGACCAAGACATAGTATTGAAACTCGACACCAAGCGTCCAATAGACTGGTATGATCCACGTCGTGATTCCTCCGAAAAACGAATTCAGGTAGGCGAGATGCATCAGGAGGGTCTTGGCCGTGTAATGCGGAGCGTCGCCGCGAAATTGCGGGAACAGGTACGACACATAATGCAGACAGATCGCGGCGGCGATCGAAGCCAAATAAGGTGGGTCGAGTCGAACTAATCGTTTGGCAATAAATCTTGGATAGGCCTTGACCGTGTAATTCGCTCTCCACAGGCTATACGGGATGACGAACCCCGAAACGACGAAGAAGACGTAGACTCCCAGCCAGCCGTAATAGGCGAAGGAGGCGCGCGGACCCTGATTGACCGCATGAGCGCAGCAGACCGCGAGCGCAGCAACGCCTCGAAGACCGTCTATCGAGGAGAGGTGTCCTGGCGATGCGGATTTCACCGCAGGAATGCTCCTGGTTTCGGTCAGAATGGGGGCCTCAGTTCATGCTCTCACAGGTTGCGAGTCTGGCTGATGTCCTGTTGGTTTCCGCGGCCGCAACGGAGCGCCCGAAGCTCTGATGGTCGAGCGTATTCGAATCCCAAAATATGTCTTTGCCGCCGGAAATAAGACGTCGCATTCGCACTGGTCACACATCGGTCAGACGAACCGTCCTTCCTCCATCGGGTGGTCGGATGCTACTCCAGATCCGCCCCAAAAGGCCCAAATCTAGGGGGTACACCCTAGGGAGTCGTGGCGTACACACCTTATTTCGACGGCACCACCTTATGTTCGAGCAGAGACAAGACGATCCTTTCACTTAAGCGCCGGCCGGCGAAGAGGGGCAGATTCGCTGAAACAGAGCGAAGCCGGAAGCGCAGCTTATAAAGGACTAAAGCTTAAGGTGCTCAGCCGTACTTCAGGGGGATTCGCAGCGGCGGTGGTTTTCTGGATCGTTGCGGTGGGGTGTGGTTTCTTCACACTCCTCCGTTATTCGAACACCGAGGGGAAACCGGCTTCCGCGCCCCGCTCCTGGCCGAAGGAAACATCCATCGTTCGAGCGCAGGATCGCTACACGCTAGTGGTATTCGCTCATCCGCAGTGTCCCTGTACGGCGGCAAGCATCGAGGAGCTTGCACACATCGTCGCAACCGCCCATGGCCAAATCGATACCTATGTGTTGTTCTACGCGCCCGAGCGAAACTCCGAGGAATGGGTCCATGGAACCCTGTGGAGGAATGCGTCGATCATTCCGGGAATTACGGCAATCGACGATCGCGATGGGCTTGAGGCTCGAAGATTCAAGGTCGCTACTTCCGGTCAGACGCTCTTATATGACAGAGACGGATTCCTTCAATTTAGTGGCGGAATCACGGCATCACGCGGTCACGCGGGTGGAAACGACGGACGGGACGCCATCGTTTCGCTTGCGCTCAACGGATACGCCCGGCGCGTTAGCACGCCGGTGTTTGGCTGTAGTCTTCTGGATGAAAACAGGCTGGGTGAAAGCAGGCCCTAAGAAAATCCATCATGGCAACATCGCTCACAACCGCAACTGCTCTTGAGGAACGTTCGCGAGCAGAGCAACTCCTCAAAGAACATCAGGATCAGATTTACACGCAGACCAGCCGCATGTTCGCGATCCTGATGGTGGTGCAGTGGATCGCTGGGATTGCCGCGGCGGTTTGGATCTCGCCGAGAACCTGGATCGGATTATCGAGTGAGGTCCACCTTCACGTGTGGCTCGCAATTTTTCTGGGCGGTGCAATCGCCAGCCTGCCGGTGTTTCTCGCGTTAACGCGACCCACGCTAGCCTTTACGCGCCACACGATCGCCGTAGCCCAGATGTTGGTGTCGGCCTTGCTCATTCATCTCTCCGGGGGGCGCATCGAAACGCATTTTCATGTCTTTGGTTCGCTGGCGTTCTTGGCTTTTTTCCGGGATTGGCGGGTTCTGATCTCAGCTACCGCGGTGGTCGCGGCCGACCACGCCGCGCGGGGCATTTATTTTCCCCAGTCGGTGTTCGGCGTTCTGACTACCAGCCCGTGGCGGTGGGTGGAACACGCGGCATGGGTGGCCTTTGAGGACAGTATCCTGATCAAGTCCTGCATACGCGGCGTGCGCGAAATGTGGGAAATTGCGCAGCGGCAAGCCTCGGTCGAGGCCTTGAGCGTGAACCTCGAACGAAAGGTCGCGGAACGAACCGCGGAGCTTTCCTGTGCCAAGGAAGCTGCCGAAGCCGCCAGTAAGGCGAAGAGCGAGTTTCTCGCCAACATGAGCCATGAAATTCGTACGCCGATGAACGGCGTTCTTGGAATGACGGACCTTGCGCTCGCAACCGAACTCACTCCCGAGCAGCGGGATTATGTCGGAATGGCGAAGCTCTCCGCGGAATCCCTGTTGGTCGTAATCAACGACATTCTCGATTTTTCAAAGATCGAGGCCGGAAAAATGGACCTCGACCCAATCGAGTTTCAACTGCGGGCGAGCGTAGAGGATACAGTCAAGACTCTCGCGCTGCAAGCGCATCAGAAGGGTGTGGAGCTCGTCTGCGACGTGCATGACGATGTCCCCGAATATGCCATCGGCGATGGTCAAAGGATTCGACAGATTCTCCTCAACCTGGTCTCCAATGCGCTCAAGTTTACGAAGGAAGGCGAGGTGGTCGTCTGTGTCGCCGTTGAACCAGCCGAAGAACTCTCCGATAGTCGATCGCTGCTGCTTCACTTTGAGGTCCGTGACACGGGCATCGGAATTCCGCAGGAGAAGCAACAACTGATCTTCGAGGCCTTCTCTCAGGCCGATGGGTCAACCACGCGAAGATTCGGCGGAACCGGGTTGGGTCTCACGATCTCGACGCGACTGGTGGAGATGATGGGCGGGCGGATCTGGGTCAAAAGCGAAGTTGGCAAGGGCAGCTCGTTTCACTTTACGGTCCGACTGGGAGTGGCCGAAAGCGCGCCCACCGGTTTATCGATGACTCCCCCTGCTCTTAAAGGCGTTCGAGTGCTGGTGGTTGACGACAACGCCACGAACCGACGCATCCTCTGCGAACGGCTGGCGCACTGGGGGATGGAGGTCGCGCTTGCCGAGAGCGCCGCGTCCGCACTTGCGACGCTGAAATCTGCGTCGAGTCCCATTCCGCTCATCATTACCGACGTTCACATGCCGGACGTGGACGGATTTGAACTCGCGGAATGGATCAAGAACGATCGCCAGATGCGCGCATCGGTTGTGCTCATGCTAACCTCCGGCGGGCAGCCCGGGGATGCTGCGCGATGCCGCGATCTGGGAGTCGAGGCGTACATGACCAAACCGGTAAGCCAGTCCGATCTGCGCTCGACGATTTTGAAGGTCCTTGGACTGAGGGGGAACCAAGAGTCTCCGTCGAAGCTACCGGCAAAGGAGACTCCAGCGCAGCGGACCGAATCGCGGTTGCGGGTCCTGGTGGCGGAGGACAACCGGGTGAATCAGGCATTGGCGAAACGGCTCCTCGAAAAGCAGCACTTCGAGGTCGTGATTGCGGGAAACGGCGAAGAGGTGCTGGAGGCTTTGGATCGGGGCGAGTTCGATATCGTCCTGATGGACGTTCAGATGCCGGGTATGGGCGGGCTGGAGGCTACGACGGCGATCCGGGATCGCGAAAAGAAGTCGGGCAGGCGCATCCCGATTATCGCCATGACCGCGATGGCAATGAAGGGCGATCGAGAAGCGTGTCTGGAAGCGGGAATGGACGGCTATGTTTCAAAGCCCATCCGCGCTTCCGAGCTGTTGGCTGCGCTGCGGGCGGTAGAGCCCGGGTTGACCCAGGGCGAACTTCAACATAAGTAGGTCGCTGTTTACTCCTCGGAACAGCATGTTGAAATTGTCATCGCTGTGGATCTCGAAGTCGATGCGTGGTAGATCACCGCTGACGGATGCGCTCGCGGTTAGTCATGTTATCCTACCCCTTCAGTTTTGAGACCGCCTTACGACCGCGTTCTCGCTGTATTCACCTCCATATATGAACCTCACGTGGACCAAGACCGACGAGGCACCGGCGCTCGCATCCTACGCGCTGCTGCCCGTCCTGCAAGCCTATCTCAAAGGGACAGGAGTAGAGATAGAAACAGCCGATATTTCGCTCGCCGGCCGTATTGTCGCCAACTTTCCGGAGCGTCTTAGCCAAGACCAGCAAATTCCCGACGAGTTGAAGCGCCTGGGGGAGCTGGCCAAGACGCCGGACGCAAATATCGTCAAGCTGCCGAACATCAGCGCGTCGATTCCGCAGCTCCGGGACGCGATCGCGGAACTTCAAGCGAAGGGCTACAACATTCCCAACTATCCAGACGCCCCCTCCACGGAGGACGAGCGCGCCGTTCAGGCCCGGTTTGCCGGAGTCCTGGGCTCGGCCGTGAATCCAGTGTTGCGCGAGGGCAATTCCGACCGGCGCGCTCCCCGGTCGGTGAAAGCGTTCGCGCAGAAGCATCCGCCTAAGGGAATGAAAGCGTGGCCCAACTCTGGTTCAGCGTCGGGCTCGGTGACGCGTGTCGCCCACATGAGCAAACATGACTTCTTTGGCACGGAGAAATCCGTGACGGTCAGCTCCGCCGCCTCAGCTCGGATCGAATTCGTGGATTCCTCGGGCGCGGTGAAGGTCCTGAAGCAGAGGGTCCCGCTGAGCGAGGGCGAAGTAGTCGACTGCGCGGTCATGAGCGTGACGGCTCTGCGGAAATTTTATGCGGAGCAGATCGCGGCCGCGAAAGCTGACAATGCGCTGTTCTCGCTGCATCTGAAGTGCACGATGATGAAGGTCTCCGACCCCATCATGTTCGGGCACTGTGTGGCAGTGTATTTCGCCGATGCTCTACAGAAACATGCCGGCGTCCTCGCAGAGATCGGCGCCGATGTAAACAACGGACTGGCCGACGTACTCAGCAAACTCGACAAGCTGCCTCCCGAGAAAAAAGCCGAGATCGAAGCCGATATTGCAGCTTGTTACCAAGATCGTCCCGGTTTGGCGATGGTGGATTCGCGCGCGGGCAGGACCAATCTGCATGTTCCCAGCGACGTAATCATCGATGCGTCCATGCCGGTGGTGATTCGCGATGGCGGCAAGATGTGGAACAAAGAAGACGGGCTGCAAGACACGGTTGCCGTGATCCCGGACCGCTGCTACGCCACTATCTATCAGGTGGTGATCGAGGACTGTAAGAAGAACGGACAGTTCGATCCGGCGACCATGGGTAGCGTGTCAAACGTTGGGCTCATGGCGCAGAAGGCCGAAGAGTATGGATCGCACGACAAGACATTTGTCGCACCCGGCGACGGAACGATTCGCATCGTCCTAGAGGAAGGCGGCAAGATCCTGCTCGAACAGAGCGTCGAGCGTGGCGATATTTTTCGGGCATGCCAGACGAAGGACGAGCCGGTCCGTGACTGGGTGAAGCTGGCCGTGACGCGGGCGCGGGCGACCTGTACACCGGCGGTGTTCTGGCTGGACCCGGATCGCGGCCACGATGCGCAGATCATTGAAAAGGTCAAAACTTACCTGGCCGGGCACGACCTCTCCGGCATCGACATCAAAATTCTGAAGCCCGTGGAGGCTATGAAATTCTCGCTCGAGCGAATTCGCCGCGGCGAGGACACCATCTCGGTTACGGGCAACGTGCTTCGCGACTACCTGACCGACCTGTTCCCGATTCTCGAGTTGGGGACCAGCGCCCGTATGCTCTCGATCGTGCCGCTGCTCCAGGGCGGCCAGTTGTTCGAAACCGGAGCCGGCGGTTCGGCGCCCAAGCACGTGCAGCAGTTGCTGAAAGAAGGCCATCTGCGCTGGGATTCGCTCGGGGAGTACTGTGCGCTGGTGCCATCGCTCGAACTGATGGCGACAAAAGGCGGCAACCCACGTGCGCACGTCCTTTCGAAAACGCTGGACCAGGCCATCGGCCAGTACCTCGAAGACGCCCGATACCCCTCGCAGAAAGTGAACGAGATCGACAATCGCGGTTCGACGTATTATCTGGCGCTCGCATGGGCAAAGGCACTCGCCGCCCAGGACGAGGACGGGGATCTAAAGAAACGCTTTACTCCGGTAGCCGCCGCGCTCGAGGCGGCGGAGGGCAAGATCACACAGGAGTTATTGGCGGCGCAAGGCAAGCCGGTGGACATCGGGGGCTACTACTTCCCGGACGACGACAAGTGCGCCGCTGCGATGCGGCCCAGCGTTACGCTGAACTCGATCATAGATCGAATGTAGTGGCTTTTCGGGGGGCGCGGTACTTTCGGTTGAGCCACGATGCCGGGAAGGCCCGGCTAGCCCCGTTTCGTCTGGTTCACTTTCTGAGTCTCCTGATGCTGG
>Ga0070731_10001256_pt1 | contig 27145 bp, 22 predicted proteins | sample Coa_R1_2_FD_66448 | JGI IMG/M metagenome (GOLD analysis project Ga0070731, IMG submission 66448) | Surface soil microbial communities from Centralia Pennsylvania, which are recovering from an underground coalmine fire - Coalmine... | ecosystem: Environmental > Terrestrial > Soil > Unclassified ... | reverse complement strand
CTGGAAGGAAGCCGGCTTTTTCATGATCTTCTACCTGGCGGCGCTGCAATCGATGTCGCCCCATCTCGCCGAGGCGGCAGCTATCGAGGGCGCGTCACGCCGCTATTTCTTCTGGCGCGTCACGTTTCCCCTGCTGATGCCGACGACGCTGTTCGTGCTCGTCAACGCCGTGATCAATGCGTTCCGCGTCGTCGACCACATCGTCGTGATGACGCGCGGCGGCCCGGACAACGCCACGGCGCTTCTGCTCTACTACATCTTCGAGATCGGCTTCCGCTTCTGGGATTCCTCTTACGCCGCGGCGCTGACGATGGTGCTGCTCGCATTGCTTGGCGCCCTGGCGATCTTCCAGTTCGCGGTGCTGGAGCGAAGGATTCATTATCGATGAGCCGAGGCGTGGGACAACCGCGGTACGTGAGGCCGATTTGAGCGACGTTGGCGATCTCGGAGGAAGCAGCGTTGCTTTGCCGAAGCCGCGCTCGACCCGCGCGTCGGGAATTGGCGCCTTCGCGCCGCACGGCATTACGCGTTCGCTCGAAACGCTCGGTGCCTGGGTGCTCGGCATCCTGTGGGTGATGCCGCTCGTCTACGCGTTCTGGACCGCGTTCCATCCGCCCGCCTACTCGACGAATTTCACGCTGACCGCGCCGCTCACGCTCGCGAACTTCGTCAAGGCGTGGCAGGCGGCGCCGTTCGCGCGCTACTTCGTAAACACCGTCATCCTCGTCACGATGGTGCTCGCCGCGCAGCTCGTGCTCGTCACGCTCGCTGCGTACGCGTTCGCGCGCTTCGATTTTCCCGGCCGCAACATCGCATTTGCGCTCGTGCTCGTGCAGCTCATGGTGATGCCCGACGTGCTGATCGTCGAGAACTACCGGACAATGACCGAGCTCGGCATCAAGGACACGATCCTTTCGATCGGCCTGCCGTACATGGCAAGTGCGTTCGGCATCTTCCTCCTGCGCCAGACGTTCAAGACGGTCCCGCGCGAGCTAGACGAGGCGGCGCGCGTCGAGGGCTGCTCGCCGCTGCAGACGCTCTGGAAGGTGTACGTCCCGCTTGCGCGACCGACGTACATCGCCTACGCACTGGTGTCGATCTCGTATCACTGGAACAACTTTCTGTGGCCGCTGATCATCACGAACTCGGTCGAGTCGCGGCCGGTGACGGTAGGCTTGCAGGTGTTCTCGGCCACCGATCAGGGCATCGACTGGTCGATCATCAGCGCGGCGACGCTGATCACGACGGGCCCGCTCCTGATCGCGTTCCTGCTCTTCCAGCGGCAATTCGTCCAGTCGTTCATGCGCGCCGGCATTCGCTGACCGTGCGCGGCGCCGCGATTTCCGTCGATGTCGGCGATCGTTCGCTGCTGCGCGCCACCGTGCGCGCCGCTCCTTGGCTTGCCGGCGCCGCGTTCGCGCTCGCGACGATCGTCGTCCTGTATCCGGGCATGTACTCGTTCGATGCCGCGTACCAGATATGGCAGGCGCGGACGGGCGAGTTCAGCAACCAGTCGCCGGTCGTCATGACGGCGCTCTGGTCGCTGCTGATCCATGCAACCGGCAATCCCGCATCGCTCTTCTGTCTCAATATCGTGATGCTCTGGATCGGCCTCGTCCTGTGCATCGAGTCGATCTGCGAGCGCGTGCTGCCGCGCGTCGCGCTTCTTGCCGTGCTCGGTCTTGGCCCGCTTCTGCTCGTGCAGATGGCGCACCTGCTGACCGATGCCCATCTTGCCGCGGTGCTCGTGCTCGCAAGCGGATTCGGAGCGCGCTTTCTCGCAACGACCCGGCGCGCACCGCTTTACGTCTGTCTCGCACTCGTGATCTATGCGAGCTGCGTGCGTCACAACGCGCCGCTTGCGACCCTTCCGTTCGGCGCGTTCATCGCGATCCGCGCGTGGCGCTTCTCCTTGCGTCCGTCATACAAGGCACTCGTCGGCGCGGCTGTGCTCGTTGTCGTCGCCGTCGCGATCGGTTTCGCGGCGGATCGCATGCTCGTCGTGCGGCGCGTCAACATGTGGCCGGTCATCGCGTTATGGGACCTGGCGGCGATCTCGGTCGACCGCCACGTGCTGCTGTTGCCGTCGTTCACGCACGGCAAGGGCATGACGGTGGACGAGCTCACGCAGACCGGCGCGTTCAACGTCTACGAGAACACGCTTCTCTTCTCGAAATCGCATTCGGGCGTGCGCGACGGTGTCGATGAACCGTACCCGGCCGAAAGATTGCGGGAGATCTTCGACGCATGGGTCGTCGCGGTGGTCCGGCATCCGCTTGCCTATGCGCATCATCGGGTGCGTACGTTCGGGCTCTTGCTCGGGCGTCACCGCGGCGACGCGCAAGCGCTTGCTTATTTCGTCGATCGCGCCGGCTATCGCGGTAACCCGGCATACCCGGGTCCGATTGCGCCTGATGCTCAGGCGGCGATCTATCGTCTCGCGGCCGCGCTTCGTCCGACGTGGCTCTTCGCCGCGCTTCCGTATGTCGTCGTCAACGGACTCGCATTTGCGCTGGCATGGTCGCGGCAACGACAGCCCGAAGCGCAGCTCGCGCTGGCGATCGGCGGCGGCGCATTACTATATGCAGCGGGATACCTTCCGCTTGCGCCGGCGGCCGACCTTCGCTATTTGACGTGGACGATCGTCGCGGCGCCGATCGCGCTCGCGTTCGCATGGCGAGCACGCATCGGCGCATCGCCATTCACGACAACTCACACTGCATGATGCAAAGAGCCCAACGCTCATGATCCTCGTCACCTGGAACGTGCAATGGTGCCGCGGCGTCGACGGCGTCGTCGATCCGGCGCGGATCATCGCCGAAGCGAAGCGTTTCGCCGATTTCGACGTGCTCTGCATGCAGGAGATCGCCGACAACTATCCCGATCCGCGCCTGGCGGGAAGCGACGGCGAGGATCAGTTCGTGCGCTTCGCGCAATTGTTGCCGCAGTTCACCGCGATTCCCGGCGTCGCGGTCGATCAGCCGGGGGACGATGGCCGTCGCCGACGTTTCGGCAACATCATCCTGTCGCGGCTTCCGGTGCGACAGGTGTATCGGCATCTTCTGCCCTATCCGCTCGATTCGGGCGTGCCCGGCATGCCGCGAATCGCGATCGAGGCGATCGTCGCGAGCGAATTCGGCGACGTCCGCGTCATCACGACGCACCTCGAATACTATTCGGCGAAGCAACGGATCGCGCAGGTCGAAGCGCTTCGCTCGATCCATGCCGAGGGCCATGCATACGCGCGCGACGGCAGGGTGACGGTACGCGACGGCGGTCCCTTCCGGACGTTCGTGCGTCCGCGCGAGACGATCATCACCGGTGATTGCAACTTCGAACCGGACTCGCCCGAGCATCGGCGAATGCTTGCGCCGTTCGATGGCGAGACATCGCCGCTTTTCGATGCGTGGGATCTCGCGCATCCTGGTGCACCGCATCCGGCGACATTCAGGATCTACGAGAAGAAGCAACCCGACGAGCCCGAGCTTCACTGCGATCTGATCTTCGTGAGCGAAGAATTGCGATCGCGCGTGCGTGACGTGCGCGTCGATCAAGAGACGCAGGCGTCGGATCATCAGCCGGTCGTGCTGACGCTGGCATGAGCGCGAAGGGCCGGCCCGAGCGCGAATTGCGCCCCCCGGGGGGCAGCGATGCAGCGAAGCTGCGAGCGTGCGGGGGTCATACAAGCGCTGGCGCGATAACCGAAGCGCCGCCCAGCCTTCGCTACGGCATCGACCGCCTGTTCGTTCGAGATAGGCGCGTCTTCGGCTGGGGCTGGATCAGCGATGCTTCGCGCCCGATCGATTCCGTCGCGTTGAGGATTGCGGGCGACGGCTGGGCATCCGAGATCCCAATCAACCATGGACTCGCGCGCGATGACGTGCGCCAGGCGTTTCCGGACCTCGTCGATGCCGACAGATCGGGATTCGTTGCCACAGGCTACGCGTCCGGCGACATCAAGCGCTTCGATCTCGAGGTGCGTTACGCGGACGGTGGCGCGCTCACGCTCGACGTCACGGGTGCGATCGATGCCGCGACACGGCGAGGCGGCAAGCTCCGCCAGGTGCTGTGGGTGCTGCGTGCAGCCGGGCGGCGCCTGCGGCGGGGCGACTTCGCAGGTGTCCTCGCGAGGGCGCGCGCGCAGAACTATTTCTCCCCTTCGCTCGACGAAGATCGCATCGCTCGAACGCTGAAGACGTCGATTGCCCGCGAGCAGCACGTGACGATCGTCTTCGACCACAACATGGGCGGGGGCGCGAATTTGTATCGCGAGGAAATCATCACCCGGCGGCTTGCGGCCGGCCGCACCGTCCTGCTTTGCACGTACAACCTGCCGACGCTCGACTATCGACTCACCGTACGAAAGCACGGGAAGAACGACGAGATGTATCGCATATCGTCGTTTCTCCTGCTCGACACGTTGATCGACAACGCGGCCCTCGACGAGATGGTGGTGAACAGTCCCGTGGGCTTCGACGAGCCGCTCGTGTTCGCGGAGTGGGTCGCATCTTTTCGCGAACGTCATCGCGACGCGCGCCTCACGGTCGCCATTCACGATTATTACGTCGTGTGCCCGTCCTTCGTGCTGATCAGCGCGGAAGGGCGCTACTGCGGCATTCCTTCACTCGCCGAGTGCGAGTCGTGCATCGCGCGCCATCGCGGCAGCTACGTCGGATTGTCGCCTTCGACGCGCATTGGACCGTGGCGCGCCATCTGGGGCCGGCTGCTGCATACGGCGGACGAGGTGCGCTGTTTCTCGCAGTCGTCGCGCGCGCTCGTGCTCAGGGCGTATCCGGCGCTCGATCAAACGAGGATCACCTTGATTCCGCATCGCGTCGATCTCGAGTGGCCGCGAACACCGAAGCTCGATTCTTCCGCTCCGCTCACCATTGGCGTTATCGGGCATATCACGGAGCAAAAAGGTGCGCAGGTTGTCACCGATATCGTCCGGCGCCTCGACCGCGAACGGCGAGACGCCCGCATCGTCGTCATCGGCGGACTCGATCGGCGAATCAGGTCGCAGCGTCTGCGTATCACCGGGCCCTACCGGCGCGAGCAGCTCGTCGATCTGATCGAGGCACACGGCGTGAACATGATCCTGTTCCCGTCGATCGGCGCCGAAACGTTCTCCTATGTCGTCGCCGAGACGATGCAATTGCAACTGCCGATCGTCGCGTTCGATCTGGGTGCGCCGCCGGAGCGGCTTCGGCACTACGCCAATGCCCGGCTTTGCCCGGAGATCAGCGCGGACTCGGCGCTCGACACGGTCGTTGCGTTCCACGCCGAGCTTGCCGCCCGCGCATGCAGCAAACACGACGTTCAGCTTGGCGGCGTTTGTCGATGACGCGCAAGCTGCATGTCTTCACGAGCGCCGCGCTCAATTACCTGCCGAAGGTGCGGCTCCTGTGCCGTTCCGTTCGTCGACATCATCCCGACGCGATCATTCATTTCGTTCTCGTCGACGAGGCGCCTGACTGGCTCGATATACGCGACGAGCCGTTCGACGAGCTGATCGAGGCGTCCAGGCTCGGGATCGACGATTGGCGCCGCTGGAGCTTCGGCCACGGCATCGTCGAGCTCGCGACGGCGGTCAAGCCGTTCGCGCTCGCCCGCCTGCTCGAGCGCGACGATTGCGCTCGCGTGCTTTATTTCGATCCCGACATCGTTCTCTTTTCGCCGATCGACGACATTCTGCGGACCCTCGACCAGTCGAGCATCGCGCTCACGCCGCATCAGACGACGCCCGAGATGACGCTCGACGCGGTGCTGGACAACGAAGTCGCGAGCCTCAAGTACGGCATCTTCAACCTGGGCTTCATCGGCGTCACGAACGATGACGAGGGCAGGCGCTTCGCCGCATGGTGGAGCCGGCGGACCTACGACCTGTGCAGCGCCGATCTTGCGACCGGACTCTTCACCGATCAGAAGTGGTTGAACTTCGCGCCGGTGTTCTTCGATCGCGTCGCGATCATCAAATCGTCGCGGCACAACGTGGCGACGTGGAATCTTACGACGCGTCGCTTCACGGGCGATCTCGAGCACGGCTTCGAGGTCGACGGCCAGCCGCTCGGGTTCTATCACTTCACCGGTTTCGACAGCGGCGCGCACCGCATCATGGCAGTGAAAAACGCCATACGGAACGAAGCCGTGCAGGCGCTGATCGGATGGTACGAGCGCGAAACGGCGCTGAGTCGTGGCGATCCCGTTGTCGAACACCCATGGGCATTCGGTCGTTACTCGGACGGCACGCCGATCGAGCCGTGGCAGCGGCGGCTTTATCGCGACCGCACCGACTTGCGCGATGCCTTCCCCGATCCCTATGATGCATCGGCGGGCGATCGAGGTTATCGCGGCTGGTGCGCGAGCGAAGGGTTGCGATATCGAACGCAGTACCAATCAAACGCACGCAGCGCAGCTTCGCTTCGCGGATCGCTCGGGGTGCCGGTGTCGATGCGCCTCCTATGGCTCGCGCTCTCTCCGCGCGCCGGTCGACCGCTTCGCGCACGTTCGCTCACGATTCTTCGCAACGAAGGCATGCACGGCATCGTGCGCCGCATAGCGCCGCGGCGATGATCGACGTCATCGTCCCGGTCTTTCGCGGCGTGGCCGCAACCAGGCGCTGCCTCGAAAGCGTGCTCGCGAATGCGCAACGTACCGCGATGTGCGTCGTCGTTGTCGACGATGCGAGCCCGGAAGCGGAAATTTCCGCGTATGTCGACGCGCTGGCGATGAACGGGCGTGTCGAGCTGGTGCGAAGCGAGCGAAATCTCGGCTTCGTGCGCGCCGTGAACCTCGGCATGGCGAAGCACCCGGATCGTGACGTCGTGCTGCTCAATAGCGACACCGAGGTCGCCAACGACTGGCTCGATCGTCTCGCGGCATGCGCCGCGCGCGAAACGAACATCGGCACGGTGACGCCGTTCTCGAACCAGGCGACCATTTGCTCTTATCCGTTCGAGGGTTGGACCGCCGGCATTCCTGGAGGGCTCGGGTTGGCCGCGCTCGATGGGCTTTTCGCATCGGTCAATGCCGCGCGCAGCGAAGACCTGCCGACCGCGGTCGGCTTCTGCATGTACATCCGGCGTCCGTGCCTCGACGCGGTCGGATTGTTCGACGACGAGCGATTCGGCCGCGGTTACGGCGAGGAGAACGACTTCTGCCTGCGCGCCGCCGAGGCCGGCTGGCGCAACGTCGTTGCGGCCGATGTCTTCGTTTTCCACGAAGGCGCGGTGAGCTTCGCCGACGAGCGTGGCACGCTGATCGAAGCCGCCGGACGATTGCTCGTCGAACGGCATCCCGATTATCCAACGAAGGTTTCCGCCTTCGTCGCCGCGGATCCATTGCGTGGTTTTCGAAGCGCGGTCGACGAAGCGCGCCGCACGCACTCGCCCGACGAGGCGGCGCATGTTTGCGACGAGCGCGTTCTCGAATGCGACCTGCTGAGGTCGCGTCTGGCTGCACGGTCAACCGATATCGATGCGCTCGTTGGCGAGACGCGGTTGCTTCGTGAAGGGCTCGCGCACGCCGAATCGCTCGTTCGCGAGCGCGACGCGGAGATCCGCCGGCTGACCGCCGCCTTCGCGCATGCGGAATCGCTTGCGCTCGATCGTGGGCGCCAGCTTGCGCGCATCAATGAATCGGCGTTCGGAAAGGTCGCGCGTTATCTTTCGCGGGAGAAACCGTAGTCGTGGCCTACGTGACGATGGCCTCGATGAACCGTATGTTTCGCGCCATCGGCCGCCGGGCTTTCCGGCCCATACGAACGCTGCGGAGCGCGAAATCGACCGCCGTGCGTAGCGTGCGGCTGCGTTCGTCGGCTGACACTGAGATTTCCGCCATTCTGCAAAGTGGCGTCGAATTCGTGCGCGAAGGATCGATCCTGATCGATCGGCGCTGGTCGCATGGCGGCGTCGGTGCGCAGTTCGCCGAAGATGCGGCAACCTATCACCAGCGCTATTTCGAGCGGCTCGCCTTCATCCCGCTGATCGAGCGGTGCCTCGATCTCGCAGCGATCGATCGATCAACGGTGCGCCGCGTGCTCGATATCGGCTCAGGAAGCGGCGCGAGCGTCTTCGCGCTATCGCATCTGCTTCCGCAGGCTGGCATTTATGCGTCCGACATCTCACCGCAGCTTCTGCAATTGCTGGCTAAAATTGCCGAATCGAACGAGCATGCGCGATCGCGCGTGAAGGCGCTTTGCTTCGATCTTCATCGTCCCGTGTTTTGTCGAGGCACATTCGATCTCGTCCTCGGTTCCGCGATCCTTCATCACCTCCTCGACCCGCGCGCGGCGCTCATCAACGTGGCCGCGAGCCTGCGCGAAGGAGGCAAGATCGTTCTCGTCGAGCCGCTCGAGGGGGGATCGCTCGTGCTGACTGCGCTGTTCGGTAGCGTATTGACGAAGCTGTTGGCGCGCGGCGAAGGCGACAGCCCGCTCGCGCGTTTCATGCGCGCGATGCGACTCGACATTCAATCACGTCTCGGCGTTCCCGAGCAGAAGCCCTGGACGCGCGACCTCGACGACAAGTGGGTGTTCGATCGCCCGTACCTGATCGGGCTTGGCAAGGCGCTCGGCCTTCCGCGCGTCGACGTGCATCCGTCGGAAGAGGATTTGACGCACGTTTTCGAGAACACGTTCACGAGCCTGCTCTCTGATGCCGGCCTGTCCTCGATTCCGATTCCGGACGACGTGCGCGAATGCGTTCGCGCCTACGACAAGGGTATCGACGCGAAGCTCAAGCGTGAGCTCTGCCCGACCGGCGTGATCGTGTTCGGCCGATAGATCGCGTTCGCGCGATGCCCGATCGATCGAACGCCTGAACGACGGCGATTCGATGCGCCGATTCGAGAACATCAACCTGTTGCGCGCATTGGCCGCGCTTGCCGTCGTGGTCTACCACGTCGTCGAGCTCGGTCATTGGGGCTCGTTTCCGGATCACGGACCACTGCTCGCGTTTCGGATTGGATGGATCGGCCTCGATCTCTTTTTCGTCATCAGCGGGTTCGTCATCACGTACAGCGCGATCATGCTTTATCGCCAGAACCCGGGTGGGTTTGCACGACAATACTGGGCTCGACGACTGACGCGCATCGTCCCGTTGCACTTTCTGACGATGGCCGTCTGGATCACCGTAGCGAGTCCGGGATTTTTGAGCCAGGGTTTTCAGACTTGGGGCTGGCAGCTTTTGACTCACGTCGCTTTCGTACACAACTTCTGGCCGGCCACGTACGGCTCGATCAACGGCGTGAACTGGACGCTTGCCGTGGAGATGCAGTTTTATCTTGCCGTCGCGTTGCTCGTGCCCTGGCTCGCGCGTACGCCCGGCTGGCGCATCTGGCTCGTCAGCGCGGTCATTGCATGGGTCTGGCGGGGCGCGATGGTCCTGCTCCATGCTCATGAAGACTCGTGGCACCTTTTCCTGGCGGTGTCACGGTTGCCGGGGCAACTCGACGAATTCGGCGCCGGAATGTTTCTCGCGAAACTGGTTCTCGAAGAGAGACGCCGCCGCGCAATCGACGCCCTGCCGTGGCTTGTGGGCGCGTGCGCGTTCGGCTATCTCGCGATGCGTCTCTACTGGCCGCATGCGTCCTATTGGAATTTCCCCTGGATGGTTGTCTTCTGGCACTCGGTGCTCGCGCTCTTCCTGCTCTGCGTCGTGGCTTCGGCGATTTGGCTGCCGCAGACGCTTGCGACACGCTGGCTCAGGCCTTTCGATTACCTGGGCGAGATCAGCTACGGAATCTATCTTTGGCAACTCGTCGCGATCGATGCGGCAATGGCAATAGCGGGGCCGCGTCCTGCGCTCGTTCTCGTCGTGACGCTGGCGCTCACGATTGTCATATCCGCCCTGTCGTGGCGATTCTTCGAGAGGCCCATCATGGACCTCGCGCGCACGCCCTCGTTGCGTGTTCGCAACGCGCGCGCAGTCGAGTGATCCGCGATCAGGCGGCGCTCCGCCTGAACACCACATCCCGCACTTCATGCCCGCGCGCCATTCCGCGCTGCTCGAACTTCGTGAGCGGCCGCGATTCGGGCCGCGGTGCAAAGCGCTCCGCGGTGTTGGCGAGCAGCGGCTCGGCGGTCAGCGTCTCGAGAATTTCGTCGGCGTAAGGCAACCAATCCGTCGCGACGTGCACGTAACCGCCCGGCACAAGACAGTTCGCGAGCGCATGCACGAACGGCGGCTTCAGGAGACGCCGCTTGTGGTGTCGCTTCTTCGGCCACGGATCGGGAAAGAAGATATGAACGCCGGCAAGCGTGGCCGGCGCGATCATCCGCTCGACGACGTCGACCGCATCGTGGCGCAGCACGCGCACGTTCGACAGGCCGGTGGAATCGATGCGCCGAAGGAGCGCGCCTACGCCCGGCCAATGGACGTCGACGCCGAGAAAGTCGATGTCCGGACGCGCCGCAGCGATGGCTGCCGTCGTCTCGCCCATGCCGAAGCCGATTTCGAGCACGACGGGCGCATCGCGGCCGAACAGCGCGCGCACGTCGAGCGGTGCGTCGACGGCGACGCCGTAGCGCGGATAAAGCGCTTCGCATGCGCGCTGCTGCGCATCCGACATGCGGCCCTGACGCAGCACGAAGCTTCGAATCGGACGACGAGCAGCGATGGCGCTTTCGTCCGCCGACACGGACACACATTGCAAATCGCAGGGCGAAGGGGTGCCGGCCTGCATCACTTCGCGCGCACCTTCTTCCATGCCGGATCGTCGAGACGACGCGTCATCGTGCGTGGCGCGCTGTCGCCCGCCGCCGAATATTCGAACGCGATTTCGTTCGGCCCGCGCCACCTCACGCTCACGTCCGACCACGCCGCCTCGGGCTTCCAGGTTGCATCCTTGCGCACGCCGTTGACGCTGATTCGCCATAGCGCCACTTCGTTCTCGCAGCTCTGCGCACAGAAGTCCGCCGTGACGAAATGTCGATTGTCGGGCGCCATGATGGGCTCGGACGGCAACCGATATTCGTCGCCGCCATGCCGCTGCACGAGCATGAAGCCCGTGCGATCGTCGATCGTCGTGAAGAGAACGAGCGTATCGACCGCCTCGAGGTAATCCCACAGCGCATAGGTGCGCGTTCCCTTGAAGTTCACGATGTCGTGGAACTTCGAAAGGCCGTAGGGATTGAGCGTAACCCTCAACTCGTCGCCGTCGCGCCCGGCGAGCTTGCCGAATCTGCGCAGTTGTTGTGCCTCGACCAGGCGCCCGCATTGCGCCGGACCCTCGGCATCGGCGCAGAGCGCGACGAGATCCGCGCGCGCGATCGGCGCGGCATGAGCACAAAGCGACGATGCGAGCGTGACGAGCGCCAGCGCGGCGCCGCGACGCAAAGGCGCGATCAAGACGAGCCGATGATGCCGGTGGTGGGCGAGCTCGGCGTCGCTTCATAGAGCTTGCGCGGCATTCTGCCCGCGAGGAACGCTTCACGGCCCGCCTCGACGGCGAGCCGCATCGCGCGCGCCATGCGCACCGGCTCGCGCGCCTTCGCGATCGCGGTATTCATCAGCACGCCCGCGCAGCCGAGCTCCATTGCGACCGTCGCGTCCGATGCGGTGCCGACGCCGGCGTCGACGAGCACCGGAACCGTGGCCTGATCGAGGATGAGCCGCAGGTTCCACGGATTCAGAATGCCCATGCCCGATCCGATCAGCGACGCGAGCGGCATGATCGCGACGCAACCGATCGCCTCGAGCTCGCGCGCGACTATTGGATCATCGGACGTGTAGACCAGCACCTGGAATCCGTCCGCGACCAGGCGCTCGGCGGCGATCAGCGTCTGGCGCACGTCGGGATAAAGCGAGCTCGCATCGCCCAGCACCTCGAGCTTGCAAAGCGGATGGCCGTCGAGAAGCTCGCGGCCGAGCTTCAGCGTGCGAACGGCGTCATCCGCCGTGTAGCAGCCCGCGCTGTTCGGCAGGTACGTGAACTCGGACGGCGGAAGCGCATCGACGAGCGACGCTTCGCCGGCCGTTTGCCCGATGTTCGTGCGCCGGATCGCGACTGTCACGATCTCGGCGCCCGATGCGACGATCGCGTCGCGCGTCTCGTGAAAATCGCGGTACTTGCCGGTGCCAACCAGCAGGCGCGAACGATACGGGCGGCCGGCGATGACCAGCGGATCGGCCAGGTGGGAGACAGATTGTGGCGCGTTCATGAGCGAATTTTACGCCGTTGCCGCCTCAGCCGCCGCCGACTGCGCCCACGATCTCCAGTTTGTCGCCCGCCGACAGTGGGGTGCTCGCGTACCGGCTGCGCGGCACGATCTCGCCGTTCATTTCGACGGCGATTCGCTTGCCGGTGAGGCCGAGCGCGGCGACGAGTTCGGCGATCGTTTGCGCTTCGACGTCCCTGGCGAGGCCGTTGACCGTAACGTGCGACATGGGAATGAGTCGTTACGAAATCAAATCATGTCCGATAACGCGCGATCGCCTCCCGGACGATCCCGAGCTGTCGCGCGAAGCGGCTGCAGGCGATGCACACCGACAGATGCAGCGCGAGCTTGACACGCGCCCACGCCGGAAGCCGCATCTCTTCGCGCAGCGACAAAAGCCGGCTCGCCTCGCGGCACGAGACGAGATGCGTCAGGCGATGCGGCAGCAAGACAGGCATCGGCGTTCAGCGAGGCGGCGGCGCCGCGAACCAGTTCTGCTCGAGGCAGCGACGCAGCGCCATTCGCGCGCGGTAGAGGATCACCCAGAGATTGTTCGCGGTAATCGTCAATTCCTTACAGATTTCGGCGCTGTCGAGCTCGAGCACCTCGCGCATCGTGAACACGCGGGCGGCGTTCGGCGGCAGTCGCTCGAGGCATTGCTCCAGCATTTGCAGGAACTCGCTTCGCGACAACGCGTTCTCGGGATCGCCCCAGTCGGCCGGCAGCGCCTTCCACGCGCCGTTCTCGTCGAACATCGCGTCGACGCTATCGAGCTCGTTCGTCTCGTCCAGCGACGCGACGGCCGCCCGGCGCTGCTTCTGGCGGATCGCATCGATGATCTTGTGCTTCAGGATGCCGGTCAGCCACGTGCGAAGGCTCGACCGGCCCGAGAACCCGTCGCGCGCCGAAAGCGCGGCGACCAGCGTTTCCTGCACGACATCCTCGGCGAGATCGCCGTCGCGCAACTCCAGCCGGGCGACGCGCAGGAGGTAGCGGCGGTGGGCGTCGAGCTCGTTCGCGAAAACGTCGGCATCCATCCCACGCCTCATTGGCCTACCCTCCGCGCGGCGCGCTTCGGGGCTGATTCGCGCTTGGGACGGCCCTGCGCGCTCACCGGGTAGGACCCGATGGCTGCATTGTAGATCGCAAGGTGTCCCCCGACGCGCCAACGCCTTCCGCTCTGCACAGGGCACTTCGCGCATGGCATGCGACTTGCCATCCTCGCCGATCATGCGCAACGACGTCGTCACGCCCATCGCCGCAGCGGGCAGGCCGCTCGATGGCGAGATCCTCGAGCCGCAACCGGCGCCAGGAAACGGCGCGGAGATCGCGCTGGCGCGCGCCATCATCCGGCCGCTTGCCAGCAGCGCCTACGATCGCGCAGACGCCGAGCGGCCGACGTCGAACGCGCCGTTCTACCTGAGCGTGCGAATGAAATTCGCGTTGGCGCTTCTCGCGAGCGCAGCGTGGCTTGCGGTCACGCTGCTGGTGGCGCTGCCATGGATTGCCGAGCTGTCGTTGCACATCGGCGCGGCGCTGTCGCTCGTCGCCATCGGCGCGATCGCGCTCGTTCCCGGATGCATGAACGCGTTCCTGATCGCGAGCCTGATGCTCGACCGACGCACGCCGCGCGTGACTCCGAGCCGCTATCCGTCGGTTTCGATCCTCATCCCTTCGTACAACAAGGAAGCATCGATCGCGGACACGCTGCGCTCGATCGCGAACCAGGATTACCCGGGCGCCTTCGAGGTATTCGTCATCGACGACGGCTCGTTTGATCGCACGGCCGCAATCGTCGACGCGAGCGATCAGCCATGGCTGCATCTGCTGCGGCAGCCGGCCAAGCTCGGCAAGTCGGCCGCGCTCAATCGCGGCCTCGCTGAAGCGCGCTTCGACCTCGTCGTCACGCTCGACGCCGACTCGTTCCTCTATCGCGACGCGCTTCGCAGTCTCGTCGAGCGCTACCTTTCCGACCCGCCGAACACGCGCGCCGTGGCGGGTACGATGCTCGTGCGCAACTCGCGTCGCAACTGGGTGACGAAGGCGCAGGAGTGGGATTACTTCCACGGCATCGCGGCGGTCAAGCGCGTGCAGTCGCTCTATCAGGGAACGCTCGTCGCGCAAGGCGCGTTCTCGCTTTACGAGCGTGCGACGCTGCGCGAGCTCGGCGGCTGGGTCGACTGCGTCGGCGAGGACATCGTGCTCACGTGGGCGATGCTGCGACACGGCTGGCGCGTGGGCCACGCCGAGGATGCGTGCTGCTTCACGAACGCGCCGGATACGCTGCGAAAGTTCGTGCGCCAGCGCCGGCGCTGGTCGCGCGGGATGATGGAGGCGTTTCGGCGGTTTCCCGACATCCTGTTGAAGCCGCGGCTGTCGACGCTCTTCGTCTGGTGGAACGTGCTCTTCCCGTGGCTCGACCTGTCGTACACGGCATTCTTCATCCCGGGAATCGTGCTCGCGCTCCTTGGCGTTTTCTGGATCGCCGGTCCGCTCACGCTCGCGCTCTTGCCGCTGACGCTCGGCATCAACTACGTGATGTATCGCGTCGGCTCGCAGATGTTCGCGTCGAACGGCTTGCGCGTGCGCCGCAACCTCGCCGGCTTCATGACGTACGTGTTCGTCTACAGCCTGATCCTGCAGCCCGCGTGCGTTGCCGGGTACGTCTCGGGGATGCTCGGCCTGCGCAGGCGCGCCGCGAGTGTTACGCCGATCGACTCGTTCTAACCGTTCGTCGGCGAACACCAATATAGGGTCAGAGACGAAACTCGCCGTCGCGGCGCTCGCGAGGGTGGCGGTCGTCCGCGAGTTTCGTCTCTGACTCCGAAATGGTCCCGTTCGCCTTGAGCGCTCGCCCACGGGATGCTAGGATTCCGGGCCTTTGCGTCGAAGCGCAAGCCGACATCGATCCCCGCATGCATTGCCGCGCGGCGTCAGCAAGCGCCGCGAACGGTTTCCCAAAGCATCTCGCATTGCTTCCAGAAGCGAATCGAATCCCGCGCCGCGCCCGGGTTGGCGTCACGTGCGACCGTTTGACCAATCGCGGCGGGCGTTGGCGTGAGCCCTGCATGGGACCCGCGATCACCCCGATTCGGTCTGCTCGATGAAGCTTGGCATGTCTCGACGGCACTGGATGCTCGTCGCGGTCATCGCCGCGTCGATTGCATGCGTCGCGGCATTGGCACTCGACGGACGCGCGATCGCCAAGATCGGCAACCGGCCCCTCGGCTATCGCAGCCTCCACGACGTGCCGCCGCAACGGGCGAGCCCGCTCGTCGAGCCGATGCTGATCGATCTCGAGGAGCGCACGTTCCGCTTCTTCTGGGATACGGCCAATCCGCGCAACGGCCTCGTGCCCGACCGCTACCCGACGCCGTCGTTCGCGAGCATCGCCGCGGTGGGATTCGGTCTCACCTCGTATCCGATCGGCGTCGAGCGCGGGTACGTCACGCGCAAGGATGCGCGGAGGCGCGTGCTCACGACGTTGCGCTTCCTCTACAACGCGCCGCAGGGACCGCATCAGCACGGCGTCGCGGGTTACAAGGGTTTCTTCTATCACTTCCTCGACATGAAGACCGGCGAGCGCTTCGACGACAGCGAGCTCTCGACCGTCGACACCGCGCTGCTGCTCGCCGGCGTGCTGTTCTGCCAATCGTATTTCGACGGCGCCGAGCCGGAGGAAGTCGAAATCCGGCGGCTTGCCGACAACATCTATCGACGCGTCGACTGGACGTGGGCGCAGCCGCATCGTCCCGCGATCAGCCTCGGCTGGACGCCCGAGGATGGTTTCCTCGAATACGACTGGCGCGGCTACAACGAGGCGATGCTTGTTTACGTGCTTGCGCTAGCCTCGCCGACGCACCCGGTCGGAACGGATGCGTGGGACCAGTGGACGAGCACGTACGACAATAGCTGGAACAAAGTCTTCGGCCAGGAGTATTTGAGCTTCGCGCCGCTCTTCGGCCACCAGTATTCGCACGTATGGCTCGACTTCCGCGACGTCCAGGACGCGTACATGCGAAAGCGCGGCCTCGACTATTTCGAGAACACGCGCCGCGCGGTCTTCGCGCAGCGCGCCTACGCGATCGCGAACCCGCTGCGCTGCAAGGATTACGGCGCGAGCGTCTGGGGAATCACGGCGAGCGACGGACCTGGCGACATCGAGATCGACGACAGCGCGGGCAAGCGGATCTTCCGCGCGTATTCGGCGCGTGGCATTGGCGGTGCAGCCGCGCACGACGACTGCACGCTCGCGCCGACCGCGGCCGTTTCGTCGATTCCGTTCGCGCCCGAGCTCGCGATTCCGGCCGTGCTCAACATGTATCGCAAGTTCGGCCGCTACATCTACGGCACGTACGGTTTCCTCGATGCGTTCAATCCGAGCTTCACGTTCGCCGACGAGCCGCTGTCGCACGGGCGCTACGTGCCGGGCTTCGGCTGGGTCGACGAGGACTATCTCGGCATCGATCAGGGCGCGCTCGTCGCAATGATCGAGAACTACCGAAGCGGGCTCATCTGGAGCGTGATGCGCGGCAACGGCTACGTGCGCCGCGGCCTGGAGCGGGCCGGCTTCTCGGGGGGCTGGCTCACCGCGTCGGCGAAGTGATCGCCGATTCCCGCGTCTTCCGCCGCATCGCGGCGGTCTTGCTCGTCGCCGGCGCAACGCTCGTTCTCGATGCGTGCGGCGATCATTCGTCCGGCGTCACGACCGTTCGCTTCTGGGGAATGGGACGCGAAGGCGAGGTTGTTGCCTCGCTTCTGCCCGAGTTCGAGCGGACGCATCCGGGCATCCATGTCGAGGTCCAACAGTTGCCGTGGACGGCGGCGCACGAGAAGCTCCTGACCGCGTACGCCGGCGACTCGACGCCCGACATCGCGCAACTCGGCAACACGTGGATTCCCGAGTTCGTCGCGCTTCGGGCGCTCGAACCGCTCGATGCCAGGCTTCGTGGATCGTCGGTCGACACGCGCGATTTCTTTCCGGGCATCCTCGATACGAACGTCATCGATGGACAGACGTTCGGCGTGCCGTGGTACGTCGACACGCGCCTCCTGTTCTATCGACGCGATCTCCTCGACGCCGCCGGCATTTCGTCGCCGCCGGTATCATGGGACGACTGGACGCGGGCGCTCGCGGCCATCAAGGCGCATGCGCCGCCGGGACATTACGCAATCCTCCTCCCGCTGAACGAAGCCGAGCCGCTGATCGCGCTGGGCTTGCAGCAGGACGATCCGCTGCTTCGCGACGGCGGCCGTTACGGCAACTTCGAAAGCGCCGGCTTTCGACGCGCACTCGGCTTCTATGTCGACATGTTCAGGCGGGGTTTCGCACCGCCGATCACCGCGTCGGAGATGGCCAACGTATGGACCGAGTTCGGTCGCGGCACGTTCGCGTTCTACATTTCGGGACCGTGGAACATTGGCGAGTTCGAAAGAAGGTTGCCGTCGGCAATGCAATCGACGTGGGCGACCGCGCCGCTGCCCGGCCCGACGGGTCCTGGCGCGTCGATCGCCGGCGGATCGAGCCTCGTCGTGTTTCGCAAGTCGCGCGTCAAGGACGCCGCATGGCAATTGATCGAGTACCTCTCGCGTCCCGACGTCGAGCTGCGCTTTGGCGCATTGACGGGCGACCTCCCGCCGCGGCGAAGCACATGGCGCGATCCCGCGCTTGCGAACGACGCGCGCGCCCGCGCGTTTCGCGAGCAGCTCGAGCGCGTGAAGCCGACGCCCAAAGTCCCGGAATGGGAACGGATCGCCGACGAGATCCGCAACGTCGGCGAGCGCGCCGCGCGCGGGCAGTGGAGCGTCGACGAAGCGTTGCGCGAGCTCGACGCGCGGGCCGATCGCATCCTCGAAAAGCGGCGATGGATGCTCGCGCGCGAAGCGCGCGGGTAGCGGCTGCATGAATGTGACGGGACGGTCGGTCCGTCAGCGTCGGGCCGCGTGGTGGTTCGTGGGTCCGGCACTCGTTGTCATCGGCGTGTTCTTCTTCGTGCCGGTCGTCGCGGCGCTCGCGATGAGCCTCACCGATTTCGACATCTACGCGCTCGCCGATCTTCACAACCTCCGCATCGTCGGCCTCTCGAACTACATCGAGCTGTTGCAGCGGCCGCTTTTCTGGAAGGCGCTCGGCAACACGTTCTACTTCGTCGTCGCCGGCGTGCCGCTGTCGCTTGGCGCCTCGCTTGGCACGGCGCTGTTGCTGAATTCGCCATTCGCGCGCTTGCAGCCGTTCTTCCGCACCGCGCTCTTCGCGCCGGTCGTCACGACCGTCGTCGCCGTCGCGGTCATCTGGCGCTACCTGCTCGGCACGCGCTATGGATTGCTCAACTACGCGCTTGGCGCGATCGGCGTCTCGCCGATCGACTGGCTTGGCGATCCGAGCTTCGCGATGCCGGCGATCATCCTGTTCGCCGTGTGGAAGAACTTCGGCTACAACATGGTGATCCTGCTGGCCGGCCTCCAGAACATTCCGCGCGAGCTCTACGAGGCGGCGCGGATGGACGGCGCGTCGGCGTTCGCGCAATTCCGCTTCGTGACGCTGCCGATGCTCGCGCCGATCCTCTCGATTGTCGGCATCCTCACCATCGCCGGCTATTTCCAGCTCTTCGCCGAGCCGTACGTGATGACGCAAGGCGGACCGCTTCAAAGCACGCTCTCCATCCTATACCTGATGTACGAGGAAGGCTTCAAGTACTGGAACCTGGGCAACGCGTCGGCGGTGGCGTTCCTGCTGTTCGTGATCATCTTCGCCGTAACGCTGCTCCAGACCCGGCAGACGCGTCGACTCGGGTTCGCGCCATGATCGCAAAGCCGGCCGCACTCGCCGTCAATGCCGTGCTCGCTGCCGCGGCGATCGCCGCGATCTTCCCGTTGCTCTGGATGCTCGCCGCGTCGTTCATGGCGCCGGGCGAAGCAAGCACGTATCCACCGCCGCTCGTGCCCGTGCATCCGACATTGGCGAACTATCGTGAACTGTTCGCGCACGCCGGCATCGGACGATATCTGGCGAACAGCGTGCTGCTCGCGATCGCGGCGACGGCGCTTTCGCTCGTGTTCAACACGATGGCCGGCTACGCGTTCGCGAAGCTTCGTTTTGCCGGCCGCGAGCGGCTTTTCAAGCTGATGCTCGGTGCGCTGGTCATTCCCGGGCAGGTCGCGATGGTGCCGCTTTTCCTGCTGCTCAAGCAGCTCGGGCTCGTCAACACGTATGGCGGCGTGATCGTGCCCGCGCTCGCGAGCATCTTCGGCATCTTCCTCGTGCGCCAGTACGCGCTTTCGATCCCCGACGATCTGCTCGAGGCGGCGCGCATCGACGGCGCGAGCGAATGGCGGATCTTCCGTGCGGTCGTCGTGCCGCTTTTGCGTCCGATCATCGTCACGCTCGCGGTCTTCACGCTGCTCGGGACGTGGAACGACTTCATGTGGCCGCTGATCGTGCTCTCCGACCAGCACCTTTACACGTTGCCGGTCGCGCTCGCGAGCCTCGCCCGGGAGCACGTGCAGGACAACGAGCTGATGATGGCAGGCTCGGTGTTGACGACCATGCCCGTGCTCGTCGTGTTCCTCCTGCTGCAGCGCTATTACCTCCAAGGACTCATGATGGGCAGCGTGAAAGGATGATCGCGAAGCTTTTCATCGCGCTGTCGCTCGCAATGGCGGCCGTGTCGCCTTTTGCGTTCGCCGGGCAGCCGTCATCCCCGACACGCATTCTCGATCGCTTCGACGATGTTGCCGCGTGGAAGGCGATCGCTTCCGACGGCGTCACGGCGTCGCTTTCGCGCGTCTTCGTCGCGAAGCGTCCGGCGATGGAGCTCGACTTCGATCTCGCCGGCACCGCCGGCTACGCGATAGCGCGCCGCGCGCTTCCGCTCGATCTCCCCGACAACTACGCGATCACGTTCTGGCTGCGCGGCGAGGCGCCGACCAACGATCTGCAGGTGAAGTTGATCGACGCGAGCGGTGACAACGTCTGGTGGTACGACCGACATGACGTCGATTTTCCGCAGGAGTGGAAGGAAATCACGATCAGGAAACGGCAGATCGATTTCGCCTGGGGACCGACGAAGGATCGCACGGTTCGCCAGGTCGCGGCGATCGAGATCGTCGTCGCGGCGGGAAGCGGCGGAGGCAAAGGCTCGATCTACGTGAGCGACCTCGCGCTGCGCGAGCTGCCGTCGGCGTCGGAGCCGTTCCCGGCGCCAAAGGTGCGCGCGTCGTCGTCGCAGAAAGGCTCGGGTCCCGAGCGGGTGCTCGACGGCAACCAGGCCACCGAATGGCGCAGCAAACCGGGGCGCGAGCAATGGCTCACGATCGACTTCGGCCGCCCGCGCGAATTCGGCGGCCTCGTCCTCGACTGGTCGAAACGCGAATTCGCAACGCGTTACGACGTGCAGTTCTCCGACGACGGCCGCAAGTGGCACACGGTGCGCAGCGTGACCGACGGCGCCGGTGGGCGCGCGGCGCTTCTTCTGACCGAATCGGAAACGCGCTATCTGCGACTCGCGCTGCACGCGGGACCGCGGCGCGAATACGCGCTCGACGAAGTCGAGATCAAGGATCTCGCGTTCGGGGCGACGCCGAACGCGTTCTTCGAGGCGCTTGCGCGCGACGCGCCACGCGGCTCGTTTCCGCGCGGGTTCTCCGGCGAGCAAGGCGCGTGGACGCTCGTGGGGCTGGACGGCGGCAACGACTCGGGACTTCTGTCCGACGACGGCGCGCTCGAGATCGGCAAGCGCGGATTCACGCTCGAGCCCTTCGTGATCGAGCGCGGCAAGGTCAACACGTGGGCCGACGTCACCGCGAAGCCGTTTCTCGTCGATGACCAGTTGCCGATGCCGGGCGTGCGCCTGGAAAGCGCTCGCTGGTCGCTCACGATCACGACGTTCGCCATCGGCACTCCCGACGACGTGCGGCTCGTCGCGCGCTACGATCTGACGAATGCGACCGACCGGACCCTTCCGCTCACGCTTGCGCTCGCCGCGCGTCCGTTCCAGGTGAATCCGCCGGCGCAGTTCCTGAACACGATCGGCGGCGTGAGTCCCATTCATGACGTCGGCTGGGATGGCGGTGCGCTGACGGTGAACGACAGGCGCAACGTCTATCCGCTGATGGCGCCCGCGCGCATCGCGCTTCGCCCCTACGACGCCGGTCCGCTCGTGCCTTCGCTCGCCGCGCCCGATCGGACGTCGCGACGCCGGATCCACGACGACTTCGGCTACGCGTCGGGAACACTTTTCTATCCGGCGGCGCTCGCGCCGCATGCGAGCGTGACGTTCGCGGTCGTCGTGCCGCTCACGGATCACGGCGCAGCGCCCGCGCTCGAAAACCGCACGCCTTCGCAGTGGCTCGTGCACGAGCAGTCGCGCACAGCCGCCATGTGGCGCGCGAAGCTCGATCGCGTCACCATGCGCGTGCCCGAGGAAGCGCAGCCGATCGCCGATGCGCTGCATACGGCGCTCGGCCACATCCTGATTTCGCGCGAGGGACCGCTGCTTCGCCCGGGTACGCGCGCTTACGCACGCTCGTGGATTCGCGACGGCACGATGATCGCCGAGGCGCTGTTGCGTCTCGGCCACGCGAATGCCGCCGCCGATTACGCGCGCTGGTACGCGCCGCACCAGTTCGCGAACGGCAAGGTTCCCTGCTGCATCGATGCGCGCGGCGCCGATCCCGTTCCCGAGAACGACAGTCCCGGCGAGTTCATCTTTCTCGTCGGCGAGGTGTATCGCTACACGCACGACCGCAAGTTCCTCGAGGACATATGGCCGCACGTCGATGCGGCAGCGGCGTACCTCGGAACGCTGCGCCGAAGCGAGCGCAACGGCCCGGCGAAAGACGGCATGCGTTCGCCGACCTTCGGGATGCTGCCCGCGTCGATCAGCCACGAAGGCTATTCGCAAAAGCCGGTACATTCGTACTGGGACGATTTCTGGGCGCTCAAGGGCTATGACAGCGCGACTGCGATCGCCAACGCGCTCGGGCGCAACGACGATGCGCGGCAACTTTCGGCCGCGCGCGACGAATTCGGCGTCGATCTCGTCAAATCGTTGCGTGCGACCGCGGCCGCACATCGGATCAACTATCTGCCGGGATCGGTCGAGCTCGGCGATTTCGATCCGACGTCGTCGACCATCGCGCTCGCACCCGGCGGCGACAACGAATTCCTCCCGCACGAGCTCGTCGCGCCGACGTTCGAGCGCTACTGGCGCGAATTTCTCGCACGTCGTGACAACACCGTGAAATGGAACGACTACACGCCGTACGAGCTTCGCAACGTCGGCGCGTTCGTGCGTCTCGGCTGGCGGGACCGCGCCTACGAGGCGCTCGAATTCTTCATGACCGGCCGGCGTCCCGCGGCGTGGAATCAATGGCCCGAGGTCGTCGGGCACGACGAGCGCGCCGTGCGCTTCGTCGGCGACCTTCCACACGCATGGGTAGCATCGGATTACATTCGCGCGGTGCTCGACCTCTTTGCCTACGAGCGTCCCGATCATGCGATGGTGCTCGCCGCCGGGATTCCCGCGCCGTGGCTCGACCGCGCGGGCTTCGCGATCCGCGGCCTTCGCACGCCGTACGGCACGCTGAGCTACTCGCTCGCGCGGATCAGCGATCGCATCATCGAGTTGACGCTGACGGCGAGCGGCCAGGCGCCGCCCGGCGGATTCGTGCTCGAAGGACCATGGCCGCGCCCGTCGTATGCGACGATCAACGGCAAGCCGGTTACGATTGCGGGCGATGCGCTTCGCATCGACGATCTCCAAGCGAGGGTCGTGCTCGAACTTCCACCATGATCATGTTTCCGCAATCGTTTCTCTGGGGCAGCGCCACGTCCGCTTACCAGGTGGAAGGCTCGCCGCTTGCCGACGGCGCGGGTCCGAGCATCTGGCAGCGCTTCACGCGTACGCCCGGTCTCGTTCGTGACGGCGACAGCGGTGACGTTGCGTGCGACCAGTATCGTCGCTATGCCGACGATGCGGCGCTGATGCGTTCGCTCGGCATGAATGCATACCGGTTCAGCATCGCGTGGAGCCGCATTCTTCCGAATGGCCGCGGCGGCGTGAACACGAAAGGGCTCGCGCATTACGACCGGCTCGTCGACACGCTGCTCGCGAATGGTCTTGCGCCGATGCCGACGCTTTTCCATTGGGATCTGCCGGCCGCGCTCGACGATCGCGGCGGCTGGCTCAATCCAGACATCGCGCAGTGGTTCGCAGACTACGCGTCGATCGTGTTCCGCAAGCTCGACGATCGCGTGACGACGTGGTCGACGCTGAACGAACCGTGGGTCGTCACGGACGGCGGCTATCTGCACGGCGCGCTCGCGCCTGGACACCGCAACGCATTCGAGGCGCCCATCGCCACGCACAATCTGCTTCGCGCGCACGCGGCGGCCGTTTCTGCTTATCGCGCGCATGGCAGGCACGCGATCGGCATCGTCGTCAACATCGAGCCCAAATATGCTGCATCGGACTGCAGCGAGGATCGCGCCGCGACGGCGCGTGCGCATGCGTACATGAATCGTCAGTACCTCGATCCGGTGTTCCTCGGCCGCTATCCGAAGGCGCTCCGCGAAATCTTCGGCGAGGCGTGGCCCGATTGGCCGGCCGACGACCTCGCTTTCATTCGTCAGCCGATCGATTTCGTCGGCGTCAACTATTACACGCGAAGCGTGACGCGCTTCGACGCCAACGCGTGGCCGCTTCGCGCGTCGGCGGTTCGCCAGAAGCAGGCGACCTACACCGAGACAAGCTGGGAAGTATTTCCGCAGGGCCTGACCGCTACGCTGGTGTGGGTGAAGGAGCGTTATGGCAACCCGCCGATCTACATCACCGAAAATGGCGCGGCGTTCTTCGATCCGCCGACCGTCGAGGGCGATCGTCTGTCCGATCCGCTACGCGTCGACTACCTGCGAAAGCACATTCGCGCCGTCCACGACGCAATGGCGAGAGGCGTCGACGTGCGCGGCTATTTCGTCTGGTCGCTGCTCGACAATTTCGAGTGGTCGCTCGGCTACTCGAAGCGCTTCGGCATCGTCCACGTCGATTTCGAAACGCAGAAGCGCACGCCCAAGGACAGCGCGCATTTCTATGCGGGCGTGATCGCGACGCACGGCCGCGCGCTCGACCACGCGGCCGAGGCCGCGCGAGGCGCGTAGCGAGAAACGCGTCGCAGAACGCCAAACACCGCGCGGCCCCAAGGCGCCTGGAAGCGCACCTTCAATCGCTGATCGCGTGGTTCGCGTCGCATCCGACGCTTGCGCTCTCGGCGCTGTTTGTCGGCGCGCTCGCCGAATCGATTGCCGTGATCGGCACGATCGTCCCGGGGAGCACGATCGTCTTCGCCGCCGGCGTGCTTGCGGGCCTGCACGCGCTCGATTCCTGGCACGTGGCTGTCATCGCCATCGCGGGTGCGCTTCTCGGCGACTGGACGAGCTACGTGCTCGGGCGTCGCTATCGCCGTGCGATCCCCTTGATCTGGCCGCTGCGCACGCATCCGGCGTTGCTCGCGCGAGGCGAGGCGTATTTCGCGAAGAGCAGCGGCAAGGCGGTGTTTCTCGGACGCTTTCTGGGTCCCATCCGCGCGTTCGTGCCGCTGATTGCCGGCATGTCGCGGATGCCGGCGCCGCGCTTCTTCCCGATCAATGCGCTCGCGGTGGTCGGATGGGCCGTGGCGCATCTGGTGCCCGGCGTGCTGTTCGGCGCATCGCTACAGCTCGCGGGCGCCGTCAGCTCCCGACTTGTCGGGCTCGTCGCGATCCTCTTCGCGGGTGCGTGGATCGTCGCGAAGCTTGCGCACTTCGCGACGCGGATTCTGTGGCCCTACGTCGAACGCCTTCGCGACCGTTTGCACGCGCGCCTCGCGCAGGCGTCGACGCCGCTCGCGCGCTTCGCGTTGCCGCTGTTCGACCCATCACGGCACGAGCCGATGGCGCTGCTCGTTTCCGCGACGCTGCTCGTCGCCGGCGCGTGGCTCTTCCTCGGCGTCGTCGAGGATGTGGTCACCAAGGACACGCTCGTCGACGTGGATCAGGCGCTCTATGCGTCGCTGCGCGGATTGCGCACGAAATGGAGCGACGACCTGATGGTGACGATCACCGAGCTCGCCAGTGCGCCGGTTATGATCGCGCTGATCGCCGCGATGGCGCTCTGGTTCGCGATCAGGAGGCGCTTTCGCACACTCGGCTACTGGATTGCGGCGGTCGCGTTCGCAAATGCGATGGTCGTCGCGCTCAAGTACGCGCTCGGGCGCGCGCGCCCGGAGACCGCGCACGGTCTCGACGACTATTCGTTTCCAAGCGGTCATGCGGCGATGAGCATGGTGGTCTACGGCTTCCTCGCGTTCCTGCTCGGGCAACGAAAGTCGGCATCGCATCAGACGGCGTTCGCGCTCGCGGCATTCGGCATCGCATCGCTCGTCGGCTTTTCGCGGCTCTATCTGGGCGTGCATTGGCTGTCTGACGTGATCGCGAGCTTCGGGCTCGGCATCGCGTGGATGGCATTGCTCGCGATCGCCTACATCCAGCACGTGCGCGAGCCGCCGCTTCGCGCAGGGCCTGTGCTGGGGATCGTGCTGGTAGTGCTGGTGTTCGTCGGCGGGACGTACGCGGGCCGGCATCACACGCGCGACGTCGAGCGTTATGCGAAGCCGGCGGAGACACCGCTGATGTCGCTCGACACATGGCGCGCCGGCGGCTGGGCGACGCTGCCGGCGTTTCGCGGCGAGCGTGCGAGCGAGCGCGAGGAGCGCTTGTCGCTGCAATGGGTCGGGACGCGCGGCAGCATTGTCGATGCGCTCGGCAGCGCCGATTGGATGCTTCCCTCGCGGTGGAAATCGCCGGCGGCACTCCTGTGGCTTCTGCCGTCGACGCCGATCTCCGCGTTGCCGGTGCTGCCGAAGTTTCAGCGCGGGCAGCCGCCTGCACTCATTCTGGTCCGTCCCTTCGATGCGCGCGAGCGGATGGTGATCCGACTGTGGAGCGTCGCCGACGCGGAGGAGCGGGATCTCGGCCAGCGCATTCCGATCTTTGCCGGCACGGTCACCATCGAGCGAACGCATTCGCAGTGGGGACTGATGACGGTCGCGACGACCGAAGCGCACGCGCCCGATACCGCCGAGGCGCTCGGGGCGGTGCTGCGCGAGCGCCATACGCAAGACGTCATGCGGTCGGCAGGCGAACGCGTGCTGTTGATATGGTGATTTGGCCGAAGGTGTGGAACGCTTCCCACGTAACGCCCTGGGGATCGGTGATCCAGTGCTTGTTGCCTTTCGCATAGCAACAATGCGCGCCCGGCTCGTCGACGACGCTTGTCTCGTCGGCCGCGGCAAAACGCGCGCGGACCTGCCCAAGCTCGTCGGCCGAATCGACCTGCAGGCCGAGATGGTCGACCCCCGTCGCATCGCGTAGCGAAATGGCGAAATTGATGCGCGGCTCGTCGAGCATCCACTTCGCATAATCGGAGTGTCGGACGGTCGGTTCGGCGCCGAAAAGCGCACTGTAGAAGGCGACGCTGCGGCCGATGTCGGCAACGCCGACGTGAACGTGAAAGCGTTTCATCGGGCTCTCCTGTCGGGATGTGGACGGGACGGGCGTCGGGGCGATCGGCGGGAAGGCGCGCAACACGCGCCCGACGCCTTGCAGCAGGTCTCGGTGAGATAGTCGACGAGCGCACGCATCCGACCGAGGTTCGCGCGGTACCAGATGAACCGGCTTTCGCGCCGATCGTCGACGAGCCCGGCATGCGCGAGATCCTTCAGGTGAAACGACAACGTCGCCGGTGCGAGGTCGAGGCGAGTGCCGATCGCGCCGGGTGTGAGGCCATGCGGCGCGTGCTCGATCAGCAGCCGGAAGATCGACAGTCGCGTTTCCTGCGCGAGCGCGGCGAGGGCCGCGACCGCCTCGGTCGCTTCGACGTTGCGTGGTGCAGTCTCAATTTTCATATTTCCAATATTATCGAAATATAGCAGATTGTCAAGCCTGGAGAAACC